>Ga0210396_10002811_pt1 | contig 17555 bp, 18 predicted proteins | sample IncBWH17OmetaG_FD_155466 | JGI IMG/M metagenome (GOLD analysis project Ga0210396, IMG submission 155466) | Forest soil microbial communities from Barre Woods Harvard Forest LTER site, Petersham, Massachusetts, United States - Inc-BW-H-17-O ... | reverse complement strand
GCGACGAATTCCGAGCGCGGCCGCTGATATATCTCTTCGGGCGAGCCCATCTGCTCGACCCGTCCCCGCTGCATCACGACGATAACGTCGGCGGTGGTCATCGCCTCTGCCTGATCGTGCGTGACGTACACGGTCGTATATTTATAGGCGTCGTGCAGCCGCCGAATTTCGAAACGCATCTCCTCGCGCAGATTGGCGTCGAGGTTGGAAAGCGGCTCGTCGAGCAGCAAAGTCTCCGGCTCCACTACGAGCGCGCGCGCCAGAGCGACCCGCTGCTGCTGACCGCCGGACAGCTCACTCGGATATCGGCCGGCGAATTCCGCAAGATGTGTCGCCTCGAGGATTGCCGCGACGCGCCGGGCAAGCTCAGCCTTGCCCACCCGGCGCAAGGTCAAGCCGTAGGCGATATTTTCGAAGATCGTCATATGCGGCCAGAGCGCATAGCTCTGGAAGATCATCGACATGTTGCGCCGCTCCGGCGGCTCACTGCGACCCGGCGCCGAGATCGTGCGGCCTCCGACTCTGATCGATCCGGCATCGGGATCGGTAAATCCGGCGATCAGCCGCAGGGTCGTTGTTTTGCCACACCCCGACGGCCCGAGCAGGCACACGAGCAGGCCGTGATCGATGGTCAATGACAGATCATCGACGGCGGCGACCCGGCCGAATCGCTTGGTCAGCGACTCCAGTTCGAGAACCGCCATGTTCCTGCTCTACAGCATCGAGCCGAGGACGCGGTCGGGCGGACGGTGGCCGTCGGCGAAGGTCTTGATGTTGATGATGACCTTATCGCCCATTGCGAGCCTCCCTTCGATCGTCGCCGAGCCCATGTGCGGCAAAAGCACGACATTGTCGAGGGCGCGCAGCCGCGGGTCGATCGCCGGCTCGTGCTCGAAGACGTCGAGACCTGCGCCGGCGATTGCGCGGAGATCGAGCAGACGGAGGAGCTCTTCCTCGTCGACGATCTCGCCGCGCGCCGTGTTGACGAGGATCGCCTGCGGCTGCAACAGACGCAGCCGGCGCGCCGACAGCAGGTGATAGGTGGCCGGCGTGTGCGGACAATTGACCGAGACGATGTCCATATGGGCGAGCATCTGGTCGAGGCTCTCCCAATAGGTCGCCTCGAGCACGCTTTCGACTTCCTCCGGGACCGGCCGCCGATTGTGATAATGAACCGCGAGGCCGAACCCTTTGGCGCGGCGCGCGAGCGCCATGCCGATCCGTCCCATCCCGACAATGCCGAGCCGCTTGCCCCAGATCCGGTGGCCGAGCATCGAAGTGGGGCCCCAGCCGGTCCAGCCGCCGCTGCGGATCAGCCTTTCGCCTTCGGCGAGCCTGCGCGACACCGCGAGGATCAGCGCCATCGTCATGTCCGCAGTGTCCTCGGTCAGAACCCCCGGCGTGTTGGTCACGATGATGCCGCGCCGTTGCGCTGCGGCAAGATCGACATGGTCGACCCCGGTCCCGAACGAGGCGATCAGCTTGAGAGCAGCACCGGCTGCGGCCAGCACCTCGGCATCGATTCGGTCGGTGACGGTCGGCACCAGGACATCGGCCCGCTCCACGGCGGCGATCAGCTCAGGCTTTGAAAGGGGCTTGTCGTCCAGGTTGAGCCGGCAGGCGAACAGCTCCATCATCCGGGTCTCGATCGGGTCCGGGAGCTTGCGGGTGACGATGACAAATGGCCGTTTCGAGCGCATGGCGACGAGTTCCGCAGGGGGTGGGGTCCGCCATTAGCAACAGCAGGGGCGGCCTGTCCAGGCGGCAGACGCGGCTTCGGTTCGCCGCCCGTCTGCTCGGGGTGCTGATGGGGTCATTTGTCGCCGCGGCGACGCCCGCCACGGCGGCAGAGAGCGAGGCGGGGCAAAAGTTGCCGCGCTTTGTCAGCCTGCGCTCGGACCAGGTAAATTTGCGGGTCGGGCCCGGCGAGAATTACCCGATCGAGTGGGTGCTGACCCGCAAGGAGATGCCGGTCGAGATCGTCAAGGAATTCGAGAACTGGCGGATGATCCGCGATTGGCAGGGCACCGAGGGCTGGGTGCACGAGCGGATGCTGACCGGCAAGCGGGCCGTCGTCGTCAAGGGCGGCATCCGCACCTTGCATCGCCAGCCCGATCCCGCCTCCCCGCCGGTGGCCCGAGCGCAGCCCGGCGTCATCGCAAAGCTGCTTGAATGCCGCGGCGACTGGTGCCGCATCGATGCCGCCGATCATGCCGGCTGGGTCCAGCGCGGCGACCTCTGGGGCGTCTACCCCGACGAAATCGTGCAGTGACCCGCGGCCGGCGGGTCACCGAAATGTGAGATGCGGGCCGCGCGATCTGACGGCATGTTGGGCCGCGTCCATCAATGAAGTTGCAGGGAGGGGGTTGACATGCGCTCGCAATCGTTTTTCGCCGCCGTCTTCGTCGCAGTGCTGGCGATGCCGGCTATCGCCCAGAACCAGCCGGCGAACCCGCCGGCGCGCATCCGCGGCACGGTCGACAAGCTCGACGGGCAGGCCCTGACGGTCAAGTCGCGCGACGGTCAGCCAGTGACGGTCACCCTCGCCCCCAACGTCACCGTCACTTATCTCGTCAAGAAGAGCCTCGGCGACATCAAGGCCGGCGACTTTGTCGCCTCGACTTCGACGAAGGGGACCGACGGCAAGAATCACTCGGTCGAGCTGCGCATCTTCCCTGAGGCGATGCGCGGCCTCGGCGAGGGACAATACGCGTGGGACCTCGCCCCGGAGAGCCTGATGACCAACGCCACCGTGTCCGGCGTCACCGGCGCCCCGCAAGGCCAGACCTTGAAGGTCACCTACAAGGGTGGCGAGTCGGAACTCGTCGTCGGACCCGATACGCCGATTCTCGGTTATGGCTCGGGGGACATGAGCCTCTTGAAACCCGGCGCAGCAGTTTTCATTGTGGCTCAGAAGCAGCCCGACGGCGCTTTGACCGCGGCCCGGGTGACGGCCGAGAAGGATGGCGTCAAGCCGCCGATGTAGCTCATTCGACGCCGTTCAGCGCGAAGTCGAAGATGTCGTAGTTGCGCAGCCTGCGGGTCTCGGCGATGCGACGGTATTCGGCGGTCAGCGGTCGCGACAGGATGAACGGCACGCGTTGCTCGCCGAGACCGCCATGCGAGCGCAAACGATGGCCGGCGAGCCCCGACAAATCGTGCTCGCCCTTGGCGGCGCCGATCGCGGTTTTGGCGTCGCCGAGCACAATGAAATCGCCCTCCCGGTCGAGCGGCAATTCGAACCGCCGCGCGGCATTTGCCGCGTCGAGCACCAGAGCCACTCCGGGCAATTCGGCGCTCGCTGCCATAAGAGCGGGAATGTCTCCGGTGCCTCGCGCGTAGACGCGGACAAACGACCCGAGGGCGCCGTGATGGCGCACGAACGGGTCCGTAATCGGACAGATCACCCGCACCGTTCCTGGGCCGAAACGGCGGTTGAGCTCGTCTTCGAGGAAGATCACGTTGGGCTCGCTGTTCGGTAAAGCCTTGTCGTTCATGCCGTGGTCGGCGACGAGACCGACGACGGCGCCCAATTCGACAAACCGCCGCACATGATCATCGATCGCCCGGTTGAACCGATCCGCTTCCGGCGCTCCCGGCGCGTGAGCGTGCTGCACATAGTCCGAGAGGGACAGGTAGAGCAGCCGAGCCATGCCCCGCTCGAGGAGCGCGACCCCGGCATCGAGCACAAACAGCGACAGATCGGCCGAGTACATGTCGGGCCGGCCGCGACCAACCAGCGCTTCGACCTCGGAATTGGCATATTCGGACGAAAAGCAGATGCCGTCGAGGTTGCGCCCAAGCAATCTGCGCAATTTGTCCTTAGCCGTGACCGCCGCGGTGGCGACGCCGGCCTGCGCCATGAGCGCGAGGATCGTCTCGCTACGCATCAGGCCCTCGTCTGTCATCATGACCTCGCATCCGCTCTCGCGATCGAGGTAATAATTGCCGGCAATGCCGTGCACCGAAGGCGGCGCCCCGGTCACGATCGAGACATTGTTCGGGTTGGTGAAGGTCGGCACCACGGCATCCGCGGCTCCGAAGTAACCCTCATGGCGGAAAGAGCCTATTGTCGGAAAGATGCCGTCCGGAATCCCGCACTCGAGATATTCGGGGTCACACCCGTCGACGCAGATGACTACCGTCGGCCGCTCCGGCTTCCGGTATGCCCTCCCGTTCAGCTCGATGCCGTTCACCATTGCCTCTCGTCGGAATTCACGATCACTGTCACTCCGGGCGCGGCGCAGCCGAGAACCCGGAACCCACGAACACCGCCGCCTGAGAGATATTCTTGACCTGCTGGGGGCCGAGATCGGCGAAGGACAAGGGCAGCTTTGTGCCGATCTGCAAAATCGGCAAGAATGCTGTCGCCAGCCGTGCTGAGATCCGACCGCGATGGGAGGCGATCAGGCGATCTATGATGACCCGGTAGGCCGCGAGCGTGCGACGAGTGCCAACCTCATCTCGCCCCATCAGGCGACTGAAGGCTTCGACATCCGCTACGAAGATCGCCGAGAGCTTTCGTTCGACCCTGTGGGCTTCCATGGTTCGGCACCTCCCGGAACGAATATAGCTCGACCGGACGCGAGATCCGAGGGTCTGTCAGCCATCCTGAGAGCTTCTGGCGAGCCATCTCCGATGCGGACAGGTTTTCATCGTCTCAACGAGATCACAACGCACAGGCTCCCGAAGAGGTTTTCGAGACCTGCCGCTAGATTCGTCGAGAGAAAGGGTGCGATGTATCCGTTGTCGTTGTCGGTCGACCTGGTCGACGGCCTACGGGAGAGCAACAATGACCCGAATTGCGTCCTTTGTGATTGCCGTGACGGCGTTGAGTCTCTCGGCCTGCACCAACCCTTATGACCCTGTTCAACGCGGCCTTGGTGGGGGCGTATTGGGAGCGGCTTCTGGTGCTGCCATTGGAGCAGCGGCGGGTGGCGGGCCGGGAGCCGCGCTCGGAGCGGCCATCGGAGGGGCAACCGGGATATTCGGAGGAGTTGCGAGTACCCCTCCATCCCCACCGGGCACCTATTTCGGCTACCCGGCCTACGGACCTCCTGCTTACGGATATCCCGCCTACGGATATCCGGGCTACCCGCAGCCGGGCTATGGATACCCAGGTTACTCGGGATACCCCGCTTACTCCAGTCCTCCGGGCTATGCATACCCAGGTTATTCGGGACAGCCCGCTTACCCCCGTGCTCCGGGCTATGGATATCAGAGCCCCCCGCCCTATTCTCCCTACTCCGGTTCCGGTTACGGAAATCCCATCGCTGGCTATCCCGGCGATCGCCCTCCCGAGGACTGGTCGCCTGGGGCCGAGTACGCGATCGAGCCTGCTAGCTGAGTTTGGCCCGACACAAAGTCCTCGCTGCGCTGACGGGTGGAGCGATCGCTGAATGAATTCCGCGGTGCACAGCATACGTATAAATTCGCGGCGTTGATGTGCATTGGTACAGCGCCGCACGTTAGCCCGCCAGAAAACGAAAGTCGGGATGACGAGCGCTTCGGACTCAATCTCCTCAACATATCGCGCGAGCGACGGAGCCGCCTATGAGCGGTTTCTCGGCCGGTGGTCGCGACTGCTGGCCGGGCCTTTTGCTGAGTTCGCGCGCCCACCGACTCATGGCCGAGTGCTCGATGTCGGGTGCGGCACCGGAAGCCTCGCCCTGGCTTTGGCCAATCGCGGAGCGCCGGATCGCGTAGCCGCCATCGATATCGCCGCGCCATATATTGCATTCGCGCGATCGCGCCCAGAGTCCACTGGCATCGGTTTCGCGGTCGGTGATGCGAGCCGCCTGCCCTGCGCCGACGGCAGTTTCGCGGCGGCCATGGCCCAGCTTTCGCTGAATTTTGTCCCGGATGCGGCGCAGGCCGTGCGCGAAATGCGGCGGGTGGTGCGGCCGCGCGGCGTCGTCGCGGCGGCGGTATGGGATTTTCGCGGCGGGCTCGTGTTCCAGCGCCTCTTCTGGGACACCGCGTCGGGGGTGGACCCGGTTGCCGGGGCGGCGCGCGATCGGCTGTTCTCGGGCCCGCTCGCCTTGCCCGACGGCCTGCCGGCGCTGTGGCGCGATACCGGGCTCGCCACGGTCGAGCGCGGCTCGATCACGATCCGCATGGAATACGCCGATTTCGCTGATTACTGGGAACCGCTGCTCGGCGGCCAGGGACCGGTCGGCGCCTATGTCGGAGGCCTGCCGGCCGAAGGGCGGAGGGAGATCGAGGACCGCGTCCGCGCCGCCTTTCTCTCCGGCGCGCCCGACGGTCCGCGCTCGTTGACCGCGACGGCATGGGCGGTGCGCGGAATCGTCACCTAAAGCTGTTGCTGCGATTTCGTCCGTGCGGCGGCGGCCAAACTGCTATCGTTCTCGCTTTCTAGAGAAGGAGACATTGGCATGAGCTCGAGCGGAAAGGTCGCCCTCGTCACCGGTGGAGGAAGCGGGATCGGCAAGGCAGCCGCGGTCGCCCTCGCCAAAGAGGGTTTTGCCGCGGTCATCGCCGGCCGCCGGCCGGACCGGTTGCAAGAGGCCGCGCGCGAGATCGAGGGTGCCGGCGGCCAAGTATTGGCGGTGCCGACCGACGTCACGGATCAGGTCTCGATCAAAAACCTGTTCGCCAAAACCCAGGAGCGTTTCGGCCGGCTCGATGTGCTGTTCAACAATGCCGGTTTCGGCGCGGCGGCGCCGATCGAAGAACTGGCCTTCGAGCGCTGGAAAGCGGTCATCGATACGATCCTCACCGGCTCGTTCCTGTGCACGCAGGAAGCGTTTCGGATCATGAAGGATCAGCAGCCAATGGGCGGGCGGATCATCAACAACGGCTCGATCTCGGCGCATGCCCCGCGGCCGAATTCGGCCGCCTACACATCCGCCAAGCACGCGATCACCGGCCTCACGAAATCGACCTCGCTTGACGGCCGCAAATACGACATCGCCTGCGGCCAGATCGATGTCGGCAATGCACTGACCGAGATGACGCAGCGCATGCAGCGCGGCGTGCCGCAGGCCAACGGCACGGTCATCGAAGAGCCGACGATGGATGTGCAGAACGTCGCTCGCGCGGTCGTCTTTATGGCGACCGTGACGCCGGAAGCCAACATCCAGTTCCTCACCGTGATGGCGACCAAAATGCCTTTTGTCGGGCGTGGCTGATATTAACCCATCGGGGGGCACTCTGTAGCGCTCGGGGTGCCTTTTTCGCGAGACTCGGATGGATCAGCAGACTATGCGCGGACAAAGCCGCGCTATCGTCGCCGGCATCGCCGGCAATGTCATGGAATGGTACGACTTCAGCGTTTACGGCTATTTCGCAGCGATCATCGGACGCAATTTCTTTCCTACAGGAGACCGTACCACATCGCTGATTGCGGCATTTGGAGTGTTCGCCGCCGGCTTCTTCATGCGCCCCTTGGGCGGCATTCTCTTCGGATATATCGGCGACAAGAAGGGGCGTAAGCTGGCATTGACGATCTCGGTCGGGATGATGGCGGTCCCGACCTTCCTGATCGGGGTTCTGCCCACTCACCAGCAGATCGGCATCTGGGCGTCGTTGTCATTGGTATTGCTGCGTCTGCTTCAGGGGTTGTCGGTTGGCGGCGAATTTACGACATCGGCGATCTTTCTCGTCGAAGGCTCGGCTGCTCGGCGTCGCGGCTTTCTGGGCAGCTTCGCTCCGCTCGGGGCCAGCGCCGGGACGTTGTTGGGCTCTGCCGTTGGTGCGGCGGTAACAACGCTCCTCGGTCAGTCGTCAATTGAAAGCTGGGGCTGGCGCGTACCCTTTTTGATTGGCATCCTCGTCGGTGTTGTCGGCCTCTACACACGCAGCGGTCTCGTAGAAGACCGGCTTGCACAGCCCAAGACAAAGTCGCCAGTACGTGAGGCCTTTCAGACCGAATGGCGGACGATACTGCGGCTGATCGGCCTCAATGCGGCCTTCGCGGTCAGCTTTTATATGGGGTTCGTCTATGTCACGACTTACATCCGTCAGGTCGACCATATCGCCCAATCGACGGCGCTCGACATCAACACTGTCGCGATGCTGGTGTCATTGGTCCTGATTCCGCTGATCGGCGCATTGTCTGACCGCATCGGCCGCAAGCCTATATTACTGGCCGCGACCGGAGGTCTCTTCGTCTTGGCATGGCCGTTGTTCTGGATGTTGCACCATCCCGAAATCGCGCTGGTGCTCCCGGCTCAGATCGGGTTCGCGGTGCTGGTGGCGTGTTTTGGAGGCACCGTTCCGACCGCCATGGTGGAGCTGGTGCCGGACCGCGTTCGCTGCACCGTGCTCTCAGTGGGCTACAACGCAGGAATGGCCTTTCTCGGCGGGATGACGCCGATGGTCGCCGTCTATACGATCCAGCGCAGCCAATACGACCTCTCCCCGGCCTTCCTGCTGATGGCCGCGGCGGCGGTTTCCTTCGTTACGACAGTTGGGCTGCGGGAGACCTATAAGCTGGCCTTGTCCGCCCCCAACGCGGTAGCGGACGCCGCCTGAGCATGCCCTTCCGCGCGCTCAGCGGTGCCATCGTCACTGCGGCGCTTCTGGCACTGCCGGTCTCCGGCGCTCGGGCGGAGGTCGCCTTCGACGGTGTGGCGGCCGGCGATCCCTCTGCCGGCGACGTGATCCTGTGGACGCGCGCCGAAAACGGCGGAAGCCCGACCGAGCTCAAGGCGCAGATTGCAACCGATGCCTTCTTCGCCAACATTGTCGAGACCCGCACCGGCGCGACAAGCGCCGCCGCTGACTTCACGGTGAAGCTTCCCGCGACAGACCTCGCCAGCAATACGCGTTATTTCTACCGATTTTTTGCGCCGGACGGCAGTACGAGCGCCACCGGCCAGTTCACGACAGCTCCCGCGCCGAACGATAAGGCCGAGGTGAGGTTCGCTTTCAGCGGCGACGCCGACGGCCGCTTTCGGCCCTACCCGTCGATCGGCGCGATCGCCGCACATAAGCTCAACTATTTCGTCTTTATCGGCGATACGATGTACGAGACCGCGGACCTTGCTTCGCCTGCCGTGCCGGTTGTGACCGGTGAGACCACCGACCGCGCTGCCCTCGCCACTGCGCTGACCGCGTACAATCAGAAATACCTGAACAACGTCCTCGGCGTCGACCCGACGGGTCGACCGAGCAATTCCGGTCAGCAGAGCCTGCAGCCGATGTTCGCGGCGACGGCCGCCTACACCTTGCTCGACAATCACGAACTGGGCAACCGGTCGCTGCAATCGGGCGGCGCGCCCCCCAATGCGCCGCAGGGCACGCCGGACCCGGCTTTCGACGTGAACGCGACCGGCAATTTCAACAACAAGACGCTGGCGTTTCAGACGATCGAGAAATCCTATCTCGACTACCATCCGACGCGCGTCGCGATCCTCGGCAGTCCGACGACTGGCTACGCTCTGGTCGGGCCGCAGGTTATTGCGCCCACCGACCCGCGCAGCAACGGCACGCTGCAACTTTATTTCGCGCAGCAATGGGGCGCCAACAGCATCTACGTTCAGACCGACGATCGCAGCTATCGCGACATCCGGCTCGCCAAACTGGCCGGCAATCGCACGATCGACGATGTTGGCGGCCGCGCGGACAACCCCGAGCGCACGATGCTCGGTTTGACCCAGCTGCAGTGGCTCGAAGCGACACTGCTGCAGGCGCAGCAGCACCGCATCCCGTGGAAGTTCGTCGCGATCTCGTCGCCGATCGACCAGGTCGGCGGCGCTCCGCTGCAGGACGGCAAATCCTGGTGGGGCGGATACCGGTCGGAACGCGATCGCCTGTTGAAGTTCATTGCCGACAACCGCATCGGCCATGTCGTGTTCCTGACGACCGACGACCACCAAACGCGTGTCACGCAATTGCAGTACCTGAGGAATCCCGGCGATCCCAAAAGCAAGGCGCTGCTGACCGACGGCTTCCAGGTGGTCACCGGTCCAATCGGCGCCGGCGGACCGGACAAATTCGCCGACCACAGCTTCGCAGCGATCCAGATCGCGGCAAATCGGGCCAACGAGCGGCAAGTCAGCCAAGGGCAGCCTCCGCTCGGTCTTCCGGCGAATTTCCCCGGACTGCAAGGCGTCTTCCGGCAAGGGGACCCCGATGCTGCGGCGACGCCGTCGCCGGTCGACTTCTATTCGCCGGACACGTTCAACTACACCGTGCTGACTGTGGCAGCGGATGGCGGGCTCACCGTCGAGACCTGGGGCATCCCTTCATACCCGGAGAACACGTTTCCGCAGAGTTCTGCGTCGCCGGCCTTGATCCTCAGCTTTCAGATCGGGATGACAGACGCCCCGTGAGCTGGCTGGCCCGGCCGCTATTCGTCTTCTTCTGCGATGGCGCTTTCGTGCCAGTGACGTAACAGCAGGCGCGACACGAAATCGAGGACGAGATAGATAACGATGCCGGTCATCGACAGGAGAAAGAGCGCGGCAAACAGGCGCGGGATCGCGAGGCGGTAGCCGGCTTCGAGGATGCGGAAGGCAAGGCCGGTCTCGGTTCCTCCGGTGCCGGCGACGAATTCGGCGACGACAGCGCCGATCAAGGCGAGGCCGCCGCTGATTCGCAGCCCCGCAAGAAAATAGGGCAGCGCTGTCGGCAATTTCAGGTAGCGCAATGTCTTGCCCGTCGAGGCGCCGTAGAGCCGGAAAAGTGCCAGCAAGTTCCGGTCGGCGCTGTTGAGCCCGACCGTCGTGTTCGCGACGACCGGAAAGAACGCGACGATCCAGGCGCAGACGAGAAGGGCGAGAAACGGCTCCCGCACCCAAATGATGATCAACGGCGCGATTGCGACGATCGGCGTGACCTGGAGGATCACCGCGTAGGGAAAAAGGCTAAGCGCGAGGATACGCGAGAGGGAGAACAATAGCGCGATCCCGCCGCCGAGAATGGCCGCCGCCGCCAGTGCCGCCAGAGTGATGCGCAGGGTCACCAGCAGCGAGCCCATGAGGCTCGGCCCGTCGGTCCACAAGGTCTGCGCGATCAGCAGCGGGCCCGGGAGAATGTAAGGCGGTATGCCCTCGGCGCAGACGATGATCTCCCACAAAGCGAGCAGCGCCGCTCCCACGGCCAGTGGGGCTGCGATGCGTCCCAACCGAGACCTGAGCCGCCCCATTGCGGGAGAGGGTTAGCGAGGCCCTGCAGAGGGGCCCTCAAGCGCGAAGGGGCTCGAGGATGCTGACGAAATTGGCGACCGCGGCGCCACCCATGTTGAACACGCCGGCGAGCGCGGCGTCAGGCACCTGGATGCCCCCGGCCTGGCCGGTCACCTGCATCGCCGCCAGCACATGCATCGACACGCCGGTTGCGCCGATCGGGTGACCCTTCGATTTGAGCCCGCCCGACGGGTTGATCGGCAGCTTGCCGTCCTTTTCGGTCCACCCTTCGAGAATGGCCCGCGCGCCTTCGCCCTTCGGCGTCAACCCCATCGCCTCGTATTCGATCAGCTCGGCGATCGTGAAGCAGTCATGGGTTTCGACCAGATCGAGGTCGTCTAGCCTGAGCCGAGCGGCGGCGAGCGCGCGTTTCCACGCAAGTTCCGGCCCTTCAAAGGCGACGATGTCGCGCCGGCTCATCGGCAGAAAGTCGTTGATCTGCTCGGCGGCGCGGAAAATGACCGCTTTCTTCATGCTGAGCGCCGTCGCCGTATCGGCGAGCACGACAGCCGCAGCCCCGTCCGAGACCAGTGAGCAATCGGTGCGCTTCAGCGGGCCGGCAACGATCGGGTTCTTGTCCGAGACCGTGCGACAGAATTCGTATCCGAGGTCCTTTTGCATTTGGGCCAGCGGGTTGGCGACGCCGTTCTTGTGGTTCTTGGCGGCGATCCGCGCCAGTGCATCGGACTGGTCGCCATAACGCTGGAAGTAGCTCTGCGCGATTTTGCCGAATATCCCGGCAAAACCGCCTTCGATTGCGTCCTCTTCCTTGCGATAGGAGGCGCCGAGCAGGATATCACCGACCTGCGCGCCGGAGACCTCGGTCATTTTCTCGACGCCGACGATCAGCGCCAGCCGCGCTCTGCCGGCAGCGATCGCGTTCAGACCCTGGTGGATCGCAGCCGAGCCCGTGGCGCAGGCGTCCTCGACCCGCGTCGCCGGCTTGAAGCGCAACGCGGGGTCGGCCTGAAACACCAGCGAAGCCGGGAATTCCTGGCGCACAAATCCACCGTTCATCGTGCCGAGATAGATCGTGTCGATGTCGGCTGCCGCGACCCCGGCATCGGCCAGCGCCGCCTGCGCCACCTCGACGATCAGCGCCTCGACGTCCCGGCCCTCGTGCTTGCCGAATTTGCTGTGCGCCCACCCGACGATGCACCCGCTCATGCCACCCTCCACAATCCCAGCGGCCAACGATAGCAAGCCCGCCCGCGCCTCTCCACGATGATATGGGGGCCGCCCCAGCTTTTTTGGAGCAGGCACCTTGGAGCGCACCGGGGGAGCGCGGCGGGGTTATCGCCGTCCCGAGAAGCGGGGTCCCGCGAAGGGTCGGCGTTGCCGCGCCGAATGCCTGCTTGGTCGGGAAAGTCGATATAGCGGTGCTGGCTGCTTTCGCTGTTATTGGCGGCCCATGTTCAGCCAAGCTGCGTCCCGTTTTCGGTAGAAATCCTGGGCCTGCGCCCCCTCGGGCGATTACGGAACAGCGAGAATCCCCCTGTTCCGCGGCTGTTATTCGCTGTTCTTGCAGTCCTCGCGATCGGTCTATCTGGAATTGGGCTTTCCGGATCGGGCAGGGGCGCGCGACTAACGCGGACCGAGCTCGCCTTCGCCGACCATCCGCTCGTGCCCGTCCACCTCGTGCTTGATCCGGTAGCGGGGAGCATTGCCTTCGCCGAGGAGCAAGCGAACGATTTTGAAGCGGCCTTTGGCTGTGTGTTCGACGCCCCGCTCCGGGAAAAATTCCACTGCCTGGCCGACGCTGTATTTGTGCTCTGACATGCTGATCCCTCCGGGTTGGAGCACGACGCGGTCTCAACGGCAATATCAATACCATATCGGCCCGCGACCGCTCCAGTTAGGCTAACGAGGTTGTGAGTTCGCCGCGGGAACGGGAGGGTAGCCGACGAAAATGGGCGGCTTAAGCATCCCGTACGCCACGACACCAATGAATAGCAGGACTGGAATGACGATCGGTGGGACTAGGTATTTCATGAGGTTTCCGGATTTAAAGAGAAGGCGACTGGCTGCACCAGCTGGGCTACACCGGCGCTTGGTGAACGCCAGATCACAACGCGCTGAAGAGGATTGCGGCGCCGAGGGCAAGGCCGGCGAGCAATACCATGGCCTGCCAATATTTCTTCTGCCCCGCACCCACCCGCTCCCGACCTTGCAAAGGCGCCGATTTTTGGTCCGGCAAAAGTTCTACCAACCGTTGGCTGATGGCCAAATCGTCCGATGAGAGAGTTCGACGGATGGGCAGCCGAGCAATCAGCGTCGCCAGCGCCTCGGCTGCTCGGGCCTTGGGCAGCGGGGTGAGCCGGGCGGCCTGTTCCCAAGGATCTAGGCCGAGGCGCGTCAACGCCGAGACAACGCTGAGCGTTACTCCGTTGTGTTCTTCGCCGACCGGGGCGAAGAGAAAATCGTTCAGATCAGAATGGAGCAGGGAAAATCGAGCGGGTAGCGCCATGATCGATCCGGCCTCGAATGGCTGGCCGCCGGAATAACGCAACGCCTAGAGAGGGCCGCCGAGTCGTTCGGCGCAAGCGGTAACAACCGCCGAGTTTGGGGCATCGGTTCCCGCCATTGTCGCCCAGCCGCCCTTCTCGATGAACGAGCGCCGATCCCACGACGAGGACACCTTTTTGAACTCGACCAATTTCGTCGCTGCGTCAGCCTGATGCTGGAATTTCTCGACGCAAATCGGCGCCAGGACCGCAACGACCGCATTTTGAGCCTGCTCTTTCCCCATCCGCTCGGCGGTGCTACCGAGCGTCCAGCCGAAGGATGAGAAACCAACCACCGATATCGCAGCCGCGCCGATCACAGCCCCCCAGATCCCTGGTTTTAGGCTCGGATATCTTTTCATAAATAGTGCCTCGATGTCAGGGGATCCTTCCCCTGATCTTGCCGCCGCGGATCGCGGCCCTGAGAGAGAATTCGTCTGCTATCCGATGAGGTGCCTAGGACTTCGTCGAATAAACCACACGCGGTTCCGCGGTACAGAATTTTGCGCGGCAGACCAATTCTCTGGGCTTCATATTGTATCTTTGTTTTGTCCGCGCAAGAGGTTCTTTAGTATATTCTTAAGAAATATCGCTACGCGGCTGATTTAAATGTGCAGCGACGCTTTTTTCTCCGACGCGATGTAGCCGGGGGAGGCGGGATCCGCATGGCGGATGGTTTCGCCAGCGTGTCGCCGCGGAGACAAATCCCGAGCACCGACCCCCGCGGAAACTTCACCGAGCTGTTACGTGTAGAAGCGCCCGGAAAGAATCTTCAACATTTAGCTCGTAAAATACGCGGCAGTTCGAACTTATAGAGACAAAAAACTCGGGATATATTGTTCAGTTATAGGTAGAGAGTGGTTGGAAAAATTCAAAATCGTCCCCATCTCTATTCGGCCCGAATTAAAAAACAAGGGTGGCCTCGATGTATATCTCCTTAACAGATAGCCGCACCAAGCGTTTCAGGAAATGGTCCGATGCTTGCGGGCCAGAGATCGACCCAGAGATCGACAAGGATATTTGCGCGGATGGAGGCGACGGGGAGGTCCTCGCAGATCCTGATCTCGATAAAAGGGTGATGGCATCCCCCGAGCGACCGCATCAGCCATGGCTCGTCCCTGGGGCAGGGAGGCTTTAAAGCAAATCGCTATGTCGTTCACCCACCCCGCGTGGTCGCTGTAGCGAGGACGAGCGAGCGTGCAGATCAATGATGGAAGGCCTTCATGACACCTGCGGAAAGAGACCTGGCTACGATCCTTCTCGATCGTCATCACGACGCGGTCAGCATTACTGATAACCTGCCTGCAGCGCCTGGCCTTGGGGAGACCGTATTGAACAATCACTATGGAGCCGAGACGGGTGCCTCGGGCGTCGGCTCCACCGATGAGCGCGCCGGCGCCCGTGATGGCCCCATCAATATAGGCGAACCGAATGCTTTATAGGGGAAACGAATGCTTTATAGGGGAAACGAATGCTTTTGCTGTCGGGCGACGCTCGACGAGCTTCTGGCGGACGACGTCATGGAGCCTGTTCTGCGCACCGCAGGTTACGAGCGGGATGAATTTCGCGACATGCTGACGGAGGTGGCCGCGAGCTGGTCACGCCTGAATGGATGCTAAGGCAAAAGGGCTCGCCGTCACCGAATGTTGGCTGACAAAGGCGGCACGGTGGAGGCCCTCGCTCGAGCTCTAGGCCGACGAACCATTCGCTAACCAGAGCTGCTCTGAAGGAGACAAAGATGTTCGTGCGGCTAAAGATAGAAGACACTCGTGAGGGGCTGGTAGCCACAATTTCCCAACGCGATGACGACGGCAAAACCAGCGGGCGTCCTTCGATTTTTCTCGTTGGAGACAAGGAAGAGGCAAAACAAAGAGCGAGAGCAGTGGCGCGAGCCTTGGGGTTGAAAACATACCGCGTCCTCGATAGAACCAGCAGTCGCGTGTCGCCGCCGATCCATCCCGCCTGATCGATCTCAACCGAATTCAGCCTCGTAAAAACATCACGGTCATATCTCGACCTCGGTGCCAAGCTCGATGACGCGGTCCGGCGGGATGCGGAAAAACTCGGGCGACCGCGTGGCGACGCGTGCGAGGGCCGAATAGAGGCGCTCGCGCCACCGGGCCATCCCAGACCGCGGGCTAGATTTGACGTTAGCGCGCCCGACGAAGAAGGAAATCTGGCTCGGATCGAGTTCCAGCCCCGGGATCTCCGCCCGCTGCAGCTCCCGCGGGACGTTCGGCGTCTGGGCAAAGCCGAAATGCGCTTCGATCTGCCAAAAGCCGCTGCCGAGCTCGCGTGCCGTGATCCGATCTGCGCCGGCCACTCGCGGTATGTTCTCGGTAACGACGCGAACCAGCAGCACCGTCCGGTGCAGCACTTTGTTGTGCTTGAGGTTGTGCAGCAGGGTGAGGGGCACGTCTTGGGTCTGGGTGGTAAGAAAGACTGCGGTTCCCGAAACGCGGGCTTCCGGCGCCTTGTCGCAGGTCGCGAGAAAGGAGGCAAGCGGCACTGCCTCGCCCTCCAGCCGCATACGCACCAACCGCCTCCCCGCTCGCCAGGTGCTCAGGACCGTAAATACGGCGAGCCCAACCGCCAGCGGAAACCAACCGCCGCTTGGAATTTTCAGGGCATTTGCTCCGAATAGTGCAAGGTCAACTGTCATGATCGGCACCAGCACGACGGCGATTGTCGGCCATTGCCAACGCCAGACGCCCCGCATGACAGCTGCGGCGAGAACCGTCGTGATGGTCATCGTCCCGGTGACTGCAAAGCCATAGGCCGAGGCGAGTGCGCTCGAGCTTTGGAATCCCAGAACCAGAGCGACAACCGCAATCAAGAGCAGCCAATTGATCTGCGCGATATAGATCTGACCGCGGGCGCGGGTCGAGGTCTGAAAGATATCGAGGGGCGGCATCAGGCCGAGTTGGATCGCCTGCCGCGACAGCGAGAAGGCGCCGGAGATCACTGCCTGCGACGCGATGACCGTCGCCGCGGTCGACAACAGCACCAGCGGGAGCAAACCCCAATCGGGCGCCATGCGGAAAAAGGGATTGTCGATTGCCGCTTTGTCCCCGAGGATCAGCGCGCCTTGTCCGAAATAATTGAGGACGAGAGCAGGAAGAACTACCGCAAACCACGCCAGCCTGATTGGAAAACGGCCAAAATGGCCCATGTCGGCGTAGAGCGCCTCGCCGCCGGTAATAGCGAGCGCGACGGCTCCGAGTACGACGAAGCCGGCGCTCGGCGTGGCGAGAAAGATGCGAGCTGCGTGCGCGGGGTTCAGCGCTTCAAGGACGCGCGGCATTGCGGCGATCTGCAACACTCCGATCATCGCGATTACGGCGAACCATAAGACCATCACCGGGCCGAAAAGGCTGCCGACGCGTCCGGTGCCGCCCTTCTGAAAGAGAAAAAGCGCGAGCAGCACAATAATGGTCAGCGGCAGCACGAAACGGTTCAACGCCGGCGTCGCAATGCCAATACCTTCGACCGCGCTGAGCACGGAAATCGCCGGCGTGATCATACTGTCGCCGTAGAACAGCGCGGCGCCGCCAAGGGCGAGCAACACCATGAAATTGCGCGAGCGCTCACTTTGCGCCTTCTCCAGGGCGAGGGCCAGTAAAGCAAGAATGCCGCCCTCGCCTTGGTTGTCGGCGCGCATTATCAACAGGACGTATTTGGCCGTGACGACAATAATCAACGCCCAGAAAATCATCGATAGAACGCCGAGCACATGTTCCGCATCAAGGGGAAGGCCGTGCTCGGGGTTGAAACATTCACGAAAGGTGTAGACCGGACTTGTCCCGATATCGCCGAACACAACGCCAAGCGCGGCGACACTCAGCGCAGCAAGCCCAGCGGACGAGTTCGGCGCGTTCTCCCCGAGTTCCTCTTGTGC
>Ga0210396_10002810_pt1 | contig 17558 bp, 13 predicted proteins | sample IncBWH17OmetaG_FD_155466 | JGI IMG/M metagenome (GOLD analysis project Ga0210396, IMG submission 155466) | Forest soil microbial communities from Barre Woods Harvard Forest LTER site, Petersham, Massachusetts, United States - Inc-BW-H-17-O ... | reverse complement strand
GGCAAACTCAGGCTGTTGTAAAGCTTCGCAGGGACACCGGACGGGGACGATCCCTACGCCGGTTTGCTTCGCGACAAGGCGGGCAATCTTTACGGCACCACGCAATATGGCGGCACAAATGGCGGTTATGGAACCGTGTTCAAGCTGGATCCAAAAGGCAAGCTCACCCTGCTGCACAGCTTCGCTGGAACGCCGGATGGGGTAAATCCTCTTGCGGGTCTATTGATGGATGCGGCGGGCAATGTTGACGGTACGACTTATTACGGCGGGCACCAACGGTGGCTTTGGAACCGTTTTCAAGCTGAGTAGCAAAGGCAAGCTGACCCTGCTGCATAGTTTCGCTGGGATGCCGGATGGGCAGAATCCATATTCCCGTTTGATTCGTGACTCGGCCGGCAATTTGTACGGCACGACGTTTTATGGAGGTACGACTGGCTACGGCGCGGTTTTCAAGTTGGATACCGCCGGCAAACTGACCGTTCTGCACAGCTTCAACGACGCACCGGATGGGGCTCATCCGATCGGGGGGTTGGTCCTGGACAAGGCAGGCAATCTGTACGGCACTAGCAGCGATGGCGGTGATCTCAGTTGTGGGTTCTCGGGCTGCGGAACCGTGTTCAAGCTCACCCCTTAAGTCCGGAGGGGCGAACTCGCGTTAAGGTTTCGAATACGACACCCTTTTTGCTATTCTCGGGCTACATGATTTCCAGCATCAGCTATGTGGTCCTTGCCGTCGCCGCCATCCCGTTTATCTATTATCTGATTGCGCTCTTCAGTTCCTGGCAATTCTTTCGCAGCACCCAACATCGAAGCGCCTCTGATCATACCTTCAGTCCCCCGGTGAGCAACCTTAAGCCGATCCGCGGGCTTGATCCCGACGCCTACGAAAACTTCGCCAGTTTCTGCAAGCAGGACTATCCAGACTACGAGTTGCTTTTTTGCGTCGGCGAGGAGGACGACCCGGTCGTTCCCATCTTAAGAAAGCTGGAGCGTGATTTTCCGGAGCGGCGTATTCGGGTGTTGTTCGGCTCGGGCGGAAGAGGGTCGAATGACAAAGTGGTCAAGCTGGCCCGCCTGGTCAGCGAAGCTCAGCACGAGGTGGTTGTAATCAGCGACAGCGACGTACGAGCGCGGCCCGACTACTTGCGCACTGTGGTTGCTCCTTTGGCTGATCCCAAGGTGGGAGCTGTCACCTGTTTTTACGTGCCGATCGAAGATAAAACGCTCACCGAAAGCCTGCAGACGATGGGCATGTTTTCCGATTTCTATGCCGGCATTCTGGTTGCACGCCAGCTGGACGGAGTGAAGTTTGCGTTGGGGCCGACCATCGCCACCACGCGTACGCGACTTGCCGGATTCGGCGGCTATGGTGCGATTCAGGATCGTCCCGCCGATGATCTTCTGGTGGGGCGCCTTATCGCTGAACAAGGTTACGAAGTCGAACTCTTGCCTTACACCATTTCGACGGTTGCCGATTATGGCTCCCTGCGCGACCTTCTGCATAAACGGCTACGCTGGATCGTGGTGATGCGCCATATGCGGCCTTGGGGACACCTCGGCTTGGTTTTCACTCAGGGGTTGCCCTGGTCAGTTGCGGCGATTGCGATCCATCCCTCGGCGGGAGTTGCGCTCGGTTATCTCGGTACGTATCTGCTCTTGCGATTTGCTATGACTTGGACGGTTGGTGGTTGGGGTCTGAAGCAAGATTCGCTTTGGAAGAAGTTCGGCCTGATCCCGGCGTGGGATGCACTGGCTTTCTTTATCTGGCTGACCAGTTTTGCGCGCAACAGTATTCGCTGGCGGGATGGCGAATACTATATCCGCGATGGCCGGCTGGTGCCCGTGACCCCAACCAGTGCTGGGCCAGCGGGTTGACCCTCAGTCAGCGTGCAGTCTGCGATTTCAACTAGCTGCGCGCGCTCTTCTCGCAGTGCGACGCTTTCCGTTGTTCTTTCCGTCAGATTCGCCCACGGTTTCGACCACAGGCACAGCTTCTCGACTCGTCTGCACTCGGCGCTCGTTACGAGGCTGCCGCCAGTTGATTTGCGGGAGCATCACGGCCGGGTCGATCCGGTCGCGATATTTCAACGCCACGTTCATCAGCGAGTCCAACAGCGAGTCGGAAAGCAGATGCGGCTCCAGACCGAGTTCAATCAGCTTGGAGTGTTTCGCATTGTAATAGTGTTGCTCCGCCTCTACTCGTGGATCAGGGAGGTGATCGACTTCAACCGCCAGGCCCAGCTTCTCGCCGGCGGTTTGTACCAGTCGTGCAAGGTCCAAGACAGAAAACTGTTCGGTGAACTGGTTGAACACCCGGCACTCCCCTTGAGCCGCGGGATTCAAGCACGCGATCTCGACGCACCGTACAGTGTCGCGAATATCAAGGAAACCGCGGGTTTGGCCGCCCTTGCCGTACACCGTGAGCGGGTGTCCAATGGCAGCCTGGACGCAGAATCGATTGAGCACAGTGCCAAAGACTTCGTCGTAATCAAAGCGATTGATCAGTGCTTCGCTCAGGGCTACTTCATCGGTCATGGTTCCGTACACGACGCCCTGGTTAAGGTCGGTCGCGCGCAGTCCCCACGCCTTGCAAGTGAACATGATGTTGTGACTGTCATGCACTTTGGAAAGATGGTAAAAGGAGCCCGGCTGCTTGGGGTACGGCACAGTGTCTGTGCGGCCATTGTGCTCGATCGTGATGTAGCCTTCCTCGATATCAATGTTGGGCGTGCCATATTCACCCATGGTGCCGAGCTTGATGAGGTGGCACTCGGGTTGAAATTCGCGCAACGCGAACAGCAGGTTGAGCGTCCCCACGACATTGTTCACCTGGGTGAACACCGCATGCTTGCGGTCAATCATGGAGTAGGGAGCGGCCCGCTGCTCGGCAAAATGGACCACTGCCTCCGGTTCAAAATCCTGGATAAGTGAGGAGAGAAAGTCGTACTCCGTGACGTCGCCGACAAAGAGCTCGATGTTATTCCCACTGAGCTCTTGCCAAACCCGCAAACGGTCTGAAAGTGGAAGGATCGGCGTCAGGGTCTGCACGCCCAGTTCGTGGTCCCATTGCCGGCGCGCGAAATTGTCGGCAATCGCAATGGAATGACCCTTTCCTGACAAATACAAAGCCGTTGCCCAACCGCAGTAGCCATCCCCTCCGAGCACCGCAACCCTCATTTGGCCCCCTTGCCGTATGTTTCGTGACGCTAGTTACTGGAAAACTGTCTTCTGCCTGCGTTTTCTTCCCACTTTAAGAGTAACAGGCATTCTAAAACACCGCGACCGTCTTTGCTGGCTCCTCTCGAGAAACAACCATAGGATTGTTCGTCAGGACCACTTTGCCGCCACTTGTCGCCACCACCTTAAGATGCGCAGCGCCTACGATCGATTCCAGTTGAGGAACCACATTCTCCATGGCCACGATGTAGGAACGCTCCGGTTTAAGCCAAAGACTCTTGAATTGCGAATCGTCAATAAACACATCGGGTGCGCCTGGAGCGTAGGCGCCATATTCCAGATTATGGAAGCGGCCGTTGCGAAGCAACGCGGTGCGGTTTGTATAGAAAAAAACGGACGAAAACGTGTAGTAGTGGTGATCCACAATCAGCGTTCCTTCCGGCGATTTCAAGATTGCCTCCGCCAGCGGCCGCGAGGACATATACGGATCGAAAACGGCCATGGCGAGGCGGGCCGCGTGGAAAAACAATATCATCATGAGCGCGGCGCCAAGAAATGCGGTCTGGCCGGTGAATCTCCAGGTTGCCAATGCACCCAGGCAGAAGGCAATTGCCGCCACCAGTAAAGGTACCCGGAGATATGCGAAAGACGCCAGAGTGAGATCCTGCATGTGCCCCAGTGCGAGTTTATAAGCGCCGGGATGTTGGCTGAGGGCTTGCGAAATGTCTCCAGGCGCGGGCAGGCCGCGGGTGAGAACAAAGAGAGTCAACGTCACTACCCCAGCGAATGCCGCAATTACCGAGAGCACGCGGGTGCCCCGGCGTATCCCAACGCCTCCCAAGGCCATCGCCGAACCCAGAAGGAGCGCGAGCGCGGGATAGCAAGGCATCGAGTAATATTCCTGCGTGGTCGAGAAGGTGAAGAAGATCAGCACAAAGCCAGCCCAACAGAGCGCCAGAAGCCTCGTCCGGCCGGCTCGATCGGTGGGATGAAAGGAAAGCCCGGCAATGGCGGGAAAATACACGCTCCAGGGAAACAGCCAGACCAGGTGAAATAACCAGAAGTAAAGGCGAGGCACGGTATCGTAGTCTCGCGGATAGCGCAGATTCAGAAAGCGCAGCAATTGCTCATTGATGAAGAAGAACCAAAAAAACCCATGATATTGCCCTGGCCCACTATGAAGCGTAAAGGCGAGGTACGGTGGATTGCGAAACGTGGCTAGAATGTGCCAGGGCGCGGCGATGGCCAGGACGATCAACAATCCGCTGAAGGGACGCAACCGCCGCCATGCGGCAGCAGAAAAGAGTTGGTGGGTCAGCCAAAGATAGATCACACCCGCTGCAAGCGGAAACAGGACTCCGATCAAACTCTTCAGCAGGAGACCAAGCCCAAGGTTCGCTGCCAGCACGAAAGCCCAAAATCGCGGATGCGGTTCCTCCTGGTCCAGGGCGCGAAGAAACGCCCACATGCCAAGGGCGACGGTGAAGGTCAGCATGACATCAGGAATCAGAATGCGGGTGAATAAAAATAATCCGATGCATGTCGCCATGCACAAACCGGCATAGAATCCTGCTCGCTTGCCGAAAGCCCATGCGCCGAAGGCGGCCGTCAACCAGCAGAGGGCGACAGCCGACAAGGCAATCGGAATGCGCGCTACCCAATCGTGCACGCCGAGGATTGCGTACCCGGCTGCCATGGCCCAGTACACGAGCGGAGCCTTTTCCAGATACACTACTCCATCCAACCGCGCCGTGACCCAGTCGCGCGAAGTGAGCATGTTCCGCGCGATCTGCGCCTGCACCGCGTCGACATCATCCATGAGCGAGGGAGGAGAAATGATACATCCCAGGTAGACGGCTGCCGCGACCAGCACAACGCCTAAATATAGGTACCAGTTTTTTCCTGTATCCAGACGCTCGGGCCCGCCGAAGCGGTTGCCTGAATCCCCCACTTTTTCATCCACAGAAACAGCACCATCAATCCCCATATGTGATATCCAACATTGACTCGCCTCTCCAGGTGGTCTCTAATCAGCGTCTCGATCGCCTCCCGCCGGAAGAGTCCCGCCTGATCCGACGCACCGTCCATCAGGATCTCCTGCATCATCGGGCGCAAGCAGCCTCGCAGCCAATCATGCGCCGGGATGTCGAATCCGACCTTCTTGCGTTGGAGAACCGAAGCGGGCAGCTTGTCGCGCATCAATTCCTTGAGAAGAACCTTTTGTCGCGAACCACGAATCTTTAACGATGCGGGCAGGGTCGCTGCGAATTCTACGATTCGATGATCAAGAAATGGCGGTCGCACTTCGAGAGAATGCGCCATGCTCATGCGATCCGCCTTATTCAGAATATCGTCGGGAAGGAAATATCTTTGATCGAACCACAGATACGGCGCCAAATCGTCGTTTGTTTTAGAGCAATCACGCAGTTCGCCCAGTATGCGATGCAGCGCAGGCGGAAGCTCCGAGCGTAGCAGAGCCGGCTTTTCCGCTTCGGAGAAAGTTCCGTTCCAGTAGACATGGGCGCGATCGGAACTTATCAGCGAGCCTTTGAGAAATCGCTTCAGTTGATATTCAAGGCTGATCTTGTCGTCAGACACCGGCCAAAACCGTAACGCATCGAGCGCTAGTTGCAGACCCTTTCGCGGCAATCGCCGGGCGAGCGCAGCCAGCCGGTTCGCCCGATAGGTGAGATAACCGCCAAACAGTTCGTCCGCACCCTCGCCGCTCAGGCTAACCGTGGTCTTAGTTCTGCTCAGCTTCGAGAGAAACCAAACGGGAAGCGCTCCCGCATCGGCTGACGGTTCATCCGAGTAGTACGCGAGTTCTTCAATCGCCCCCCGCAGGTCAACCTCTGGATTCAGATCCAGCTCCGTGTGCTCCGTCTGGTATAGCTGCGAGACCTCGCGAATGTAGGAGGTTTCGTCAAAACTCCGTCCCTGGAATGAAATCGAGAATGTCTTCAGCGGCTTGTTGGACTCGGTCGCCGCATAGTGCAGAATCGTAGAAGAATCGATGCCTCCACTAAGCCACATCCCCAGCGCGACATCCGAAACCAGGTGCTCGCGGATCGACTGCCGTAAAAGCGCGTCCAATTCCTCCCGGGCAGACTCGAGCGTCCAATCACGGGGGACTGTGAGCGGCAAGCGCCAGTAGGACTCCGAAGAGATCTTGCCATCCCGCCACTCCAGCCACTGCCCCGGAGGAAGTTTTTCGATGCCCTCTACAAGCGTCCAGGGACAAGGCACATAATTCAGCGACAGATAGCAATCCAGGCCGTCCAAACTCACTCGCCGCTCGATCTCGGGATGGATCAGGATTGCCTTTAATTCGGAGCCGAAAAACAGGTCGTCCCCGCGCCGCGCGAAATAAAGCGGCTTGATCCCCGTCCGATCCCGTGCCAGCACCAACCGCTTCGCCGATTTCGTCCATAGTGCGATTGCGAACATGCCTCGCAAACGCGCAAAGCAACCCGTATCCCATTCGAGGAATGCGCGAAGAACAGTTTCCGTGTCGCAGTGCGAATAAAAGCGATGGCCCAACTGTTCCAGTTCGCGGCGCAGTTCCTGATGGTTGTAGATTTCGCCATTAAACACGATGGCGACGTCACCATCTTCAGACAGGATGGGCTGGTCGCCGGACCCGAGATCGATAATCTTGAGCCGCGTTGCCCCCATCGAGCACAGACTAGACTGGAACACGCCTTGTTGGTCCGGTCCGCGGTGAATCAGGGTGGCGGTGGCGTTTCGAATGCGATCGGGATCAGGCGCCCAATGTTTGTGGGTGAAGCCGACGATTCCACACAAGTGCTTGCCCCTCCCCGCTTTCTTGAATTCGGCTTACAGGTGTCCCGGGCCCGCGGAGGCGTGACTCCGCAAAACCGAAGAGACTGCCAGCGCTTTAGGCTGAAAAACAATCCTAACCTTTTGACCACGAACAATCAAAAGATGGCAGCGAACTTACTGGTGGGGCTTGGAGTTGCGTCTCTTCAGATACGCGATCGGTCTGCCCACATTACCGCCGGCCCATGATCACCAAAGCAACGCCGACGCAAACTAGAAGCACGCCCGTCCACCTTCGCCGTGTGACCTGTTCTCCGAGGAAGAATCTCCCGCCCAACGCGCCGCCAGCGTAACTGAGCGCCGTAACCGGAACAACCAAGCTGACGTTTTCAATGGATAGTACGGCCAGCAGCGCGAAGAATGCAGTCCCCATGAGACTGAGCCCAACCCACATCCACGGAACCCGCAGTGCACGAGAGGCGACGCCCAGCAGAGCGGCTGGGCGAAAGTCTTTCACTTCGCCCACGGCTTTCATAGCGCGGCTGACGCACAACTCGCCTCCAGTCCCGGCGCCGATAATCAGAAGATAGAAAATGACTTCCTTCATGATCTGGGCTCCATCATTGACTAGGCTCCGTGGTCCGCGGAGGAGTGTGTCCAACCACCAGCACGCCGAGGCAAATAACCAGCACTCCCAGCCAGCGCAACGGTGTAACGACTTCACGAAGCATGAAGTGAGCCAGCAAGGCAACCATGCCGTAAGCTACCGACGAGGCTGGCTGCACATAGCTGTAATCCGCCCATGACAGCACCAGCATGTAAGCCGCAAAAAAGGTAATGAGAGACCCGATGCCAAGCCAAATCGTACCCGAGGAGAGCACGCGGGAAAGCAGGTTGAACGCCTCCGTCGGCGTTCCCATGCTCGCCGTGCCGATGCGCTTCATCCCCTTGCCGAGCAGCACGTTGCCCAAGGGGCCAAAGATCACCATCATGAAGATCAATAGATAGGTTTTGAAGTGCAGACCGCCAGAGGACTTCATGCGAGAAGAGAACCTTCCGTTCGGTCGAGACCAAGCTCGTCCGTGCGCCCCAGGGCGCTCGCACACCCAGCCAACACAGCATTTGCTTCAGAAATCATACCTTAATGTTACTTGATTTTCAGGATCGGCCCAAGCTCTCGACTTGGTTCCGGGCCAAGTGGCTTCATTCGTATCGCAGACTCTCCACCGGGTCCAGCTTCGCCGCGCGCGCCGCTGGCATGGTTCCGAATATGATGCCTACGAGTGAGGAGACGACGATGGCCACGATCGCTGACAGTCCCGAGATGGGGATGCGGTACTCGGTCAGGAATCGCACCGAGTAGGGCAGTACCAGTCCGATGACGACCCCGCCCAAGCCCCCGATCAAAGAAATCAGAATCGCCTCGGACAGAAACTGAAACCGGATCTCCGCGTTGGTCGCGCCAATTGCCTTGCGAATTCCAATTTCGCGAATTCGCGAAGTGACCGTCGCCAACATGATATTCATGATGCCGATACCGCTGACCAGCAAGGTCACAGTTGCAATCAGAAGCAACACCAAAGTGAGAGCATTTGCCGTGCGGTCGGCGACGGTGACCAATTCCGTGAGGTTCTGGACAATATAATTCGATTCTGGGCGGTGCCGGGACTGGATCACTTCGCGAATCTGTTGCGTTACCGGAACCACCAGGGAAGGATCGGCTGCCGAGAAGTAAAGCTGCCGGACCGATGGCGTGTCAGTAAAATAACGGCTTACGCTGTAAGGAATCACCACCGAGTTATCGGTGACTTCCGATTGCCCGAAGGTATCTACGCGTTCCCGGAACGTTCCTATAATGGTGAAGGGAAGTCCGCTCAACTTGACCACCTTGCCGATTGCCTCGCCCTCCGATCCATAGAGCTGTTGGGCCAGTTTCTGCTGCATCACGCCGACTTTGTTGCGTGCCTGCTCGTCTTCGGCGTCGAAGAACCTTCCCGAGAGAACCACCAGGTTGCGCACAGCGCTGTACTCGGGAAGGACCCCCAGAATCCGAACATCACGCTCTTTGCCGCCGCCGATCGGAATACGATCATCCAGCGGAACCACGGGAGAAGCGGCTACGATTCCGGATACGCGTTCGAGCACGGCACGCATGTCATCAATCGTCAAAAGATCCGGCGCCGTGTTGCGTTGCGCCCCACCTTCATACTCGGCGTCGATCATGTTGGCGCCGATCGATTGAATCTGGTTGAGGACGTATTGCTTCCCTGTCATACCGATGGTGACCACGAGAATGAGGGAAGCAGTACCAATGACCATTCCCAGGGCGGTGAGAGAGAAACGCACCTTGTTGCTACAGAAGGTGTCATAGGCGAAACTAATAATTTCCCCGAAAACCAGTTTCGGTGGACGGGTCGCCGTCGCGGTAGCAGTCGCCATACCAGATAGATGCTACGCGGTGTCGCAAGGAGGCACAATTGACAATGAGATTGACAGTGAGCGGGATATGCTGACTGCCACGGGAAGCGGCGCGGGAGTTCGTCGCATCTCTGGTGCGCGATAAACTTTGCGGACGCCAACTTAAAATGACGTTTCATAATCATCATGAGGCTGACCCGCATTGGCCCGTAGCTCAGTCGGATAGAGCAGCGGTTTCCTAAAAGATCCCGTCCCCTACCTGCCTGTTTGGAAGCAACACTTTAACTTCGGATTGAATAGCGGTTTTCGGGGGAAATGCCCCTGTTCGGCAGCTTCTGTGCAATGGATGTGGAATGGAAAACCTGGGATCTTAGTTAGAAGTGGGAATAGGAGTGGAGCTATGCGTTGCCGAAGGCGAAACAACAGCAACCCGGAAAAGCGAGACTCCTTTTTTGCCCAAGATCAAAAAACGGAATCAGCAGCAGCAATGCCTGTCGACAGGAGCCCGATGATGGAAAAAATAGCTACGAATCCTTACTCCACGGGATGATAGTACGGATGCGGCGGTCTGAATCAGAGAATGGTGGCAGCGATGCTAGCGATCATGGCGCGCTGAATCCAACAAATGCCGCGAAGTACCGACGGTCGACAGTACGCTGTCTCCGGCTGCTTATAAAGCCAGCTACCAACGGGTCAGCGATGACCAGTGAAATTAGTGCCGACAATATGATCATTTTCTTTCCGATCCTTATTTCAAGTACCGCCCTCTCGACTCCCACATCAAATGACGACGCTGACCAAACTGCAAACCGCAATTACGAAAAACCTGACCGTATTAGTATGATGCATACGAGCCGCTGGGATTATCTCCGTCCTCGGCGAGCTCAACTGAAAGTGAATGATTCTAATTCACTGGATTTCTGATCATCAGGGAGTGGCTATGAACGGATTTTGGGAACGAGTGGCTTTTGCCTTTAGGTGTTTCTTTTCACTCCTATTCCACGCTGAAATTCCGAACGACATAGCACAGAAGCTGGTCAAGCCCGCTGCTCCGGTTCTGCAGGCGGCGAGGGGCTCTGCACTTTCCGTCTCCCGTCTGAAGGAAGTTGAGCAGCCGGCCTCGGATGCGTTCGATCGCGCCGTGCAGATGCTTGCGCTGTTGCAACGCGATGGGCGGCTCATCGATTTTCTGGCGGAGAACATCTCCACCTATCCCGACGCGCAGATTGGAGCCGCTGTCCGCACCATCCACGACACTTGCCGGCAGGTACTCGATCAGTATGTAAAGCTGGAACCGATTCTGAACTCCGAAGAGGATGAACCGGTGATGGTACCCGCGGGCTTTGATCCGGCCGCCATCAAACTGATCGGCAACGTGGCAGGAGAGCCGCCAGTTCGTGGCGTGTTGCGACACAAAGGCTGGCGCGTGAAGGAAATGAATCTACCTGCGTTGCCGCAGGGAGCCGGCCGGATGGTGGTTACGCCGGCCGAGGTCGAACTTTCATAACGGCTGATCGTCACTGCGCAACAAATATTGAGTTGAAAAGGAGATTTTCGTTGGCGGCAAAATATATCGTTGGCATCGACCTCGGGACCACAAATTCGGCGCTGGCGCGGTGCAACGCCAGTGCTGCCGAAGAGGAAAGCCGTATCGAGGTCCGCAGCATTCCGCAACTGGTGAATCCGAACGAAGTGGCGGAACGCACGTTGCTGCCGTCGTTTCTCTACATTCCGGGCGAATTCGATTTTCCCAAGGGTAGCGTCGCCTTGCCATGGGAGCCCGAGCCGAAGTTCGTGATCGGTGAACTCGCGCGCAAACGTGGCGCGGAGAGTCCAAACCGCCTGGTCGCCTCCGCCAAATCCTGGCTCTCTTACGCTGGGGTGGACCGCACTGCGCCGATCTTGCCCTGGCAAGCGCCCGAGGAGGTGCCCAAGCTATCGCCGGTCGAAGCCTCGTCGCAGTTCTTGCAGTACTTGCGCACTGTGTGGGACAGCGGCGAGGCAAGGGAGCAAGGAGAACTCGCTTTTGCGGAGCAAGACGTGCTGCTCACTGTACCCGCTTCGTTTGACGAAGAAGCCCGCGAGTTGACCAGGCGCGCCGCCGACCAGGCCGGTTATCCGCACGTCACATTGCTGGAAGAGCCCCAGGCAGCATTTTATGCGTGGCTTGAAAGCCAGGGTGACGCCTGGCGGCGCCGCATCAAGGTCGGTGACCTCGTTCTCGTGTGCGACGTCGGCGGCGGTACCACGGATCTTAGCCTCATCATGGTTTCCGAAGAGAAGGGTGATCTGACCCTGAAACGCGTCGCCGTTGGCGACCACATCTTGCTGGGCGGCGACAACATGGACTTGGCGCTGGCGCGCGTTCTGCAACAGCGCCTCGAGGCGTTAGGCAACCGCATCGATACCTGGCAGTTGCACGGCCTATGGCATCAATGCCGCATCACGAAGGAGAAGCTGTTCGAATCGCCCAAGACGCAGAAGCGCCCAGTCACATTGCTGGGCAAGGGGACGAAGCTCATCGGGGGCACCATTAAGACGGAACTGGCGCGTGAAGACCTCGACAAGGTTCTCGTCGAAGGATTTTTTCCCAAGGTCGGGAGCGGCGAGTTACCCGCGCCGCAACGCCGTGTTGGCTTTCAGGAGTTGGGTCTGCCGTACGCGGCCGATCCAGCCATCACCAAGCACCTCGCGCGGTTTCTGGCGGAGCAAGTTCGCAACAGTCCCGAGGCTGCGGGCATTCGGCGCGGTCGCAGCGGACTGGCATGTCCAACGCATATCCTGTTCAACGGCGGAGTGATGAAAGCGGGAGTGCTTCGCGACCGCGTAGTCGAAGTGCTGAACACCTGGTTGCGGCAAGAGGGATTCGATGCGCTCGGGGTAGAGCAAATCCTCGAAGCTCCCGACTTGGAGCACGCCGTCGCGCGCGGCGCGGCGTATTACGGGAAAGCGCGTCGCGGTCGCGGGGTGCGTATCCGCAGTGGCGCCTCGCGGACGTACTACATCGGTATTGAAAGCGCAATGCCGGCAGTGCCCGGCATGGAAGCTCCCCTCAAGGCGCTCTGCGTCGTTCCCTTTGACATGGAGGAGGGCACCGAAACCACGATTCCCGGCCGAGAGTTTGGCCTCGTCGTCGGCGAACCAGCCGAGTTTCGTTTCCTGAGTTCCAGCGTCCGTAAGCAGGACCAGGTCGGCAGCCTGCTGGAAGATTGGGGTGCCGATGTCGAGGAACTCAGCCCGCTGGAGGTCACGCTCAAACTGGATGGCCAGCAGGGAACGGTGGTACCGGTGCGGATCGAGACTCGCGTCACCGAACTCGGCACCCTCGAGGTCTGGTGCGTATCCCGCGACGGCGCGCAGCGCTGGAAGCTGGAGCTGAACATTCGCGAAAAGACCGGGAGGTGATGTCGTCGGTGCCTTCTCGTTATCTGATCGGCATCGATCTGGGCACGACAAACTCTGTCGTGGCGTACATCGATACTCAGGAAGTCGCTGATGTGGGCTCCCCAATTCGTGTGTTCCCCATACCGCAGTTGGTGGCGCATGGGGAAGTCCTCACGCTTCCCGCACTTCCTTCTTTTCTTTATTTCCCCACCGCAGATCAGTTGTCTGCCGGAGCCGTGAGCGCCACGTGGGATGAGGATCCGCCAATGGTCACCGGTGTGCTCGCGCGCGAACAGGGAGCGCTTGTACCGAGCCGTCAAGTGTCATCAGCCAAGTCGTGGCTTTCCTATCCTGGCGTGGATCGCCGCGCCAAGCTCCTGCCGGCCCAAGCGGAACCGCCGGAGCCGATGATTTCCCCGGTCGAAGCGTCCGCTCGCTACCTCATGCATGTGCGGGACGCCTGGAACGGCGCAATGGGGACTGATGCAGAAACGCGTTTTGAACACCAGGAAATCGTCCTCACGGTGCCCGCTTCGTTCGATGAGGAAGCGCGTGAGCTGACGGTCGAAGCCGCCCGCCGTGCCGGACTCGACAAGCTCACTCTGCTCGAAGAGCCGTTGGCCGCGTTTTATGCATGGATCGAGACGAAGATCGGGGCAAATCGACATGCTGCAGAAGGTGCCCTATCTTCGCGCCCTTGTTCTCCACGCGATGGGAACGGTGAAAACCTCCGCGATGGTGAACTGATTCTGATCTGCGACATCGGTGGTGGCACGACCGACTTCAGCCTGGTGCGTGCTCGCCTGGTCAACGGCGAGTTGCAGTTTGAGCGAACTGCTATTGGCGAGCACCTCTTGCTGGGCGGCGACAATCTTGATTTTGCATTGGCCCGCCACGTGGAAGACAAACTCGTTGAAGACCAGCTCAAAGACATCAAGCTCACGCTACAGCAGCGTTATGCGTTACGCCGGACCTGCTGTGCCGCGAAAGAGCGGCTGCTGAGTGATTCGTCCTTGGAGCGCGTGCCGGTCACGGTCCTGGGCAGCGGCCCGGCCGTCGTTGGACAGGCGCTCAGCGTTGACCTGACGCGCCAGGAAGTCCTGCAAATTCTGACAGCCGGGTTCCTGCCGATCACCGCGCCGGATGAGATGCCGGCCCATGGCCGGTCAACAGCGTTGCGCGAACTCGGTCTGCCTTACGCCAGCGATCCCGCCATTACCAAGCACCTTGCCGCATTCCTGACGCAAGCGGCGGTCGCCCTGAACGGCTCGTCTGCAGACCAACCATCTCCAGACCAACGAATGGCTCGACCCAACGCCGTGCTCTTCAATGGCGGCTTCTGTGCCGCAGCGGTGACTCGCGAGAGGATTGTCGAGGCAATTTCCGTCTGGTTTGGCGGAGCCCAAAGCGGCTGGCGGCTTAAGCTCCTCGACAACGAAGCGATAGATAATGCGGTTGCTCGGGGTGCTGCTTACTACGGTCGCGTACGGCGCGGCACCGGTCTGCGCATCAGAGCCGGCAGCGCGCGCACGTATTACATCGGGTGGCGCTCGGACGACGGGCTGCAGGGCATCTGTGTTTTGCCGGTCGGGGTCGATGAGGGTGCCACACTTCCTCTCCTAGACCGCGAATTTTCGGTGCTGGCGAACCGTCCGGTGTCGTTCACACTGTACAGTTCGCGTACGCGGCATGAAGCGCACGGCGAAGTCGCTTGGTTGGACGAAGCGACCCTACAACGTCATGCTCCGCTCGTGACCCTGTTGCGCTACGGCAAGAAAATGCGCGAGCTCTACTTGATTGTGCGTCTCCGAGCCAGTTTCACGGAGGTCGGCACGCTCGAACTCTGGTGTGAATCGCGGGACACGCCCCATCGCTGGCGGCTGCAATTCGAACTGCGCGCCGAAGAGGCACAAGCGCAGCAACTTGATACGGCGAAACCACAACCCCTGCCTACACATTCATCGGACGTCGCGACCTCAGGAACGGTCGAATCCGCTGCGCAACTGATCCGCGGTGTTTTTCGGGACTCTGCTGATGGCGGCACGCTGGCAACCCAGACTCTTGTCAGCCAAATGGAAGCGGCGCTCGGCGCGAAGAGAGACTCCTGGCCCATCTCTGCCATTCGCCGGTTCGGCGATGTGCTCATCGAAGTTGCCGCCGGGCGCAAAAAATCTCCGCGCCATGAGGTACGTTGGCTCAATCTATCCGGCTTCTGCTTGCGACCGGGGTTCGGTGTACCGGGTGATGATGCGCGCGTTAACGACCTGCGCACAATCGCGTCGAACGAACTCGTCTTTGCGGACGATCTGCAATGTCAGGTCGAAATGCTGGTGCTGTTGCGCCGGATCGCTGGCGGCATCAATGCGAGCGAGCAGCAGGCGCTCTATCGCAAGCATATGAGGGGTGCGGGTAGCAAAAAGAAGGGCCGCTTGAACCGGCAACTCGATTACGAGGAGTGGCGGTTGGCTGTAACCCTTGAGCACCTGCCAGCTAGTACCCGTGCCTCGCTTGGACAGGAGTTGGTGGTGAAGATCAGAAAAGAACCTGGAGATGCAATTTGGCTGTGGTCGCTCGGCCGGCTGGGCGCCCGCATTCCGCTGTACGGGCCGCGACACTCTGTAGTGGCAGCTGAAATTGTCGGCGAGTGGCTGAAGGCCCTACTGGATTTATCTACCTTCACTTCGGTAACGGCTTCCGCCATTGCACTGATCGCGCGGCGCACCGACGATGGCTCGCGTGACATCGATGAGGCAATTCGCAAGCAAGTAATCTTCCGCTTGGCGGCGCTTGGGACCGCCGCAGAAACCATCCAGCTCCTGTCAAAGTACGTCCCCCCCAAACCGGGGGACGCGGTCCGCAGCTTCGGGGAATCGCTGCCGCCCGGTCTGCAACTTGTCAGCTCTGCGAACTGCTTGCTGTCGGTACCCGCGTTGCACAGCTCTGGTCCAACTTTTTCGAAACCGGCGTGAACCGCATCTACCAATTCGAAGCAGAAATCGGCGAGCGCGAACATTACGAACGCATCGGCCAGAGCTCGATCTCGCCAGTGGTCCTTGAACGTGGTCGTAGTGCTACTTCATCCGAACGAAATCTAGAGTTCCTCAACTATTGGGTCGTTGGCCTCCGCTAGAGCACGTTCAGCCGCACGCTAGAAGCTGCGGTTAGAGCATGTCGGGCCCCAGCGCGTACGCTATGCACGCATGTGTCAGCACGATTCCGAGTTCAGCGTCACGATGGTCAAGCTCAACCGGAGGCTTGTGCTCGTGTCTGCCAGTGCACCCTTGCTGGGCTGCGCGAAGCCGCTGAAAAGGGCTACGACCGCTTGTCGTGGACCACTGGCGACCAGCAAGCCGAACGGTACGACCTGAGTCATCACATTGGCAGGGTGTAGTACGACCCCGACGCCAATGAACTTACGGCATACGACCCGCACGGTCATCAGGTCATCGAAGAGAAAGTTGACCCTGATGTCGATGAACTTGCCAGATACATTGGCAAAGAACCTGCTCAGAAACTCGCTGACCAGATTGACAACTATGAACCTCGTCCAAGCGACGACTCTCTGTGGGAGATGTATTCGCAGGATTACCACATCAATGAAATACCCAGCGAGGAAGACGAAGACGGCGAGCCTCGGTATGGTGCGTTCTACGAGGGCTGGGGTCGAGAACCAGAAGAAACATTCGATTCTGAAAATGCGGTTGAAAATTACATCAACGATCGAGTGCGTTTCGCTGTAGAAGATCACCGCACGATGGTAGTGAACTTCCTGAGATTTACGGCCTAGACCTAAGAGTCGGTGGCGAATGGGCGCACGCGCTTTACGACCGCGCAATTCCCAGCTTCATCAGCAAGTACCTGAAGAAGTGGGGAGGCAAGGTCGGCACGACATACATCCCCGTAGGCGAAGGTGAGAAGGGCGGATTACATTTCCATCTCATCGCGCCGAACGGTGAACTGTATGACCCCTTCCGCACGAGACAGCAGCAGAAGACGCCCTCAAGTCTGTTGCGCAGCCCGGAAGTGCGACTCGTTGGCAAATCCGAGACCACAGTCCAGACGACGAAGCGGTGCAATCAATTGACCTCACTCCGGCGATGAAGAAGTCGTTGATGAAGGAAGGTCAGCCCATCAGTCGCAATGTCACCCCGCCCGCCTTCGACTGGACGGAAACCGCATGAGAGGCAATGGCAGCGTAAAGAGAGGCAGCATGACACAAAGATCTGGATATCCCTATGCTACGCGCGGTTCCAGCGGTTCCAGTGAGAGCCTTGTGTCCTTACTCTTTACGAAATACGAACAACCGTCGATTCCGTGGCAAAACCACTTGACTGTACTGACGACTGGGAGCAATCTTGGCCGAGCGTTTGACAAGGCGGGTTATGAACCGCCGACAAACCCTGTTCCGAGCCGCCCTACTGGCGTTGGTTACACTCCTCAATTTCGATTGTCTACTCATCACTCAAGTTGGCAACACAACCGTGGGCAGCGTGCGTCTTTCTGACCGCGAACGACTTGGTCTACGCGGCCCGGTTAAGACATGCAGTGATTTCTTCAGGGATGACGCAGAGCCGATGCGCGACGTGGAGTACGCTGCCGATGGACGGCTGCTGGTTTGGCGGGACAACCTCTTAACTGGCAAAGTTGAACGGGTCTATTCCTATGATCGAATGGGGAAGCTAATTAGTGTCACGAGCAGTGGCGCTGACGTGACTGACGAGTTTCACTACGACGAGCAAGGCAAAAAGACCGAGTCCGAACCGTTCCCCTGCATTCCCCTGACCGGGGCGCGGGGCTGT
>Ga0210396_10002808_pt1 | contig 17561 bp, 12 predicted proteins | sample IncBWH17OmetaG_FD_155466 | JGI IMG/M metagenome (GOLD analysis project Ga0210396, IMG submission 155466) | Forest soil microbial communities from Barre Woods Harvard Forest LTER site, Petersham, Massachusetts, United States - Inc-BW-H-17-O ... | reverse complement strand
TAAACCACAATCGAGGCCGGAATTCTTACCGTTAGCCCGATCGTTTGAGGCAGCGCGAGCGCGGTGCCAGCCATGGCGGTGCCCGCAATGATGCTGGGTAGGACTGCCGGCCAAGAGATTTTCAAGCCAATTTTGTTTGTAAGCTTGAGGTACTGGAGGATGAGCATCGAATCGGCGATGAGCAATGCGGCCGCGACTCCAACCGGGCCCCAAACGTAACCAAATCCCAAACTCAGAATGGCGAGCAAGACTACGCATCTGGCTAAAGCGTGCTGGCGTTCCTTCACTCGATTTATTGCAACCAAAAATCCATGCCCGAGAAAGCCATCCAAGACTGCCAACACCGAGCGACTGGAAACGACGCGCAACGCTGGAGCGCTGGCCGAGAAGCGTTCTCCCAGAAAATGACATAATTGCGGAGCAAATACGGCCAATAGAACCAAGAGCGGAACCGAAAGAAATAGGACGATATCCAGTAACCGCTCTCGCAAAGCCAGCAACTCATCGATGCGTTTAGTTTCGTACAGCCGAGTCCAGACGGGCAGCAGAGCCCCACTCGAAGCATAACTCCATTGTGGAAACACATCTGACAGCGCAAAGGCTGCTGCGAACCAGCCAACTTTCTCCTGAGTCGCGACCAGACCAAAGCAAAGGATAGCTACTCGTCCGTAGCCAACTTGCGTCAGATTGTACGAAAAGTATGGCCATGCCTGTCTGGCGACACGATACACCTCACTTGCGCACCAATCCCGCCGTGTCGGCCACCTCGACCGTAGTTGCCACAGACGCATACAGAGAACGAATAGAGACTTGAAGCAAAGACCAACCAGCATCAGCAAAACCGATAGGTGCAACCATATGACAAGAAATGTGAGACTAATCAGTCCAACAGCGCCCACGACGGAACCCGGCAAGATGGCTCGGGAACGCAGATCGGCGGTCAGCATGCTCGAGCACAGGCTGGCTGTACCTTCAAAATTGCAAAGTACCAGACCCGCGGCGAGGCTTGCCAATTCCCAACGAGCTTCAGCAGCCGCGAAAATCAGCAAACCGATTTCCGCGATAACCGAAATGAAAGTTGTAAGCAAGCTGACCATCAAAATCGAGGGTGCTTCGTGCGGTGTTGCGGCCACGGCCCGCGCCGCGTAGCGAGTCAAACCTATATCCACGACGGCGTTCGCGAGCCAACCCATGGCCAACGCCGTGCTGTAGATGCCAAAATTTGTGGGGCCGAAGTAACGGATCAGAAAAAGCCCCGCTAGCATGGTTCCCACGCGCAGCGCCCCGAGATCCAGCCACAACCAAAGTGTGTTTTTCCCGAAGATCCGCAGAATCGCGGATGTTTCCAGAGGCAGTTCATCACTGCCAGGCGCCATCAATGAAGTCTTGGAGAGCTCGGACATGGTCTTCGCGTTAGCCATGTCTGACTGTTGATCAACGGCGTCGGGCAATATGTTAGAGAGCATGCAACAGTCCGTTATTTGTAACCGTCACATTGGTCACGGCGCGCCGAGTCTTCGAGATCAAAATATTCTCAAGAGCAAGATACTCGAGTCCGGATAAGTCAAAGACACGCAGAGCGTCAGCGGGGGTGCACACCACCGGCTCGCCGTGCAGGTTGAAGGAAGTATTGAGGACCAGTCCTTCTCCGGTCATGTCCTCAAAATATCTGAGCAAACGGTAGTAGTCCGGGTTCGTGCCGGAGCTAACCTCCTGCGGCCGCCCCGTATGGTCGTACGGATGAAGCGCGGCGGAGATGGCCTGTCGCTTTCGTTCGCGCGTGTCGAAGGTCATGATCATGTAAGGGGCGGGCATGGATTTCGGCTTAACAAAATAATCCTCACTTCGTTCCTCCAGAACCGAAGGAGCGAAAGGCATCCAGAAATCCCGGCATTTGATCATTTCATTGATAGTTCGGACTGCATCTGTGTGTGATGCATTCGCCAAAATGGAGCGGTTACCGAGCGCGCGTGCGCCAAACTCGCTCCGCCCCTTGAAACGCGCGACGATTTTTCCTTGGCTCAGGAGCGATGCGACAGCCAATTCCACGTCGTCTTCTTCCTGCGCGTGGACGGGACCTTGAAATTTGTATGACCGCAATGCCTCTTCGACTTGCCCGTTGCTGTATTCGCTGCCCAAATAAAAATGAGATAAGGGTTTCGGTATCTCGCCGAAAAGCTGGTGGTGAAGAAGCCACGCCGCACCCATCGCGTTGGTTTCGTCGCCGCATGAGGGGAACACGAACAATTCGTCCACTTCAGGCAGCTCCAGAATTTTCTGGTTCGCTTTAACATTCATGAAAACGCCACCACTCAATGCGACCTTCCGAATGCCCGTGGCGCGAACGCAGGACTGTACCCATTGGGCTAGAAATTTCTCGACGAACAGTTGGACACCACCCGCCACGTGGTCAAAGCGCTTGCGATGCAACAGGTTCGAGAGATAGTCCGAAGAAAACTGCAGAGGCGGACAGCCGTTTTTTCTTCGCCACACCATCGGGTTGTGCGGATCAAATTCAAATAATTGCTCGAGCTCAGTCGCAATCGTTCGAGCTTCGCGCGAATTCTCAGCGTATGGCGCGAGCCCCATCAATTTGTATTCGTGCTCCATCGGAACCATGCCGAAGAGATAAGTAACCTTGCCGTAGAGCGCGCCGATGGAGTTTGATTCTTCGGTTTTTGCGATTGTCCGGATTTCTCCGTTCTCGCCGACGTTCACGGTCGCGCAAGCACAGTCGCCGGCACCGTCGCATGTGAGGATCAGCACCTTTTCCTTCATTCTTCCCCAGCCAAAATACGCTGCCGCGGCGTGGCACAGATGATGATCGAAGCCTGAGGCCGTCAAGTGTGCGGTTTTCAGCACGGTCTTCAGTTCGTTTGCGATTTTCTTCATTTTCACGTTGTTTATGGAATCCGAAATAGCCGCGTTCCTGCGTGCGAGCCGTTTTACCCGACCGATAGGGCCGCATGACGTCTCACCATAGCTCTTCAGAATGTCATCGCGCCGCCAATGACAAGTTGTTAGATTTCGCCCGCCACAGGCGACCGGTATCTCGGACGAATTGGGTTCGAGTGTAAGGAACCTATCGGTAATTTCGTTTAATACATGTCTCGGCATTCCACCCTGATTTTTCGTCCTCGTGAGCCTCTCTTCCTGCATGGCGAAATGTAATGAACCATCGCGCACGATGGCTGCGGACGCGTTGTGCCCGTTGTGAACGCCTACGATATTTCTCGACATAGTTTTTGTACCTCGAAAAACTTGATAGGTGTGAAGCTTGAAGAGCTGGAGAACGGCTTACGCGGCCCGCTAATTCACCTCGACATCGGCGATTTTACTGATGCAGAGATGCTGCAGCAGTGAAGACGCGGGGGGCCTGTGCTGCGGCCCCGAGGGTCTCTTCCAGGATGCGGGCCAGTGTTTCCGAAACGAATTCAATCTGTTGTTCGGTTGCGGATGAGAAAAAGGGAAGAGCGATACACCGATCCGATGCGGACTCCGTGCGGAATAGCGGGCCCAACGGAGCGCGGCTGTTTCCGGCGAGATACGCTTGCCTGTGAATGGCCGGGAAATAAGCCTGACACTCAATGCCTTGTTCCCTTAGCTTGAGCAGCACTCTGTCTCGATCAGTTTTCCCTGCGGGGGAATTCATTTGGACGACGTATACAAACCAACTGCGTTGGATACCATCGAACTCCGAAGGCAAAGTGAGATATGGATTTCCTACCAGAGCCTTGTTGTAAAGGACGGCGGCGCGTTCGCGGGCCCGGAGCAATTCATCAATTCGCTCGAGCTGAGCCAGTCCCAGTGCGCAGTGAATGTCGCTGAGCCGATAGTTATACCCAAGACGGATGTGCCGCAGCCAGGAAGAATCTTCATCACGTCCCTGGTTACGCAAGCTGCGACACAAGCGAGCGACGTCTTCGTTGTCTGTAACGATCATTCCTCCCTCGGCGGTTGTCATCTGCTTGTTGGGATAAAATGCAAAGGCGGAAGCATCTCCAAAGGTGCCCACCCGCCGCCCTCTATATTCGCCGCCCAGCGCCTCGCAGGCGTCTTCGATAACGATAAGACCATACTGCCGGGCCAACTCCATGATGGGATCCATATCGCATGGAAGTCCAAAAACGTGAACCGGGAGAATTGCTTTCACCGTGCGCCCAGTGGCCTTGTCTATCAGTGCGCCACGCTTGGTATCCAGGCTGCAACATTGCCGCAGAAAGCGCCGGAGCTGTTTGGGGTCGATATTCAAAGTGATAGGGTCGATGTCAACGAAAACCGGGAGGGCACCTTCATAGAGAATGCAGTTTGTTGATGCCACAAAGCTGAAAGGCGTGGTGATGACCTCGTCTTGGGAGCCAATTCCCAGTGACCGGACGCAAAGATGTAGTGCGGAGGTGCCACTATTTGTCGCGATGGCGTAACGCGCGCCGACGTAGGCCGCAAATTTCTCCTCAAATTCACCCAAGCGCGGTCCCAGGCTGAGTTTGCCATTTCTGAGGACCTCGGTGACATATTGAATCTCGAGCTCTCCGATGTCAGGTTTCGATAACGGGACTTTCATGGACACCCCCTGTGGTATCGCTTTTGCAGGTTTCGCTGCTTCAGGTTCAAGTGGAAAGGACCGCAGGCGATTGGCCGCAAAATCCGGCATGAGTTCGCCGAGATATTCAAACAAACCCTTTCGGTCGCCGGTTACGAGATAGCTTTCCAAATTGTCAATTTTTTCCAGAATGCCTGTGGCCAAGGGATGCCGGTCGGTCATCATCAAGACGCCTTTCTGCGAAGTGGGCATTGGATGTTCCCACTCTTCCCACAACTCTTCGTTGACCTTTTCTCCCTCTCGCAAGCCCGTAAAGTGAATGGGGACTTCTTTTCCGGGCGCCAGGCCTGCCAGTAGGCTCAAACTTTTGGCCAGCTCATAAATGTTGAATGGCTCGCCCATTTCGAATACGAATGTCTCTCCGCCTTGCCCTTGCCCTGCGGCCCGCAGGATCAAGTACACAGCCTCCGGAATAGACATGAAGTAGCGTGTGGCTCGGGGATCAGTGACCTGCAAAGGTTTGCCACTTTGAATCTGATCCCAAAAAAGTCTCAAGACGCTTCCATTGCTGCCGGCCACGTTCCCGAAACGGACGTTCATGAAACGCGTCACATTCCAGGAAGCTAATTCCTGTATGCACAGCTCGGTGAATTTCTTCGAAAGACCCATGTAGCTCTCTGGATTTGCGGCCTTGTCTGTTGAAATGTTGACGAAGCGGCTGGTTCCGCTGCGGACGGCCGCCATGGCAACATTCCGCGTGCCCAGGATGTTATTGCGTACAGCTTCGGTCGGATGGAGCTCGAGAAGGCCAACATGCTTATGCGCGGCGGCATGAAATACAACTTCAGGACGTTCTCGGTGAAACAATTCGTCAACTAGGTTCCGCAAGGTCACGTCCACCAGCAGCGGTTTAATCTGTAAGGAGGGGAATTTTTCGTGAAGCTCTCGATGAATGTAAAAAAGGCTGTTTTCGGTTTTCTCCAGCAAAAGCAAAACGCGTGGTTCGGCCGCAGCGACTTGTCGCGAAAGTTCAGATCCGATGCTGCCGCCCGCCCCAGTGACCAGTACAACCTTGCCGCCGACGATCTCGGAGATTTCTTTCAGATCGGGCGGCAACTCCTCGCGCTGCAACAGGTCTTCTATTTGGACACCGCGAAGGTCATGTTGCGACACTCTTCCGTCGATGATCTCCGTCAAAGTCGGCAAAGTACGGACGGGCAAATTTGATTGGCAGCAAGCTGACAGAATCCGGCTCATTTCGGAGCGTGTCGCGCTGGGAATACAGATCAACACTTCATCCGCAGCGGTGGCCCGCGCAACTTTTGCAAGATCGGATGTTCCCCCAGCCACAGGCACGCCGCAAATTGTTAAACCATGCAGTTGTGGGTTGTCATCGAGAATCGCGACGGGTCGGCAAGTTGCCTTGGAATCGGAAGTGAGTTCCTTCAGTACTGTCATCCCGGCGTCACCGGCCCCCATAATCACCACGCGTTTTCCCAATCGTCGCCCGCCAGCCAACTGAGATCTGTAGATCCGCGCGCCAAAGTGAAGGCCGCCCAGCAGGAATTGAAAAAGCGCCCAATCCAAAACGCATAGCACCAGCAGACCGAAACCGCCAGGAGATCCAATCCGCCGCGCCACGAGGTATATCAAGACGCTGCTGAGGGTTGCCGCCTTAGTGATGTTCAGAAGATCATGAAGACTTGCGTAGCGTAGCGAACTCTTATACAGCCCAACGGAGTAAATTCCGGCGAGTCGGAAGGCCAGGACCACGGGCAGAAGTGACAGCAACACCGTCAGATTCCATGTTTGACCATCGTGCAACAACAATACGGAGGTAAAAAAGGAAAGTGCAGCCAAGCTGAGCTCCGCGAGCAGAACCACGGTGCGGTGAGTCCTCGATGATATGGCTCTCCGCATTGCTTGGACGTTGCTCACCGGCTCTAGCGGTACGATCGTGGCCGCTCCTTCGCCGTTCAACGACGCCTGAGAAGATCTATTTGAATTCATTTTAGAAGCCGCCTTAGAAAAGTCGGGAGTGGGTCGCTGGATTGATTCAGAATGATTCCGATAAGCGGTGTTCCTCTTGCCTCCACATCCTGCTTGGCTTTAAGCGCCACATCCGGCGAAGTGCCCGAAGATTCCATCACCAGGATCATGCCATCAGCTTCCTGGCCAAACTCTGCCGCGTAATGCTCTGTGGTGACCGGAGCCGAATCAACTAAGACGTATCCGAATTCGGCACGCAATTCGGCGACACTCGTTCCCAGCCGGTTCGTCGCTTTCAAACCGAGACTGACTGGGCCCGATTTGGCCGCAGGCAAATGCCAAAGGTTGCTGCCCTTGACTTGGCTCGCGAGAGAAACCAGGGAGCGCGATTCGCGAAGAGCGTCCGCCCAACCGGACAAATTGCCTTCGCCCAGATGACTATGCAAGGTAGGGGTTTGAATATTCGCATCCACCGCGCAAACCCGCTCATTTACCTGCGCGGCTAGAATTTTGCTGGCTCGCGCACAAACCCAGCTGCTATCGACTCCTCGATTCACTCCGGAAAAAACAACCATCCTCGGCGCCCGCAATCCTGGATTAATGAACACTCTTTCAACGAGCCTGGCAGCTTCATCGCGGACAACTTCCGCTTTTGGGGCATGCCGTTTCGCTCCAACATCGCCGATCGGAGCGTAGTCCTGTTTCTCAAAGTGCCCCTGCCTCCAACCGGCTTTCTGTAACACTTCGAAATTCTTGCTCATTACGATTTCCTGAAATTCGGATTGCCCTTACTACTGATCCGTTCGGACGTCCTGGTTTCTGTCGCTTGCTGACGCATGGATCGGAGCGCGAGCTGCATTTTCAGAAGACGCTCGTCTCTAATTCAACGCGTTATTGAACCAAATGGGTCATGGTCCCTTCCGGGCAAGGTGCCAAGAACGGGGACATCCAGATATCTTTCGATCTGGACCGGGGTACGCAGAGATGTGTCCAGGCGATCTTGAACAAAAACCACTCCAGAACTTACGAGGCAAGCAAAGATCCAGCCCAGTATCAAGATCAGAGGTACGGGGTTTGTCGGGAGGAAGGGAACCGTTGCGGCCTGCGCGATCGATACGTTTAGAATTCGGTTTTTATCGAATGCGTCGGAGATTCGAGCTTCTTCCCGCTTGCCCTGATAGAGAAGATAGTTTGCTTCCGCGGCTTTAACGTCTCGCAGCAACGCTTGTTGTTGCAGTTGTTTCTGGTCTTTATCAATCAGAGCTTGCTGGTAAGACTTGTCCACGCGTTCCGAAGATGCCGCAAGAGCTTGAAGGGACGCGAGGTCTGCTTTGGCTTTGACTAACTCCTGCCGCAGGAATTCGTATGTCGGGTTTTGGTCCGTGGTTTCTTCGCGCAGAGGCGCTTTTTCTTGTGCGTCAATCGCCGCATGGACCTGAGCGATCTGAGACTCGACCTCACGAACCATCCGATCTCCGGGCGCGTATTTCGTGGTGAGATCAGTCCGTTGCGCCTCGAGATTCACCAAAGATGATTTTAGCTGTTGCATGAGCCCGCCGTTGTCCGCGGTGTGGAGTTGTGTAGTGATGCGCGGAGGCGTCTTCTCCAGTAGCGCCTCCAACGAGCGTACATGTTCTTCGGCTTGCGGAATGTTCGCCTGCGTTTGACGCATGCTGAGTTCAAATTCAGCTAATTTTGGAACCGACGACTCCTTTTCTGATTCGTCGGTGACGATTCCGGCGTCACGATCGAAATCGGCGAGCCGTTTTTCCGCGTCGTCCAAAGCCTGTTGATATTTCACCGTCTCACGGTCAAAGAAGCCAACGGCGTCATTGGGTCTGACCACGGAAGCGTGTTTTTCGAGATAGAGATTTCCGTATGTGCCAAGAACATGGGCCGCCCATTGCGGATCATCCGCGGAGTAACTCACGGAAATAATGAATGATTTCTTCACCGGGTCGATCCGAAGATCGCGATCCAATTTGCGGGCCGCTTTGCTGATTCTGATGTGCTCGTCTTCTTGTTGTGGGGTCAGGTGAAACAACTTCACGAACCAGGAGTTCCGTTTCGCGTTCTGCAAACCGCAAGCCGTAACCACGTTTTCCAGCAGATCTTCACTGCGCAGAATGGCGACTTCTGAATTTATGTCTTCTTCCGTCAAGCTTGGCAGGTTCTGTTCCACCGCCGCAGTTTGCTGGGCTGTGACCAGCGGATCCAGCCTTTCGCGATGCACCAATATCTTCATCTCTGATTCATAGTGAAGCGGCAGCAAGATCGCCGCCAAAACGGCACCTAGAAAAATGACAAGAAAGCATGTTCCGAACGTGCGCTTTCTTCGCAGGCCGATTTCCAGGACTTCCCGCAACGTCAGCGAATCAGAGCGTCGGGCTAGACGATCGCTCAGCACGATTTCGTGGCTTTCCATGAGCGCCTCCTTTCGTCGAGATTAGAGCAAACCCGGACTAAAATAGGTTCCAAGGGAACTCCTGGGTAGAAACCGATCGACATTTGCCATCCAGGTTTTGGGCACAAATAGCATGTCGCCCGGCTGAAGCATGGGATCTTCCTCAACGTTTTTTCCCTTCATAATGTTCTTCAGGTTATAGACCTTCACTTCCACCGTGTCGTTCGTGTACCGCCGGAACAGAAATACTTGTTTGTTTTTGGCATAGTCAGAGAACCCGCCCGCGATGGCGATCGCCTGACCTGCAGTGGTGTCGCCACGCAGATCGTATTTGCCGGGTTTCCCCACCTGACCTCCGGCGATGAAGTACGGTTTTTCGAAGTCTCGTAGGACAACGCTAATGACCGGGTCGTTCAAGACAGTCCCATAGACTTTCTTGAGTTCTGCGATCAGTTCGGGAAGGGTCAATCCCTGTACATGCACCTCGTCTGGCAGTCCCTTCAGTTGAATGAAGCCGTCCGGCTGCACCGTTACTTCCTGATCGAATTCTGGAGTGTATCGAAACGAGAGTTCCATAATGTCATCCGCTTCGATTCGATATCTTGGATTGCGTTTGTGTAACTCGGGGCGAGAGTCACCCGTCGGCTGATTTGGTATCGTTGACGAGTTTGCCTGTTCAGCTGATTGAGCGGGTTGAGGATTGCTCTGGGCAACACAGACCGAGACTGCACAACCAAGAATAAAAAATAGGGCCGCTATGATTGAGAGTTTTCGCATAAGAGGAAGTCACCTCGCTGCTATTGAGGATTTTCGGACGAAGTCGGTCCGCGCTCGGAACTATGAAGTGAGGGTCGATCGGGAAGTATGATCCTGGTACCTGCAGGGATTGGATCAGAAGGTTCGTGGATTCTGGGATTCAAACTCCGAATTTGCTCAACAATTGACCAAGTCCACTTTCCGTAATACTGCTGCGCTATTTCAAAAGTAGTTTGCGGATATTGCAATTCCACCTCATTTGACTCCAGCACGGATCCTTGCCTGGCTGTAATTCGGCCGCTTCGATTCGCGGCGGACAATACACGTGTTGGATGCTCTCCCGGAATTCGGATCAATGTCCCTTTTCTTATGGTCTCGTCGGGTTCCCCGATGCCAGGATTGAGCTCACGGATTTTCTCAATGATCTCCCAGTTGGACTGTCCAAAATATTCGCGAGCGATATCAAATAGATTTTGCCTTCCCGTCGCTCGAACCAGGCTAGAACCGGACGCTTGATCATCATCTGCCTCGCGGTTATTGGCGGGTTCTAAGGTCGCATTTGAGTCTGAATCGCTCGGCACAGCCGCGACTTGCTTTAGTTCGGAATCCACTGCCACTGGCTTCTCCGTAGCGATCGCCGGAGGGTGCGGCAATTGAAGCGACTGTGGCACCGGCACGCCGGTAACTGGACCATCGTTTGAAACTATTCCTCGAATCGTCTCTTCGAGCGCGACACCAGGATCAGTGAATAGAACTATCAGCACTAGGGGAATTACCATAAATGCGAAGAAGGCCAGGCCGATTCCGGAACGCGCACGCTCTGATTTGGGTTCGGAAAAGTCACCGACATACAATCGCGGAGAGTCTGGGGCGGGGATTTGGGTCTCATTGCTCGGCCTGGTGATCCGCGGCGCAAGTTCCAGATCAGCAAGGACCTCGTGCATGATTTCGCCGTCGATCTTCTTTCGCTGGGTCCCGAAGCCGATGGTCAGCGCTTGAAAACACAAATTATTAATGTTTCTGGGAATTCCCTGGCTAAATTGAAAGATCATTTCGACGGACTCGCGCGTAAAAAGCGGGGGGCCGGCATATCCGGCTACCCGCATTCTGTGCGTGATATAGGCGATAGTCTCTTTGAGTGAAAACGGAGTGAGGTGGACGACAGTCGAAACGCGTTGACGAAGTTGAATGAGTTCTGGACGCGCCAATTTGTCCGCCAATTGTGGTTGGCCCGCAAGCACGATGTGCATTAGCTTTGCGTCGGCGGTCTCGAAGTTCGATAGCAATCGCACTGACTCCAAGACTCGTTCGTCCAGATTTTGAGCCTCGTCGATCACGACGACAAAACGCCTTCCAGCCTGCATTTCTGCCAGCAATGCCTTATTCAGCGCTGCGCGCATTTCGGACAAGTCGTCTTTTTTTGCTGAGATGCCCAAATCGTGAAGCAGACTTCCCAGAAATTCCTGTGGTGTGCAATCCGTCTGAAACAGGAAGGCAGTTCGAGCCGAAGCCTTGAAGTTATCGAGCACCTTATATAACAACGAGGTTTTGCCCATGCCCGGCTCGGCAATAAGGGCAGAGAAGCCGCGGTTGGTCTCAATCGCGTAAAAAAGCGATGAGAGCGCCTCTCGATGAGACGAACTCAAGTACAGGTAGCGCGGATCCGGCGTTACACCGAACGGTTGTTCGCGGAGTCCGTAGTAGTCGAGAAACATGACGTAATTTGAATCCCGGGTTGTCCGCTTGCGGCTGCCATGCGGACTAGATCTTTGCGGCGACTAAAATTCTCTTCAAGGTCGGGGCTACAGTTTCTGAAGGACCTAAAATTCATTGCGGGCGGGCGCCGGGGGGCCGTTCAACCAGCGACGCATCGATTTCAACGGCGGCCGAACGTCCAAGCATTTCAACCGACAACACTAGCCGGTAAATATCTTTTTTCCGCGTGAGAATGCCTTCCGTTCCAGCGAGAGGCCCCGACTTGATTCTGAGTCGATCACCGGTATTCAGAAAAGGGTGCGGCGTGAGCTTATATTGGCAGTCCGTGGAGCGCCGAAGCGCTTGAATTTCGGGAGTGGGAATCACTGCCGGCTTGCCTCCGAAGGAAAGTATCGCGCAAACCCCCGGCGTTGATATGATCAGCAGTTTCTTTTCAATACCTTCCGCAAGAAAAACATATCCAGGAAAAAGTGGCATGGAAAGCTTCTTGCTCCGATCCTTCCATTTGCGCACTGATTCATATGTAGGGCAAAAAACCTCGAACCCTTTGTTCGACAAAATAGACGCGACGCTCACTTCGTGTTGATGACGTGTGTGAATCCCGTACCAACGGACTGCGCCTTCCGATTGCGAATCCCTGCTCAAATTGGCCATGTCGCTCATGCTCACAAAGCTTCGCCCTGTGACTTACAGGCAGGACCTTTATCCTGCATTTAAACCTGATGATCTGCGTGTCCGCTTAACTCGTACTTCTCTTGTCGCTAGCTTCAGCGATCAAGATTTAAGTCTCCAAACTTGCTCGCTACTTCTCGCGTTCCTTGCTGCGGCACATTTCTACAAACGTTCCTCGTTCAATCGAAATGTTAGGCAGGCACAAACTTTTCGACAAGGAACCGATTGTCATGCGGTGGGGGGTTTTGTGTTCCTAAGGTTCGCCGGGGCAGGTACAAGCATCAACGTGGCGCGGTATACCTAGTCCATCGCCAGGAGACGTGAATCCCTGAATGTAGGCGTGACCGCCGGAGACAGATGTTCCCTGAACTCCGTAGGTACGAAACTACCTAAGGCATCCCGAACATCGGTGAAACATGGTATGTGCAATCCGCTCCAAAAATGTCTAATATCTTTGTTGCCCGTCCTCAGGAAGCCTGTCCCAGCTCGCAACTCTATCTTTCAAAATAAGGGTGGTGCTATGCATAGAGCTCGTGAGAACGGATACCCAATAACCTTACTGGTCGCGGAGCATTGCCGTATGAACTGTCAATTAATGGAGGCTGCACTGCAGCGAAACCGCCAGCTTTCCGTGCTGGCTAGTACCGTCGAGTCCGCTGAATTCCTCGAGGCATTCAAAAATCTTCACCCAAACGTTTGCATCGTGAGTTCGAACTTGAAGGACGGTGCAGCCTCGGGATTCCGAGTCACTCGCGAATTACGAGCTGTGAATCCAGGCGCTCGGATCATCATGCTTCTGGAATCTTCCTGTAAACCGCTGGTCATCGAGGCCTTTCGCTCCGGTGCGCTCGGAGTATTCTCGCGGGATGAGTCCTTTGATGTGCTTTGCAAGTGCATTCATAAGGTTAGCGTCGGCGAAGTCTGGGCCAACAATCAGGATCTGCAATTCATGGTCGAATCCTTGGCAAAGGACGCCCCCCCGTCGATCACCGACTCCAAAGGCGTGAGACTACTGACAAAAAGAGAACTGGGTCTCGTACAGTTGGTGGCCGAGGGCCATACGAACCGGGATATCTCGCGAGAGTTAAACCTGAGCGAGCACACAGTACGTAATTATTTGTTTCGAATCTTCAATAAACTTGGCACATCGAACCGCCTGGAATTGGCTCTGTACGTAATTAATCAAAGGGAGGGGAACGGAAACCATCTAACCGGCGCCGGCGAGTAGCGGATTGCTTCCGTTTGGAGGGACCTGTGAAAACATTTCTCGAATGCCGCGATTTTCCTAGGTGATTCACCCTAGACGCAAAGACCGAGGCGCTCGTGCGTAGTTGGCTCCCTCAACTAAACCGTTTCTTATGAGCGTAAGTCACCGTGAAGAGGCTGTGGCGCTGATGGAGCGAATCGTGCCTAAAGCCATTTCTCCGGCCCACCAAAACTTCAGGAGGTAGACCTATAAACTTTAAGCTCGCCAGCAGCATGTGTTGCAAGTTTCTTGTGCTCGGGTCTCTCACCGCGCTCCTTTCCATCGGGTTGCCCGCATTCGTGCATCCGTTTTCGTCTCTTCCCCAGCAGGGACAGCAGTCGGCACAGCCTAGTGCTGTTTCGGGGAAGGTCCTCTCCATAGCAGACGACAAGAAGTCGTTCTCACTTGAAGTGAATAGCAACGGCAATGCGAATACCATGCAATTTGTGCTGGACCAAAACACTCAGGTGACCGGTCATGTGCACGTCCGCAGCGACGCGACCGTTCAATATCAAACTGCTCAAGACGGCAAGCTTCTAGCGTTGAACATCGCACCAAAATCAGAATAGTCGCGAAGGCTGCCTATCGACAATTAGCCGTGAGGATGAGCCGGTCCGCATTTTCGTGATCGGTTCGTCTTCGCGGCGTTTTTTCTTGCGTGCTCTCCCAATCATTAAATGTTGTTTCTCCGCCCCTCTGCTTTGCGAGTGGGCTTCCGTTTGTCAGTCTTCTTCCTTTTCTTTGTTGGTTCCTGCTCGATCTTGTTTTCTTTGGAGCTGGCAGCCGCCACGGGTAACAGACTATTTCGTGCCCAAATACAAAAGTTAAGGAGTCGCTTGTTCTGACATCTCCTTGATCCCGCGCTATACTTGGATCACTCGACATCCCTGTCGACATCGGTGTTCCTGCCGAGAAGGAGGTGATCCAGTGAGGTACGGTTTACGTTGATGCATTAGAGGAGGCGCTTGTGAGGTTGCCGAGCGCCTCTCTTCTTTTCAGGCTGAATCAACACAGTTTCTAAATTTAGCCTCGCACGTAGCGTCTTCTCCAGCGCGGATAAGCTATGGCACACGGCCTCTCGATGAACACGACGGGCTCTGGCTCGGCCGGCGCAGGTTGAACGATCGTAGGTTGCGGATCGTTAGAGAGATCGAGCTTAGACTTCAGCTTCACTGTCTTGGCGTGCTTGCCGTAGTCGAAAAAACTCCTCTCTACGTTTTTCAGTCCGCTAATGACGCGCCCGCGACGGCTCAACTTAGCCGTTTTCAGCTTCCCTAACCGGCCCAGATCTTATAGAACAGGCTTCTTTTAGACCTTGTTTCATGGCCTGCAAAACCGCTTCAAAGCATCCTTAGCGTTCTTGGTAGTTGAGCCAGCCCGGTCGGCTAAGTTATACGGTGGAGTTCACGATCTTGACGTCCGCAGTTTCAAATGCTGATTGACGCGTTATCTCTGACGACGCCGACCGTTTCAAGAGATTTTGTTCGTGTTTTTTCTGTGCACGCACACACCTGTCCCATGACACGCGAATCGCGTCGCTATGGCCGTATTGTTTTTCACTTGCGTCACCCTAACCAGCTCGGGCCGCTTCCGCTTCATCCATTCGGTGTTGCCCACCAAACATCTCTTCGGTCACGATCGACCACGATGAGCTATGCGAACTCCGAAGCCGATAGCCACCGCAACTCGTAAATCGCAGCTTCCTTACCTCACGGCCTTTCGGGCACTTCGACATCTTCGACGTCTTCAACAGTTTCAACGCTGCTTGAGTTCGACAGATTCGACTGCTGATCTGTGTTCCTCTGAAATTCCAGGACTTACGGCTCCCCGGATTTGGCCCGATCCTTGCCCTCAGCCCAAGCGAGTGCAGACAGGAAACGTTGGTTGCCTCACGGGCCCAATCGAAAGGTACCCAGGAGAAGCACGATGGACCGTCAGCTATTGAAGACGATTGATGAAACAGGTGTGACCGACACTTCCGCCCAATATTCAGCCGGGGACGACGAATTGGTCGCTGCCGCCAAAGGTGGAGATGGCGTGGCATTTGAAACCATCGTCAAGCGCCACCGGCAAAGGATTCTTGGGCTGGCGCTCCGCTACACACGGAGTCGGGAAGATGCCGAAGACATTGTCCAGCAGACTTTCCAAAGAGCTTTCATCCACTTGCTGGGATTCGAAGGTAGATCGTCACTCTCTACGTGGTTGACGAGCATTGCCATCAACCACGCCTTGATTCTGCTACGCAAACGCCGCGCGCTGCGCGAGCTCCCGCTCGATGATTCCAGCAGCGACGAAGGAACGACGCCCGCCCTCCAGATTGCGGATGCCAGTCCAGATCCTGAAGCCAGCTGTTTGCAACACGAACGCGTACAAATCTTGTCCGCGGCACTGGGGGCGTTGAGCCCCGGAATGCAGAGAGCCATCGAGTTGCAGGACCTAGAAGAGCTAACGACCCGGGAGACGGCTCAACACATGGGTCTCTCGGTGTGCGCCGTTAAAACTCGCTTGTTTCGCGCGCGAAAGAGTCTAGGCAAAACACTGCGATGCCGGATAGGCCCTGATCTCGGTGGTGGCCGCACTACGCAAAATCGTCTGGCCTGCGCATGAAGTTTAGGACCCGCGCAAAGGAGTTCGCATGGTTTTGGTTCTGTTGATTGGCGCAGCAAGCGTTCTGATTTTTCTGATCTTCAGCCCGGATGATCACTCAGGCGGAAAACTTCATTAAAGGGAAACGTATTTGAAACGGAGGAGGAGCCATGAAATCGCAAAATTTGATCATGGATCCCCGGAACACGCGAGGACGCGTCGTTCCACCAGAGGTTCCGGAAGACGAACAGAACAACGGGCCATCCCCGGCGGAAATCCGTAAGCGAGCGTTTGAGATTCACGTCGAACGTGGCGGTATTCACGGTTGCGACCTCAACGACTGGCTGGAGGCGGAACGCGAGCTCCACCAGAAGTACAAGAACGAAGTGCAAGCACATCGCTAAGGATTCGAAAACAAAATGAGAGTCATAACAGAATCGCAGTCGCGATTTTCACAAATAAGCTTCAAGGAAAACAGCATGTTGAAGATCAACTTCAGTCAAACGGCCGCCGAAGAGAAATGGAATCTGCACGGCCGCCTTTCCGGCCCATGGGTAGACGAGTTCAGGGCATGCTGGAACGTGAACCACCGCGCGGATGCGGGACGCGTGTGCATCGTGGACCTCAGCGAAGTCACGTTCATCGACAAGAGCGGGGAGCAGCTCTTGCGCACTCTGACGGAAGATGGAGCGCAATTCACCGCCAGCGGAACCTACATCAGGCACGTCATTGAGAACCTGAGTGCACGAAGCAGACGCTCCATTTCGAACCTGTTTGGTTTGTTGATGGTGCTTGTGATCGCGACAGCTATGGCGGCCGGATGCCAACGCCACGTGGTTTCAGCATCGCCCCCTGCGCCGCCCGTCGTTGAAGTAACCCCAGCGATTCAGAAAGATGTACCGCTGAATGGGGAATGGGTGGGGAGCCTCGAAGGATACGTGAACGCTCAAATCCAACCGCACGTGAACGGCTATTTGATTCGTAAGGACTACCAGGAAGGAGGATTTGTCCGGGAAGGTCAAGTTCTCTTCGAAATCGATCCGCGCCCATTTCAGGCGGCGCTTGATCAGGCCAAGGGGCAATTGGCGCAGGCTCAGGCACAGTTGGCCAACGCCGACATCAACGTGAAGCGCGACATCCCCGAGGCGCAAGCTCACGCGATTCCTCAGAGTCAACTCGATAACGACACGCAGGCGCAACTTGGAGCGAAGGCGGCGGTAGAAGCGGATCAGGCCGCGGTCGAACAGGCTGCGCTGAATTTGGGATACACGAAAGTTCTTTCGCTGATTGACGGTATTGCCGGCATCAACACTGTGCAGGTGGGCAGCCTGGTGGAACCATCTTCGGTCCTCACCGCAGTTTCCCAAGTGAATCCGATCAAGGTCTATTTCCCTATTAGCGAACAGGAATATCTGCGCTTGGCGGACGGCACCGCTCCAGGCAGTGTCGATTGGATGACGCATGCCTCGCGGATTCCTTTGCAACTGACCTTGGCAGACGGTAGTACCTATTCCTATCGCGGTAAAATTATCTTCGCCAACCGTCAGGTAAACACCGACACCGGAACAATCCAGATCGTAGGCGAATTCTCCAATCCCAAAAATCTGTTACGGCCCGGCCAGTACGCTCGCATTCAGGCGCCAACCGGA
>Ga0210396_10002806_pt1 | contig 17564 bp, 15 predicted proteins | sample IncBWH17OmetaG_FD_155466 | JGI IMG/M metagenome (GOLD analysis project Ga0210396, IMG submission 155466) | Forest soil microbial communities from Barre Woods Harvard Forest LTER site, Petersham, Massachusetts, United States - Inc-BW-H-17-O ... | reverse complement strand
CCGGTGGGTTGGACGCTTGAGAACTCCGGCGGCGTAGAACTTTCCGTGACGCGGCAGCGCGTGGCAGGGCTTTATCCCGATGGTGAAACCTGTTTCGCTGTAAACCGGCGCACCAGTGGTGGGACTAAGGTTGAAATATCGCTGCCTTTGCGATGGACCGGAAAGGATGCCCATGCCACTGTCCGCGTCTCAATGCCTCTGCGTTATGGCGGCCGACGACGAAGCGCCAGCTAGGCGACGGATCATCGATCTGTTGCTCCGGGATTCTCGATTGACAACAATCATAGAGGCGTCCGATGGACTCTCCGCGGTGCAGATCATTCAGGACCGAGGGCCTGATCTGGTTTTTCTCGACGTGCAGATGCCGGAACTGAACGGACTGGAGGTCATCGCTGAAGTGGGCGCCGAACGTATGCCGCTCACCGTCTTTGTGACCGCCTACGATGAGCACGCAATCCGCGCTTTCGAAGCAAATGCGCTTGACTATCTCCTGAAGCCATTCAGCGACGAGCGCTTTGAGATGACCATGGCTCGCGTCAGCATTCGGATGGATGAACGCAGCGTACGGGAGTTTGGACGGCGTATTCTTCGCATGCTGTCCGCAGCGCCCACAGGGGATCTGCCGCTGGACCGTCTTGTGGTGAAATCCGGAGGTTCAAGCCGCTTCGTACAGGTGGCCGACATCGACTGGATCGAAGCTGCCGGCGTTTATGCGAATCTGCATGTCGGAGAAAAGGAGCTGTTGTACCGGGCCGCACTGAACGAGCTTGCCGAGAGGCTCGATCCCGTTCGTTTTGTCAGCGTCCATCGTTCGGCGATCGTGAACATCGAGAGCATCCTGCGCCTGGAGCCGATCTCCCATGGCGAATTTGAGGTGATCCTGAAAGACGGCTCGAGATCGAGAATCAGCAGAACCTATCGCAGCCAGCTGGAAAAGAGATTGGGTCAATCGCTGTAGCCCGCTCCGCGATGCGGGACTGGTGGTCATGACGCAGTGGGCTGCGGTTGTGATGAGAAAGATCTACGTAAACGCGCGACCTCAAACCGATGATTGCCGGCCAAGCTCGATAAAAGACGAGTCCAAATCGTGCGTTGGCAGAAGTTCCCCCCCAGCCTAGCCAAGTGTTGCAGTCGCCCAACTTCTGGTTGGTCGCAAACACTTCCGAAAATCACACCTCCAGTGTGTAACACCAAACGAACCGGTGTTTCCTTTTCCGTTGCCTAGATGTGAGACTACCAGAGGTAGATGCGACTGGTCTCCCTGGAAATAGGAGAACCTGGTGCGACTGGGTACCAGAACCTGATGAGACAAAATCCCAAAACGACCAGAAGTCGTGCGGCCAAATGATGAGACAAAATTCGCCGACGCGTAGCCGCGCTTCAACGCGAGAAAGTGGTTAGCGGCTGACGACAAACAGAAAATGATCGAATTCATGGTCGACGGATTACTAAAGAGAGGTCGTCCAGCAGAGCAGTGCCGGACCTGGTTGGAAAAGGGAAGCAGCGCGCACAGTGCTGATGGTGGACGGGAATGGTGGGATTGGGCGGTCATCGCCCACGCAAATGCTGAGCAACAACGAGAGCAAAGCCGGGCAAACCACTGAGACAGATCAGAGCATAACCAAGCACGATCTCTCTCCGCAGCCCGCTCTCCGGGAACCGCCGCCGATGATATCGCCAGGCCCCGACCCACCACAACTGGGAGAAGCGGCGTGACGGGTCGTCCGCTCGGCACTCATCGACGAGCCGACAGATCGTGCGCCACACACGCACATTCAAGAACGTCCCGAGAAGAAATAGCGCATACCCAGAAACGCGCAGTAGCATCCCCTGATCTAATCACAGCGCACCCTACCCCGACTTGCTACGGTTCGAAATAAACAACACCCTCCAGCAAAAGCCAGGGATACCTAAAGTCACCGCAACGGTGGCATGTAGCATTTTTATGCCACTGTAACCAACAAACTCAAACGTGCCGGCACGAACTCCTCATTCAATGGCTACTCACGTGAAAGTGCGTGTCCATGTGGTGAATCAGGCATCACACTTTGTTCTTAACGTACACGTAACAAATGGAGATGCGTATGCGCCCGGCCACGTCGTCTTCACAATGATGCGGACGTGCTCTAGCTCCCACACCTTGCATTCTTATAGCAATCATTGGATACTTGCGAATCGCTAGGAAAGTGTAAGCATGTGGGTCAAAAGCGAGTCTATGAGTCTACACGGGCACATCAAGGCACTTTTCCAGGGCTTCACTCTCTTCGCATGGTGGTCCCTCTCTCTGTTCGGCGCCGCGGGACAACTCACATGGACCCGCGGCTGGATCTGTACTGTTCTCTACGTTGGAGGCTTGTTTACGTGTAGGGCTTTCGTCGCGAGATTGAATCCGGGCTTGCTGGACGAGCGCCAAACCGCGGTACGCAAGGACACCAAACCATTCGACAAGATCTTCCTGCGGATCCTCTTAGCTTTCACGATCGCTCAACCTATACTTGCTGGCTTGGACGCCGCGAGATTTCACTGGGCTCCCATGCCTTCTTGGAGCGTGTTTCCGGGAGTTGGCCTGTTCGTCGTGTCCGCGGCCTGGATCACCTGGGTGCTGGTCAAGAACCCTCATGCCGAAAGCAGTGTACGAATACAAAGAGAGCGCGATCATACCGTCGTCTCCTCCGGGCCGTATCGTTTCGTACGGCACCCAATGTATGTGGGATTGATCCTATTGCATGTATCGATAGCGCTGGTTCTTGGTTCGATGTGGACTTTGACCTTAGCCGGACTGTTTACAATCCTGTTCCTCTGGCGCACCGCGCTGGAGGACCGGACCCTTCGCCACGAACTATCGGGATACGAAGAATACGCGCAGGTTACGCGCTATCGCCTGATGCCGGGGATCTGGTGAGGCCCAAGGGTTCGGGCTGCGTTGCCGGGGTGATCTAGATCGTCTATACGCTGTTGGACTTCGCCGCCTGAACATTTCTTCCCGGAGCGCAAATCGCACTCCCTTCAAGGAATGCAACAAAGCCGCGCGCCAACGTCGGCGACGAACGCGAAGAATTGTAACCGTAAATGTGGAAGATGCAGAAGATGGCATCGAACATGTTCCCGTTTCTCAACAAGATGTCCAGAGGCTTCAGGGTCTCGCCTTCGAGATGCAGCTCGGGAACGATTTTTTTACAATGTCTCACTTGCGAGTCCACGCATTCCATGCGATAGTGGATCCCACAAAGGTAACGCACAAAGGTACACTCTGGCGGATAACCTGGTAACAAGTCTGCACTTCACAGTGTTGAGAATTTGCTGCCGAATCCTGCCGCTCTGTGATCGATAGCCGAACGGATTTGTATCTGGCTGATCATTTTCAGGTTTAGGCGATTTCTTTGCCACCTTATCGCCAGCTTCAGGGGCCCAGTGGATGGTAACTGCATTTGACTTTCAACGGTGGGTCAGATCAACGGCGGTGTTGCATACACCAGCAGACCTTGATCGTGGCAGGATGTCGGACAAAGCAATCTCATTGAGAACATCCTCATCCGATCGGTTTTTCTTTCTTCCAAATCAGCGTTTTCTGACGATGCTGGAGAGCGGTCATCCTCCCTCTCTGCGGTGAATACGAGGAGGCTTCTACAGCCCCATGATCCAAAAGGATCGCTCCTTAGAACGAAACATACTTCTGTCGTTTTGGAACAAACTCAATTAGGGATTCGGAAAAACGGGCCATGACTTTGCATGAGGGTAATTGCTATCCACTGACCACTGCTCAGCGTGGTTTGTATTTCACCCAGAAAATTACGCCGACCGCGAACCTGAATATCGCGGAAGCAGTCGAAATCTGTGGCGCCATCAAGCCGGAGATCTTTCACCTGGCACTTCGTCAACTCGTAGCCGAGGCGGAGGAGCTACGCGTGTTTGTTATCGAACAAGATGGCAAGCCGAAGCAGGCTGTGAGGCCGGTCTACGAAGACGATTTTCCCTATATCGATATGAGTTTGGAGGCCAATCCACAGTCCGCCATTGAAACGTGGATGAGGGAGGAGTTGACACGACCCATTCATTTGTCCAAGGATCCGCTGTGGGTCTCTGCCCTGCTAAAAGCTTCGGATGATCGCTACTTCTGGTATCACCGGGCCCATCACATTGGCGTGGATGGTTATGGCGGCGGTCTGATTGCCCGACGCGTGGCTGAGTTGTATACCGAGCTTGCCGAAGGGCGGGATCCAGCACCAGCGTCATTTTGCACGGTCGCAGCCCTGACGGAGGCCGTGAGCAACTATCGAAATTCTAGTCGATTTCAGCGGGATCGCGAGTATTGGCGCCAACAGTTGGCTCAACTGCCTGAAGCGGCGACGTTGTCACGCAGTCATCGCCGGCATGCCCTAAACAGTGAACAGCGGCGCAGTGTGGGTTATCTGTCCGCCGAGACTGCCCAGGAGCTCGCCGATCTGGGCAAGACAGTTGGGGCGAGCCTTCCACAGGTTTTAACCAGTCTTGTCGCAGCCTATTATCAACGTGTTAGCGGCGTCAATGACCTGGTCTTCCTTATGCCAGTGTCCGGACGGATCAATGCGATGCTGCGCAACTCTCTTGCGCCATCTGTCAACGCGGTACCGATCCGCGCATCGTTTCAGCCGCAGATGACGTCTGTGGAGCTATTTGTCCAGATCTCGAAGACGGTGCGGCAAGCACTACGTCATCAGCAGTATCGCTTTGAAGATTTGCGTCGCGATCTTGGGCGTATTAGCCAGGAGCAGAATATCGCGTGGCTTGGCGTAAACATCGAGCCGTTCGACTATCACATCACATTTGACGGCGCCCCCACCATCTCTCACAATCTTTCGAACAGTTCGGCTGAAGATTTGATGGTCTTCATCTACGACCGAGGAGCTGGCACCGGTTTGCGGTTCGACCTCGATGCCAACCCGGCGCTGTACGAGATGGCTGAACTGGACGAACATCGACGCAGGCTGACGCGCCTGATCGATCAGGTGCTGGCTCATCCTGACACTCCGCTAAACCAACTCGATATCATGGGTGATGAGGAGCGTCATCGTCTGCTGGTTCGCTGGAACGATACGGCGGCGCCGATACCGGCCATCCGTCTTCCTGCGCTCGTTGCGCAGTGGGCTGCAGCAACTCCAGACGCTACGGCCCTGGTGTTCGAAGATACTGAGGTCAGTTATCGCGAGTTGCATGAACGCAGCGTGAGGCAGGCACGTCAACTCATCGCGAGTGGCGTTAAGCCGGGCGATATCGTCGCCGTGGCATTGCCGCGCAACGAGCAGTTGCTGATTGTCCTGCTGGCGATCATGCGCACTGGGGCTGCCTATCTCCCGATCGATATGGAGAGCCCTCTGGAACGCACAGCCCTCGTGCTGGATGACGCCTCGCCGATCGTGTTGATTGCCCAGTCGAAGCTGCATGCACGCTTTGCCAACCGAGACATAACCCTGCTTCCGCCCGAACATCTAGATGCATCGCTCAACACTCTGGAAGAGGAACCGGATCTGAGCACCCCGAATGGTACCGCGTATGTGCTTTACACATCCGGCTCTACTGGGCGGCCAAAGGGGGTCGAGGTGACGCACCGAAACCTTGCCAATTTTCTGCACGGCATGCAGCGTGAGCTAGGTGTTACGGCGCGCGATCGTTTTCTCGCAGTCACAACTATCGTCTTCGATATCGCGGGACTCGAGTTGTACCTGCCGCTGACGGTGGGAGCGCGGGTGGTGATGGCCAGCAGCGAAGCTGCGCACAACCCACCATCACTCGCGCAGCTCATTCAGCGCAGTGGCGCGACCCACATGCAGGCGACGCCATCATTGTGGCGCGTTCTGTTGGCCAGCGCACAGACGAAGCTTAACGACGTACACGTATTGATAGGCGGTGAGGCTCTCAGCGCGGAATTGGCCGCACGACTGAAGGATATGGCCGCGCGTGTGACTCAATTGTATGGTCCGACAGAGACTACAGTATGGTCCACCGCATTGGAGTTGGGACGGATCGGCTCGGTACCGCCACCCATCGGCCGTCCGCTCCTCAACACGAGACTCTATGTGTTGGATGAGCGTCGTCAGCTGGTCGTAACCGGTGCCATCGGTGAGTTGTACATCGCAGGTGAGGGTGTTGCCAAAGGTTATCTGCACAGGCCGGAGCTTAACGAGGAGCGCTTTCTCGCAGATCCATTCATAGAAGACGGCGGCCGCATGTATCGATCGGGCGATCTGGTGCGTTGGACCGACGATGGGCTGCTGGAATTCATCGGCCGCACGGACGATCAGGTGAAGGTAAACGGCCACCGGATCGAGCTGGGTGAGATCGAAAACCTATTGCTGCAACACGAGGCGGTCGCGGAAGCGGCAGTGGTCGCGCATCGCGACGACGACGGCGCGGTCTCATTGGCGAGTTATCTGGTGGGATCCAAAGGTCTCCCCATTGACATTGACATGCTGCGCGTGTTTCTTGCCGGGCGCATTCCGGATTACATGATGCCGGACAGCTTCATGATGCTCGATGTGATGCCGTTGACGCCGAATGGCAAGCTGGATCGAAAGGCGCTCCCCATACCTAAGTGGGCCAGCCGAAATACCTATGTCGAGCCGGTGACCCCTGATGAGAAAAAACTAGCGGCATTGTGGCAGCAGATTCTCAAGGTGGAGCGGGTGGGACTGCACGACAATTTTTTCGATCTCGGCGGCGATTCACTGAATGCAGCCGAGATGGCGGCCCTCTTTCCCTCATGGTTCCAGACCGAACTAGAGCTGGGTACCTTGTTTGAAGCGCCCACGGTCGGCGCTTTATCGAAGGTGATCGAGCGCCACGGAAGTAGCGAATACATCGGGCCACTCAGTGTCATGCTGCCACTGCGAAAGGTTGCACAGCGGCCACTCTTCTGTATTCATCCGATCATCGGTGTCAGCATGGGGTTCTCAGCGTTGCTACCGCATATTGACCCCATGATTCCGGTCTATGGGTTGCAGTCTCGCGGTCTACGCGGTGGCGGAAGTCTACCGAGCAGCATCCAGGAAGTAGCGGCTGACTACTTGGTCCAAATCCGACACATTCAACCTGAGGGTCCATATCGATTGATCGGACGCTCATTGGGGGGCCTACTTGGCCACTGCATCGCTGAACAGATGCAGGAACAAGGGCTGCAGGTGGAATTGCTGGCGATGATCGACAGTTATCTGTTTAGATCGCAAGAGACCGCTCGACCGCGCACCGAGAAAGAAGAGGTGAAAACGGCGCTGAGTTTTTTGGGGATCGACCTTATCCCGGAGAATATACCAGGAAGATTAGAAGATTTGGGGGAGTTCTTATTACATTCTGACAATGCGCATGTGATCTCCATGGCCAAAGGACTTATGACGCTGTCCAAAGAGATCATGAAGAGTGATCCGCGGTTTATCAAAAATCTCACTGCGGTGATGTTCAACAACCTGAAACTGGCGCGCCAGTATGTACCGCGCAAGGTGAACCTCGACCTTCTATATTTCCATGCAGTCGAGACCATGGGGGACTTGGATGACATCCTCGATCGCAATCCAGTGGCATGGCGACCGTTCGTGGGCCGTGGGTTCCAGGTCCATGAACTGGCTTGCCACCACGAGGCTGTATTGGATCCAGGGCCGGCAGCACAGATTGGCAGCATATTGCAGCAGCGGCTTTCGATTTTAAATCGTCAGCAGATACAAAAAGTGTCGCCGCCTATTCGCCAGGAAAGGGAAGTATTCACTCCGATCTATGCCTGAGTGTGACCGAGCATCCACAAGACCTATCGTGATCTTCACGATTGGGACACAGGGCGATGTTCGTCCGTGCGTAGCTTTGGCTCAGGGTCTGCATCGTGCCGGTTATTCGGTTCGTATTGCTACGAGCGATAATTTCGCTGAACTCGTGCGGCGGGCAGGTCTGGAGTTCTATCCTTTGACAGCCAATTTTCAGGCGATGCTGGAAGCTGACCGCTCGATCGCGGAGCAAGGGTTGAACGTGCGTGCCATGGTGCGCATCTTTCGCGAGCGCTACACGATCTGGGCTGCTAACTGGGTACAGGAAGGGCTAGCGGCCTGCGAAGGTGCAGGGCTACTGATTGGCGTCAGCAACAGTATTTTATTGGCCAAGGCACTGTCTGAAGCCCTCGGCATTCCTTTCGTGATTGCCCGCTTGCAGCCGCTGACGCTGTCAAGAATACTGCCACCGATTATGTTGAGCAGCGGGAAGCATAAGCTGCCGGGATTGCTGAGCCTCGGAGCTCACTATCTCCTCTTTAAATTATTGTGGGACGTGATGTGTCCGGCGATTAATGGCATCGTTCGGCCTCAGCTTGGGTTGCCTCTTTATCCATGGTTTGGACCCTACTTTCGCGATCTGCATCAAGCCAAGATTATCAATGGCTTTAGTCAGCATGTACTGTCAAGGCCGCCGGATTGGACGGATAACTCCCAGGTGACCGGATATTGGTTTTTCGATCAGTCTCAATGGAGTCCGTCAGATGCGTTGAGCCAGTTTCTCGCAGCCGGGCCGAAGCCTGTGTACGTAGGCTTCGGCAGTATGGTGAGCAGCAATGCGGCGGCATTCACGCAGATCGTTCTGGACGGGATAAAAAAGAGTGGCCAACGAGCAGTGCTGGCCACCGGCTGGGGGGCGATGGATGGTGACGAGGGTCCACAGGACCGACAGATATTCGTTTTGCGCCATGCGCCGCACGACCGGCTCTTTCCGCACATGTCTGCTGCCGTCCATCACGGCGGCGCCGGCACGACTGCGGCTGCTGTGCGCGCAGGGATACCATCGGTGATCGTGCCGTTCTTCGGCGATCAGCCATTCTGGGCGAATCGCTTGAATCGCAAGGGTGTTGCCCCGCCCGCACTGGAGCGAAAGAGTTTGACCTCTGCTGCACTGGCCTCCGCGCTGTCGACTACACAGCAGACGGCGATGATCAAGGCGGCAGCGGCACTGGGCCGTGCCGTACGCGCAGAGGACAGTATCGGCGAAGCTCTCCGTCATTTGCGCAGATGGAATCTACTTCCAGGTGGTGCGCGGGAGGCTGTAGTTGAACCCTTCGCGAAGACTATGTCATGAGATTTTTCAAGAACTTCGCAGCGTTCGCCCGAACTCTTCTTTTCTTGGAGAAGGCGCATCACGATGATTTGGGGGCTTCTTGAATGGGAACCGAGCACGGGAATGAAGCAGACAGGGGTCCAGTTGCGAAAGATTGCAAGAGGGCACGACCCCTGCTGTTGCCGGAACGAACCATGTATCGCGATGGACGAACACCCTTTACCAGCATATTCCCCGTCAAGTTACTCGGTGAGATAGACGAATTCCGGTTGCGTCATGCACTGGGGCGCGTGCAGAAGAAGCATCCACTGCTGCGTTGCGTGATCAACGACATTGCCGGCCGGCCATGCTTTGTCCTCCAGGATGAACCTGCTCCGATCTCCCTACGCATCGTTGAGCGGGGCGGCGAAAACAACTGGCAGACCGAGGTACGGAAGGAATGGGTCGCGCCGTTCGATGCCACCCTCGAGCCGCTGGTGAGACTGGTGTGGTTGCGCGGCGAAAAAGTTCATGAGTTTATATTGGCGGCTCATCATTGCATCTGTGACGGCATCGCCGGCATCAATCTTCTTCGCGAATGTCTAAGTGCCTACGACCAACCAGATCATGATCTCGGATCTTACGATGCACTTGGTGGAGTGGAAGATGTCGTACCCGCGGGCCTGCTGCGGAGCCAACGCTTCCGATACCGTGTGCGGTGGAAGATTGGGGTACTCAGGCTGGCTCTTTCGCTGAAGCGCAGCAAGCGCAAACGTACCGCCCCCCCCATCTCCGCGGAGCAGATGTACTTCCATCGCTGGCATATCGGGGAGGGGATGATGCAGGCGTTGACCGAACGGTGTCGTGCGGAGAATGTCACGGTGCTTGCTGCAGTCAGCATGGCTTTTATGCAGGCATTTCGCGACGTGCTCGGTACCCAGTCACTCGGCAAGACCTACACGATGGTAAATGCGCGCAGGTTCTTACCCGGCCTTCGTGGAGATGCGATGTTCGGAATCGCACCTAGCGTTGCGCTCGGAATGAACCGCCTGCCGCCGGCGCAAAACATCTCCGCCGATGGCTTCTGGTCGAGGGCGCGGGTCACCAAGGCGGATCTGACCCGCCGGATCGAGCACATGGGCGCCAATCTCTATTGCTATCTGGTCGGTCTGGAAGGGCTGCATCGCGACTGCGCCAAGTTCGTGGAATATTTCGACGAACCCCCCGCAGTGCGCCATCTGACGCTGTCGAATATGGGACGGCTAGATCTGCCGCAGCATTACCGAACCTTCCGACTCGAAAAGGTCTACAGCCCTTTGGTCATGGTATCGCCCACGCCGGCGAACACCGTCGTTATCTCAAGCTTTAGTGGGCAACTTGAGTTCGCGATCGTCTCTGACGAGCATTCTCTGGCTCGTGTGAAGGCATTGGCCATCGAGCAACGGGCCATGACGATACTACGCACCTGCATCGCGATCGCGGCAAAGCACGAACTGAGTTCCACCGACGGTATGTCCAAGATTCGGGCGAACACCATATGAAACGCTTTGGTCTCGTTTTCGTCCTCTATAACCCTTCACAGGCCTTCCTGGAAAATCTCGTAGAGGCCCGCACAGCCTGTCCGAACGTCATCGCAGTCGACAACTCTCCTGAGGCGAATGTGCGCCTGCACGAGCAAGTGGGCGCCCTAGGCATCCAGATGGTCTTCAACCGCAACCAGGGCGGACTCGCTGGCGCTTACAACCGAGGAGCCGAGGAGTTGTTGGCTCAAGCCTGCGAGGTGATCTTCTTGCTGGATCAAGACTCCGATATCGAGAAAACATTCTTCACCGAAATGATGGAGGTCGCAAATGGGCTCGGTACCGACACCTTCCTGATCGGTCCAAAGATCTTCGAGATCAAGCTGCAGCGATATATGCCCGTTATTCCTCCGGGTAAGTACTTTCCAAAGCCAATTCGCATTGACGATAAGGCAACGGGGTTGTTTTCCACGATGTGCATTATCTCTTCCGGGTCGGCGATCTCCGCTACCGCCTACCGCAAGCTGGGAGCGTTTCGGGAAGACTATTTCATCGAGTACATCGATGTGGAATATAGCTTGCGCGCACTAAGTCAAAACGTGCCGATATACATGAACGCGGCCGTGACGTTGCGGCAGTCCAATGGAGATATCGAGCAGCGAGGCAAACTGTTCAGCACACATCATGCTGCGTGGCGGCGTTACTACATCGCACGCAATATGGTGCATTCCTTACGCCTGTACCGATCCTTTTGCGGACTGTATTGGTTGAGCGGGTTGATGGCAGTGCAGCAGGCCATGATAGTGCTGTTATTCGATTCGCAGAAGCTCGAAAAGGTCACCGCGATTGCTTGCGGCTATCTGGATGGGATGTTTGGCCGACTCGACAGGTTTGAGCAGCGGCATCGATACCTAAATGCCCTCTGCAGAAGAACCGAGCGCAAGCTAGCCTCTATCGACCGTGGCGCGTCGCCGATGGCGGCGGGAGACGAAGTGTGAGACGCAAACTGTCCACCATTGAGCAGGTCCTCGACGGCAATGTCGTCTACTTCGTCAGGCTGGATGGTGCCCTAAGCCTTGATCGGCTTCGCTTTGCGCTGTCTCGAGTTCAGGGCAAGCATCCAGCTCTGCGTGCATTGATTCGCGAAGAGAGGGACGGACTCTACTACGAAGAGAACAAGGCACCCGAGATTCCTATAAGAATCGTTTCCCGGGTGTCTGAAGATGACTACAGGCACGAGTGCCAGACCGAGTTGCACACCATTTTTGCCTATGACCAACCTCAACTTCGTCTGGTCTGGCTGAAGTCGGAGCGAGAGAGCGATCTACTGCTTACAACCTCGCACCGCATCTGCGATGGCATGAGTATTTTCATCCTTGTCAAAGAGGTCTTGCGATCGCTCCACAGTGACGAAGAATTGGTCCCTTACGAGCCCCCCGCCCTTCGAGACATGATTGGTGGGCACCAGCCCGCCAATCCCCGGGCTTTCAGACTGAAGCTATTCCTGATGAACGTGATACTGCGACTGATTCCGAGCTCTCGGAGAACTCCGGAAAACAAGGAACACCATTTGGAATGGAAGTTTGATGCAGCACTGCTGGCCGCACTGAAACGGCGCTGCAAGACTGAAGGCGTTTCCCTGCATGCCGCTCTAGCCGTCACGCTAGAACGTTCCTTGTTCGCCGTGCTGGGAAGAGATAGGTCCCCCAAGTGGATCGATAATCCGATGGACATACGGCGAGGACACTTCCCAGCGCTAAAGAACGATACGGTATTCTTCGCAGGCGGAAGCTTCAAGCTGCGCATCGTGGAGGCGCAGAATGTCGAGTTCTGGGCGAGAACACGCGCAGTTTACGAACAGATGCGTGAACAGATCGAGCAGGAGATGCAGGACATTTCCGCTCGCTTCTATCTCTGGGAGAAACTTCGCTCAGTGACCGGCACACAGATCCAGACGATTGTACGGATGGGCGACGCGTTGAAATTGAACGGCAGCTGGAATCTATTCGCGTTGTCGAACCTGGGCAATATAGTCATCGACGACGGCGATAGCCCATTTCAAGTAAAAGACCTACGTATTTATATGCATTCCTTCACCTTCAGAACGCTCTGCCTCGTTACCTATACGCTGCATGGTGAGATGCGCTTCTATTGCGTAGCAGACGACAAGTGCCTGACCCATGGGCAAGCGGCCATGCTCAAGCAAGAGTTTATGAATCTGCTACGACTCCAGGTCGCCCAACGTGAGGACCGCGAAGCCGAGATTTCAAACGTGCGCACCGCAGCCGCCAAATCATTCTAGCCGGGCTCAATTCTTATCCTGAGCTGGTCACTCCGGTTCGAAAGGAGAGAGATGTTCCACAACAGGCATCGAAATGGCGCCGCTGCTTTCTCGCGTTCTCTGGGAGCACTGCGTTCCGCAAAGGGTGAGCGGAACGGAATCACATCGAAGGCGATTCTTCATTGACAGTGACGGGAGGCAAATCGTGAAAAGGAAACTGTTCGCCATCGAACAGATAGCCGAGATGAACATAGCCTGCCTGGTTAGGTTACAAGGTAGGTTCAGCCTGGATCAGCTTCGCTCTGCCCTGGCACGTGTACAGGGGAAGCATCCAGTACTGCGTGCGCTGATTCGGAAGGAAGAGCACGGGCTGTACTACGTACAGAATGGCGCACCGGAGATTCCCCTTCGGATCGTCGCTCTGTATTCTGAGGAGCACTCCTGGCAAGTCTGTCAAACAGAACTGACTACCGTCCTCGCCGAGGACAAGCCTCAGCTTCGCGTCGTCTGGTTGCAGTCGGAATGGGAGAGTGATCTGCTGCTTACGACCTCACACCGCATCTGCGATCTGATGAGCATGTTCACGATCGTCGAAGAGGTGCTTCGTTCGCTCCACAGCGATGAAGAACTTATACCTTATGCGCCGATTACGACGCAGGACATCATTGGCGGCTACCAGCCTCTGCAACCGTGGAAGAGCAAGCTGACGGCGCGCCTGGTGAATGGATTGTTAAAGCTGATTCCACACTCTCGTTACGAGCCGGACAATAGGGAATACCACCTGGAGTGGAAGGCTGAGCGTCCATTTTTCATCGCACTCAAGCGACGCTGCAAAGTTGAAGGCGTCTCTGTGCATGCCGTCCTGACGGTGACGTTGGAACGTGCCTTGTTCGCTGTCTTCGGAAAAGAGAGGGCGCCAAAATGGATCATTAATCCGATCGACCTGCGGCGGGGGCGTTTCGCCGCGCTGACCAGCGACATGTTGTTCTATGGCGGTGGGAACTTCAAGATAAGCACTTCAACAGCTTCCGATATGGACTTCTGGGCGCGAGTGCGCGCAGTCAACGCGGAGATACGTAAAGAGATCGACAGGGAGATACGGGACATCCCGGGGCGTTTCCATTTGATTCAAATGGTTCACCCGCCGACAAGCCGGCAGATCCAATCCATTGTGCGGCTCGGCGATGCGCTGAAGCGCAACAACCGTTGGAGCCCCTTCGGGCTATCTCATCTCAGCAAGGGTAGTTGGAACCGCTTCGGGCTCTCCAATCTTGGCAACATCGTCATCAACGACAGTAATGCTCCTTTTCGCGTCAAAGACCTGCGTTTGTACATGCATTCCTTCAACATCAGGACACTTGGCCTCATCCCGTACACGCTCAACGGGGAGATGCGCTTCTATCTAGTGAGTGATGAGAAGTGTCTGAGGCCAGATCAGGTGGATGCGCTGAAGAGCAAATTCATGCTCTTGTTGGAAGAGCAGGTCGCAAGGCCAGCTTATGGCAGCGGTATCACGCCCGATGGCAGTGTACTGCCATTTGTGAGGCGCCAACCGCAGACGGCACAGCAATGAACGGTAGCGCTTCGGTGCTGGTGGCTGGGGATGAACCATGAAACGGAAATTATCGAACATCGAGCACATTCTGGACGGTAATGTGTTGTGCCTGGTCAGCTTGGACGGTAGTTTAGGCTCGGATCAGATTCGCTCAGCGCTGTCACGCGTGCAGCGCAGGCATCCCGCTTTGCGCACCCTGATTCGCGAGGAATCGGACGGTCTGTACTACGAAGACGATTGTGCACCGCAGATTCCTCTGCATATCATCTCAGGAGCATCCGAGGATGCCCGTAGACGAGAATGCGAGAGGGAACTGACTACCGACTTCGCCTATGACCAGCCCCAGCTGCGTGTGGTATGGCTGCCGTCGGAGGGCAAGAGCGATCTGCTTTTTACCACATCGCATCGCATCTGCGACGGTAAGAGCATATTCATCCTTGTAAGAGAGATTCTGCAGTCGCTTTACAGTGATCGAGAGCTGGTCCCTTATGCACCGATCAGCGTGCATGATATTATTGGCGGCTACAGGCCGGTACAGCCCGGGAGGTTCGAGCTCGAGCTGCGAATGCTGAATGGCCTGTTGCGCTTGATTCCAAGTGCACGGCGAGAGCCGGAGAAGATGGAATACTCTTCGGAGTGGAAAGCCGACGCAACATTGCTGGATGCATTGAAGACGCGTTGCAAGGTCGAGCGCGTCTCCCTGCATGCAGCTCTGGTCGTCGCGCTGGAACGTGCTTTGTTCGCTGTGCTCGGAAAGAGATTGCCGAAGCATATCGACAATCAGATCGATCCGCGAAGAGGGAATTTCTCCACACTGAAGAATGACGCGCTGTTCTTTGGAGGCGGTAGCTTTAAGGTGCGCACGGGACAGGCAGCGGATATGGAGTTCTGGGCGACGGCACGCGCGATCTACAAAAATATGAAGGGTCAGATCGACCAGGAGCTGCTGAATATTCCTCGGCGGTTGCATTTCACTGAAGCACTTCGCCCGTTGACAGACGGGCAGGTTCGATCAATCATGCGCATCAGCGAGGCGCTTCAATTTCATAGACGGAGCAGCTTCGCGCTATCCAACATCGGGAACATTGTAATCGATGATAACCGGGCGCCATTTCGGCTTAGGGACCTGCGTCTATATGTGCATTCCTTCAAGACCAGGGCACTCGGTCTCGTGACCTATACGGTCAATGGAGAGATGTATTTTTACTGCGTGAGTCACGACAAATGTTTAAACTCCAACCAGGTGAACGCCCTGAAACGCGAGTTTATGACCGAACTGCAGCACCAGGCTATGCGTAGCGACGACGATCCAGCGAGTGCCTCCCAAGTCCTGATACGTACCTGATCTCAGGCGTCCTAACACACCCCCATAACAAACCACCAATTTCTCCAAGGTTCTGCGGCGGCCACAGCAAGACAACAGCAGCACTGCCGTGCTGCCGCTGTTGTTGTTGTAATGATGATGCCAACGAAAAAAACAAAGCAGAAGGGAATCAGGGACTTGTGAAAATCCAGAAGAGGATGCGACTGGTCTCCCTGGAAATAGGAGAACCTGGTGCGACTGGGTACCAGAACCTGATGAGACAAAATCCCAAAACGACCAGAAGTCGTGCGACCAAATGATGAGACACAATTCGCAGGCGCGTAGCCGAAACTGGCCAGGCGGATATGCGAACGGCACTGACCTGCTTTCCCTTTGGTTGACGCTCATGAGTTCAGAGGAATGTGGGCGAGGCGCCGGAAGAGAAGTTGGCAAGCCGATTAACGCAACGTCTGGTCAGCCGTGAAGCGTGGCCAGCCCGCAGGCGATTGCCTGTCCAAACGCAGAGGCCGCAGGGGCGACGGCTGGCAGATCGGCCCCTACCGTCGACTGACGGTTTGTCTTACTAGGCGCTTCCTTCGCAGGCACTCGGGTGAACGGGACTGCCGCTTCCTTCTCCTCTTGGATACAACGCTCGCGCGTGGTCCGTGCGAGCGACTCATGAACCGCAGGCGAGATCATTCTCTTCCTCGACTTTGTCGACGCAAGCTGTTGCCCAGGTCGCTTGCCTGGCCGTCTATGGACCATAGGCCGCGCGATCAGGAGCCGGGCATGCTGAAGAAGCGCGATTTCCGCGTCAAGGGCGGCAATAATTTCTTGTCTATCCACGTTGCGAACATACTAAATCACACGCCTACACACCTGCCTGTTCGTGGTAGGCAAATCTCCGGACCAGAAGATCACAGCTTCAACCTGACGCTAGCCGTACTGGATGTTGAATTAGGCTGGCTTTAGCTTTTTCGGGCAGTTTAACGGGCCCGTCTACTCCGGGATGATTGAGGTCCGACGAGACCAGCCTTTACCCATCCCTGAGCGATCCGCCGTCCCAACGGATGTATCAGCGCCGGTCGCGCAGATTCATGACACAAGGCCCAGGAAACTATCAACTGACGCAAAGAGGAGGTCGAATAATGCAGAGGCAATGTATTTCGAAACTAACGAGGATGGCGACGCACGTCATGATCGCCTGCGCTTTAGCTGGCATCAGCTCAACCGTGTGGGCAGCCAACGACAACAGAGGAGATAGAGATAGGGAGAAACACTGTTCGAATCGGACTCTCGATGGCAATTACGGTTTTACAGTGGAAGGCCTTCTCGGTATTCCTGGAAGCGGCATCCAGGTCCGTGGCGTACTCTTGCAAGAGTACGACGGCAATGGTCACCTAACCCAGCTCGAGCATGTGGTCATCGACGGCGCGCCGCCATCCGAGGCGTGGACACCCGGCAGCGGCACTTACACCGTGAACGCGGATTGCACTGGAACAGCAACGATCACGATCCCCTCCAGCGGCACCCCTCCTCTAGTGGTGTATTTCGTAGTGAACAAGCACGGCAGGGCGGTCCGCGAGGTCTCGAACGGGAATGCGATCATCGCGACCGGGGAGAAGGTTGAGTAGGTCCTGACGGTCGGGAGGACGAGGTTGTAGAGTTTGCTGGAGTCCCATGTTCCGACACAGGGACATGGGGCAGCTGGTTTGGTGGCGTTGAGCCTCCTTACGATTCCCGGCTCCGCTCCGAACTGTTGTATACGGACCCCGGTGCGGAAATCACAAACGGGCAGATCGAACAGAGACAACGAGGTGACCGCGCCGAAGAGATGAACGACCGCGGCAAATCCTCACTAAGGAGCAA
>Ga0210396_10002804_pt1 | contig 17565 bp, 16 predicted proteins | sample IncBWH17OmetaG_FD_155466 | JGI IMG/M metagenome (GOLD analysis project Ga0210396, IMG submission 155466) | Forest soil microbial communities from Barre Woods Harvard Forest LTER site, Petersham, Massachusetts, United States - Inc-BW-H-17-O ... | reverse complement strand
GGCTAGCGGTACACCGATCGCTTTGCTGACAAACGGTACGGTCCGGGAAGCTCTGGGATTAACTTCCAATACATAAACCTCTTCTGCTTTGACCGCGAACTGCACATTCATCAAGCCGCAGACTTCCAGCTCTTTGGCCATGGATTTAGTAGCGCTCTCAATCACGCTTAACACGTGAGATGAGAGCGAAAACGCCGGAATTACGCAGGCGCTGTCTCCGCTATGAATCCCGGCTTGTTCGATGTGTTGCATGATCGCACCGATCACCACAGTCTCACCGTCGGCGATACAGTCGACATCGACCTCAATCGCGTCCTCCAAAAATCGGTCGACGAGTACAGGCCGCTCAGGGCTCGCCTCAACTGCGTTGCGAATATATCGGCGCAGGTCATCTTCGGTGTACACGATTTCCATGGCTCGTCCGCCTAACACAAAAGAAGGACGAACCAGAACGGGATATCCGATCATGCGGGCGACCTTGACCGCCTCGGTCTCATTGGTGGCCGTTCCACTGGGCGGTTGGTTAAGACCGAGTCGCCGGAGCATCGCGGAGAAATACTTTCGATCTTCGGCGACTTCGATGCTCTGGGGTTGAGTTCCGATGATGTTAACGCCGTTAGCTTGTAAGGCGGCGGCAAGATTCAGGGGGGTTTGTCCTCCGAATTGAACGATAGCGCCCCAGCAATCTAGGGCGCGATAAATGGCCAGCACGTCTTCCAGAGTGAGCGGCTCAAAGAAAAGCATGTCGCTGGTGTCGTAGTCGGTCGAAACCGTCTCTGGGTTCGAGTTGGCCATAACCGTCTCAAATCCTTCTTCTTTTAAAGCGAAGGCGGCGTGAACACAGCAATAGTCAAACTCGATTCCCTGGCCGATACGATTAGGGCCGCCACCAAGAATCAAGATTCGGCGACGATCGGTGGGTCGCAGCTCACTCTCTTCGCCGTAGCTCGAATAGTAGTAAGGAGTATAGGCCTCGAACTCGGCTGCACAGGTGTCCACCAATCGATAGGTGGGAGTGAGTCCTTGTTTGATCCGTTCTTCGCGGACATCCGTCTCAGTTCGATTCGTAAGGAAGGCGATCTGCCGATCTGAAAAGCCGAGACGCTTGGCTTTGTGGAGGTCCAACTTGCCCGATCTGATTTGGTCTTCAGCGGTAATCAGTTGAGCGATGTTTTCCAGGAACCAAGGGTCGATGCCGGTCAGGCTATTGATCTTATGCGTATCGAGACCGGCCAAGAAAGCGTAGCGCACATAGAAGATCCGGTCCCAGGATGCGCTCACCAACTTGCGTTGGATTTCGGTGTGGTCCCAATCGCCATCTTCTGTTCGCGGCTCAGCGTCTTTGCCATCTGCTCCCAGACCGAAGCGGCCAATCTCCAGCGAGCGAAGCGCTTTCTGGAGAGCCTCTTTAAACGTGCGCCCGATGGCCATCGCTTCGCCGACGCTCTTCATCTGGGTGGTCAGGATGGGATCGGCTTGCGGAAATTTTTCGAACGTGAACCGGGGCACCTTGACGACGCAGTAGTCAATGACCGGTTCGAAGCTGGCCGGCGTTTCTCGCGTAATATCGTTGCGAATTTCGTCCAGGGTGTAACCGACGGCCAACTTAGCCGCAATTTTTGCGATCGGAAAACCGGTGGCTTTCGACGCGAGCGCGGATGATCGGGACACGCGCGGGTTCATCTCGATTACTACCATGCGGCCGGTTTTTGGATCGACCGCGAATTGGATATTCGAACCGCCGGTTTCCACACCGATCGCGCGAATGACGGCGAAAGACGCGTCGCGCATCAGCTGGTACTCTTTGTCGGTCAGTGTCTGGGCAGGAGCGACGGTGATCGAATCGCCAGTATGAATCCCCATCGGGTCGAGGTTCTCGATCGAGCAGATGACTACGCAGTTATCCGCGCGGTCACGCATGACCTCCATTTCAAATTCTTTCCAACCAAGGAGCGATTCCTCGATCAACACTTCTTTAACCGGGGATTGGTCCAGGCCGCGAAGGACGATTTCTTCGAACTCTTCCCGATTATAGGCGATTCCACCTCCGGCGCCGCCGAGCGTAAACGCCGGACGGATGATGAGGGGGAAGCGGCCGATGGTGACCGATACTTGTTGGGCGTCCGTCAGGTTATGGGCGACACCAGACTGGGGAACGTCTAACCCGATCTGGAGCATCACATCCTTAAATAGCTGGCGGTCTTCTCCCTTGGAAATGGCGTCGGCGTTCGCCCCGATTAAGCGGACGTTGTACCGGTCGAGCACGCCGTTGCGATAGAGCGCCATCGCCGTGTTCAGAGCGGTCTGTCCACCAAGGGTAGGAAGGAGAGCATCGGGCCTCTCTTTGGCAATAATTAGTTCGACCACCTCCGGGGTAATCGGTTCGATGTAGGTGCGATGCGCGAACTCGGGATCCGTCATGATGGTAGCCGGATTCGAGTTAATTAGGACTACCAGGTAACCTTCTTCCGAGAGTGCCTTGCAAGCCTGGACCCCGGAATAGTCAAATTCGCAACCTTGCCCGATCACGATTGGGCCGGAGCCAATTAAGAGTATTTTTCGGATAGAAGTATCACGCGGCATGAGCGATGGCAGGTTAACGGTGGAACGACAAAACTCAACCCCCAAGGCACGAAACGAGGTGGTAGGGCGAAAATCTCGGCGCGCTGCCGATAGGGCTAACTAAAATATGCAATTCGCGCCGGATTTGAGCCGTGCCTTGGATGTGGCTCGGTCACCGACCAGGTTGAATACAGACGTCACCCTCGCAATCAGCCCATAGTGATTCCGGTCCCCACGATCCGGCTCAAAACCGGCGCAAGTAAATGATAGAGCGAATCAAGGACATCGGCGTGCCGAGTTTTTCGCCCTACCAGCCGTTACAACCGTTCTTCCAGGTCAACTAGTCGACTGAGTGCACTGACGAAATCTTTCAGGGCGCTCGCGGGGAGCATAATGGTGTCGCGCCGGCCACTTACGTCTTCGGTAATCTTCAAGAAGCGTCCGCGTTGATTCTCTTTCAGGTCCAGAAAGAATACTTTTCGATCGACCTGAATCTTCTCCGAAGCGAGGGGATCGCTCGATCCGTGTGCTGTATTGCTATTAATCATAACCTCACGTTCCTTGTTGGGGCACCGTGACCGCCCTTTGCTTTCGGAGGGAAAGCATCCCTGTAACCAGTCATTCGGTGGAAGATAGGAATTTAGTGTAAGAAAAAAAGTGAATTTAACGATGAAAATTCAGAAGTCCAACAGCAGCGCGGACTTTGGCCATGGTCTGATTGGCTGTCGCTAGCGCGCGTTCGGCTCCGTGTTGGAGGATCGATTCCACGTAACCTAGGTCTGCTTCCAATTCGGCTCGCTTCTTGCGCATCGGCTCGAAAGCATTCCAAAGGACCTCAAAAAGCTGTTTTTTGTACTCTCCGTACCCGGTTCCGCCAGCGCGAAAACTTTGGGTCATAGACTCGACTTCTTCCGGGCTGGCAAACAGTCGATACAGCTGCACGATGATCGAGTTCGATGGGTCCTTAGGCGCCTCGACTGGCGTCGAATCGGTCACGATTCCCATCACCTTTTTCCTCAATGCTTTTTCCGGAGCAAAAATCTCGAGTGTGTTCCCGTAGCTCTTGCTCATTTTTTGGCCGTCTAATCCGGGTACAGTCGCCACTTCTTCACGGATTCTCGGCTCCGGCAGCTTTAAGACCGGCCCATAGATCTCGTTGAATTTTGCTGCGATATCGCGGGTAATCTCGAGGTGCTGCTTTTGATCCTGTCCAACCGGGACCACATCGCTCTCGTACAGCAAAATATCGGCGGCCATTAAGACCGGATAAGCAAAAAGCCCGTGAGAGGCTGAAAGTCCGCGGGCAATCTTATCTTTGTAGGAATGCGCTCGCTCCAACAAACCCATCGGAGTCACAGTGCTCAGCATCCAAGTCAGCTCGGTCACGATCGGAATGTCTGATTGGCGAAAGAAGCAGACTTTGTCCGGGTCCAAACCGCAGGCCAGAAAATCGAGAGCGACGCCGATCACATTCCGGCGAAGTTCTTCCGGCTTCTGCAAGGTGGTGAGAGCGTGATAATCCGCGATAAAATAGAACGCGTCGCCTTGCTCTTGCAGTTCTACGGCCGGCCGGAGTGCGCCGAAATAATTACCAATGTGCAGAGTCCCTGATGGTTGAATGCCAGTTAAATACCGAGCCATGCTAGGGAATAAGAGAATAGCAGATAGCAGATAGCAAGTGCGTTTGGGGGGGCACCCAATTTGGTGGGGCGAGGCTCCCGAATGGCCTAGCGAAGTTCGCCAGGGCACACGGTTTTCGGAGAGACGTTGTGGGTTGTGCCGAAGCGCGTGCCGAGCCGTTCCTGGCGTGTGGAGTCGTCGAACGAGGTATTAATCGTCCGTTGAGTTGATCATGGGTGGTGATGGTGTCACTCAAAGGTCACACGCGGGGACCGGCTCGGCGAGCGCAATGGCCCGGCACGTCATGCCTGCGGAGAAAACCAAGTCCCTTGGTGCGCCCGTGTCCTACGTTTGGGAGCCTCGCCCCACCAAATTAGGCTACGTTCCGGACTTGATCAGGGCCTGTTCTTGCTCGATCAGCTGCTGCCAAATCTCCCGATGTTTCGGTTCGTAGCGGTGGTCTTGGAATTCGGCCATTTTGCGGCGCAAAACGATGAGCTGTTCCAGTAGGGCGTTGGAGTCAGTATAGACTTCTCGCAAAAAGCGGACGGCGGCGGCGTCGCGTTCCCAAATCAACCCGAACGAGTTCAAGAAATCGGCGGCGTATTGGATGTCGCCACGGTCGTTATGTTGCCAGATGTCCGGGGCTGGTTCCGGAATATCCAATAGAAGAGGCGCAAGGTAGAGGTTCTGGATCATGCCTCGACGGTATTTTTCGGCGGCAGCTTTTTCCTCGTCTCGGTCGACCAACGATAAGGCCCAGGCGAACTGAAATCCGGGATCCTCGATATCGTTGGGGTATTTCTTTTGATACCAGGAAAAGTACTCTTGAGACTCATCGATCTGTCCAGCCAAGAGCTGCAACAACGGGATGAGAAAACGTACGCCGGGATGGTCGATCGGATTGGAGCTGAGAAGATGTTCCCCCATTTGGATCGCCTGCGCTAGATCGCCTCGTTGCCAAGCGGTTAGCACTTGTCCGTGAAGAGCGCGAATGTAACAGCTCGATTCCCCGGGTACGTGAAACCCGAGGGAGTTCGCGGCGGCGTTAGCAAACTTCTCCGCGGCTGAATCGACGTTGCCATCTTGCAGTTCGAGGTCTGCGAGTTCGACCATCGCTTCGGGAAGATTTTCAGATAACTCCAGGGCTTTAGCGAGAAGCGCTCGTTTCTTGTCGATCGACCGGAGATGCTTGAGCGCCTGAACTAGTCCCTGCGCGATGGCCTTCGGTCCCAACGAGCTCAAAAACGTTTGCGCAGAACCTGCGACCATGGAGTCGAGGCGCTGGCGTATGGCCTCCTGCTGCGTTGGGTCGGCTTCTCCACGATTGTTATCTACCAGCTGCACTTCGCAGTGGTACTCGCGCGAGAGACCTTGCCAAACGGATTCATCCCATTCTTCGAGATCGGGGATTTGGATCTCATCCGGTATGCCTCTTTCTTGGAAAAGGCGGTGAATCAATATCTCGGCCCTTCTCTGATCGAGTTCGCGGATAAATTCGTAGCCGATCAACATCCCGGTGTAGCGATGAATAACATAGAGGCAGGTCGGGAGAATGAACATCGATCCGAAAGGAGTCGGTGAATCGAGGTCGAACCAATCGAGCCGCCAAGTCTCTCGGGTTGCGCGCAACGGCTGTATCATTGCCAATCGATTGCCATCTTCTGACGGCGATTGAACTTATCGGTGTAAAAAAGCTGGCGGTTAGTGATACCGAATTCATGGACCATCTTGGTGACCTTAACGTCAAAGCAACAGTACTCCGCGATATCCATCACTCGCTTTTCGCGCCACCATTTTATGGCGTCCACACCGCCGGCAGTTTTTCCGACTCCTAGAGTCGCCATGGCGACGTTATCGAGGTTGGGTTTACTGCCTATGCACTTTTCGACTTCCATCAAGATATCTAACGTCCGCAGCTGGTGGGGTAAGTCGAGGATGGTGTAGCCCATGAGTACCTCGTAATCGAAGTTCAAGATGTTGAACCCTACGACCAAGTCCGCCTTGAGCAATTGATCAATCAGTTCGTTGACTCTCGCTTCGGAGTAAATCCGGTATTGCCCCAAAGCGGAGCTATAGGTAACGCCAACCGACATCTTCATGTCCTGTTTGTTGTGCCAACCCCCAGCATCGTTGGCAGTTCGTTGTGTCTCCAGATCGAAGTAAACGACATCCATAGAAAGCATTTCACCACAGAGACACAGAGTTCACAGAGGAAAAATCCGCAGATTACGCAGATTTCGCTTTTGGTGTTGATTGAGTGGTCAGCTAAAGAGACCTGCCGCGTGATGAGGGTGTTATGAAATCGTAGTGACAGACGAGTTTGGAACGAAATCTGTGGAGTCTGCAAAATCGGCGGATTGTCCTCTCTGTGTGCTCCGTGTCTCTGTGGTGAATCCTGTTTTCTCAGAAGCTGCCGGCATCGAAGCGGTATAGGTTCTGCAGCCCGGTGATGCTGTATTCTTCGACCACTGTTCCGTCCGACAAGTAGACTTTCATGCCGCTGGGGCCATTCGCTTCCCATTTGACCTCATCGACACCTTTGGTCTTGGAAATTTGAAGGAGGGGCAGCCGGTCGCTGGTCGCCAGGTGGACGCCTTGATCGTCGGCGATCGCGCTTAACAAAAAGTTAGGTTGGCGCGTGTTTTCCAAGGGATTGTTCTCGGGATGGACTAACAATGGCGGCGAATCTGTCTTGGTGTCAGCTCGGACAACAGTTCCCGCGTGGACGTCGAAGAATTGATGAGGTACGAGGGAACGATCGAACCATTTCTCCCATACGGATTGCTGATCTTTAGCGGATTGAAAGTGCAACCCGATTACCCGATCACCTGGGTTTAGGTCGGCGTCCAGGAGCAGGTCGTTATTGCTTCTCGAGGCAGACAGTTGGCGAATTTTTGGCAGGCCATCCGGCAGGGTTAAATCCTTGCTGGTCTTAGCCGCGAGATCGATTTGCCTTAGCGAGGTCTTCGGTCCATTCCCGATCAGCAGCCAGATTTGTTCTCCGGTGCCAGCGCAAAGGTCAAGGAGCTCGCCCGGCTGATCCAGTTCGACCGGAACCAGATGATCACCTTCGGTGCGCCACAATTTCCCATTCGGGCTCGCGACAATCAGCGAAGTTCCTAAGAGAGCGCACCGATTGATGTCTGGTGTAGGCAGCGCAATGGTAGTTTTCTGGTCCGCTGTTTTGCATTGAATCTCCCGGTCGGTGACAACCGCCCAATTTGATCCCGAACGGTCCGCATCGCGGACATTGGGGGTCGCATTGCTGTCAGTGACCGTTCCATTCGGTACCTCGATGCTGGCGACATGATCGGAGTAAATGGCCAAGAGGTTAGCTCCATCCGATTTGAGTCGAATGATCCCGGGGTCCATTGAAAACCGCTGCGGTTTCATCGAAGCGGTATCGATGATCAAAATCTCCTGATGGCCGGTATCGACTAATACTGCCAGAGATCGTCCGCCGAGCAGGGCTGGCGAACTGATGGTTTTGACTCTGAGATTTTGCGCATCGTCCACCCAGTCATTCAGGTGGTAGGCAACGCCGGAAATGTTAACGTCCCCGATTAGCACGCCACGGGCGAAGTATTTTCCGGCGGAGACGGCCTTCCCCGTAACATCCGCGCCGTCCCAATCAACAAACAATCCATTCAGCCCGGACTTGAACGAATCGACCTCGGCTGCCTGTTTTAGCACCCGCACCAGTTTTCCGTGCGTATCGTAAACGCCGAGGCTGATCAGGCCTTCGACTGGAGGCGGGATAAACATCAACTGCTTACCCGTTTCCTCGTTTTCCTCAGTCCCTGCAAAAAGTCGCGGCGCGAACCACGATAAACTCAGTACAACGCAGACCCATACGGTGGGCAACTTCCGCCCGAGGATCCTCATAGATAATATTTCCACTGCAAGTCTGGGAACAGATTGTCACGCCATTCACAATTGGCCAGGAATTCTTCATCGATCACTCCTCCGAGAAGCTGATCATACATCCGGGTAAACCTCAGAATATGGGTCCGGGTTCTGGCGGCCGCATAGTCTTTTGCCGTTCCAGTCCTCATCAAGAATGCCCAATCACTCGATTGCGCCAGCAGTAGCTCCCGGCCCAATTGGCGTAAGACCCGTTCTTTCCATTTTGCCGGCGCTTTTTCAACGGCCTCGGCGCATTCGGTCATACGGCGGGCGGCCGCATGTAAATGGGGGTAGATCCAGCTGTTGCTCTCATCGAGCCAAACCTCCCAAAACCCGCGGTTCCCCCAACTCGACGGGCTTGGTGAGATGACCTGCAGAGTGTCATGTTTTTCTAAATAATCGCTCGGCGTGATCAATTCGAAGGTTTTCTGGTCGTACACCGCTTTCCGGATGAACAGGTTCAGAAATTGGGGCCCTTCAAACCACCAATGACCAAAGAGCTCGGCGTCAAAAGGAGAGACAATGATCGGTTTGATATTGGTGATGTTAGACAAGTGCTCGATCTGTTTTACCCGGCTGGCAACGAAATCGCCGGCGTGATGGTCGACCGCTCCGTGAGCCCAACCCGGCACGTAAGGTTGTTTGTTGACGGTACGCCCCGTGATCCGGTGATATTTGATACCGGTAAACTTTCTGTGGCCGTTCTCTGGCAGAAAAGGGCGCAGGTAATCAAGGTCGAGGTCAAAACCGATGTCTCGATAGAAATCCCGATAAGCCGGGTCCCCGGGATAGCCTTCTTGGGCGCTCCAGACTTGTTTGCTGGATTCTCTGTCTCGCCCGAAAACCGCTGGGCCGGCTTGAGTAAAGCAAGGAGCATAGATCGCGTACCGCGGACGCGGCGACCCGAACATCAGTCCGTGAGCGTCCAGGACAAACCATCGCAGCTCGGCCGCTTGCAGCATTTGGTCCAAACCCTGATGGTAGGCGCATTCCGGCAGCCAGATTCCTTTGGGGGCACGACCGAATGAGTTCTTGTATGCATCCCTCCCGATGGCGATCTGGGCCCAGACGCTCTTGGGATATCGCTCCATTAGCGGGAGAAATCCGTGAGTCGCAGCGCAAGCGATGATCTCGATGAAGCCGGCTTCCTGGAAGCGGCGAAAAGCGCCGACCAGATCGCATTTGAGATGGTCGGCGTAGATTTCCCGGCATTCGAGGAACCGGCTGTGATAGAAGCGAGCGAGATGATTGAAGTCGGGTTGGTTTTGGGTGCGATCGATTTCCGCTTTGGAGAGCGCGATGGCGCGGTTCAAGTATTTCAAATAGCGCTCCCGAAGCAGTGGATCATCCAGCATGGCGCAGAGCGTGGGCGTCATTGACATGGCCAAGCGGAAGCGAACGCCGTCCCGAACCAGTCCTTCGAAGACCTGCCAGAGGGGGATATAGGTCTCCGTAATGGCCTCGAAAAGCCAATCTTCCTCCAGGAAATCTGGATACTCCGGATGCCTTACGAAGGGGAGGTGGGCATGCAACAAGAGTGCGAAATAGCCTTTAGCCATAAGACTTGGGTTAAGGAGACGCCAATCGGAGGGAATGACAAATCACAAATGACAGATTGGAAAAGATAACGTTGAAGCGATCGGGGGGTAAGTTCCTCATTCCAAAAATTTCGACGTTTACCAGCAGAAAAAAGCTCCGTGGGAGCAAAATCTTTATAGCTGTTCGGTCCCTGATCGGCGTCAAGCTCCGTAGGAGCGACATCGAGAAAAGATCCGACACCAAGCTCCTGATTAGATGCCGCTCCTGCGGAGCTGTCGAAATCTTTTAACGACGCAGCTATAAAGATTTCGCTCCTACGGAGCTAGCTCAATAAAAAAAAGCGCCCGGAGGTCCGGGCGCTTTCTGCAAATCGGCTTAACTCGGTAAGGTTTACAGATCGAAATACATGAAGAATTCGTACGGATGCGTACGGAGACGAAGCGCATCGTATTCCTTGCTCTTCATTTCGATCCAGTTAGAGATGAAGTCCTCGTTAAAGACGTCGCCTTTGAGTAGGAATTCATGGTCCGCTTTCAACGCCTCCAGCGCTCCCGCTAGTGAGTCTGGAACGCTCGGCACCTTCGCGAGTTCTTCCGGCGGAAGTTCGTAAAGGTTTTTATCCAGCGGGTCACCCGGATCGATGCGATTCTGGATACCATCCAGGCCAGCCAGGAGCAGCGCCGCGAACGCGATGTAAGGGTTGGCGGCGGGATCCGGAGTACGAAACTCGATTCGCTTGGCTTTCGGATTTGGAGAGTAAGTCGGGATACGAATAGCCGCGGACCGGTTCCGGGCAGAGTAAGCGAGGTTAACCGGAGCTTCGAAGCCGGGGACCAACCGCTTATAGCTGTTCGTGGTTGGGTTAGTAAATGCGGTCAACGCACGGGCGTGCTTCAGGATACCGCCAATGTAGAACAAAGCCATTTCGCTCAATCCCGCGTACTTATCACCGGCAAACAACGGTTTACCACCTTTCCAGAGGGATTGGTGCGTGTGCATCCCGGAGCCATTATCACCAAAGAGCGGTTTGGGCATGAACGTCACCACTTTGTTGTACTTCTTGGCGATGTTCTTGGTGATGTACTTGTAATACATCATGTGGTCACCCATCACTTTGAGAGGAGCAAACCGAATATCGATCTCGGCTTGGCCTGCGGTTGCGACCTCGTGGTGCTGCCGTTCGATGGGAATACCTGCTTTTTCCATCTCCAGACACATCTCGTTACGGATATCCTGCAGAGTGTCGGTAGGAGAAACCGGGAAGTAACCTTCCTTATGGCGGATCTTATGACCGAGGTTGGGAAACTCTTCTCTGCCTGAGTTCCAAATGCCTTCGACACTATCCAGAGAGTGAAACGATGAGTTCGCCGTATAGTCGTAGCGAACATCGTCGAAGATAAAAAACTCGGCTTCCGGGCCGAAAAACGCAGTGTCGGCGATCCCGCTGTTCTTCAAATAGGCTTCCGCTTTCTCGGCCACACCTCGCGGGTCGCGATCGTAAGGTTCCCGAGTGATCGGGTCTTTGATCGTGCAAATGAAACTCAGCGTCGGCTCTGCATTGAAAACATCGACCCAAGCCGAATCCGCGTCAGGAATAACTAACATGTCGCTGGCGTTAATGACCTTCCAACCGCGAATGCTTGAACCATCGAAACCAAGTCCGTCCGTGAAGAGATCTTCGCTGTATTCAGTAAGAGTCGTGGTGAAGTGCTGCCAGGTGCCTAAGAGGTCTGCAAACTTGAAATCAATCAGTTTGATACCTTGATCCTTAATCAATTGTGTTACTTCCGCTGGAGTCATAGATGGTAGTTATCAGTTATTTGTATTTTGTATGCTTCTTTTTTGGAGGGGTTTGTTGCGAAACTGCATGTTGCGGAATGGGCGCGCAAGGATTTAGCAATTACAAAACCTTGCATGCAGCAAAAAGTATGCTCCTTTTCCTCGCCCGATACCTTATGCGTTGTTTCTGCTAGATTGTCTCCCCTTTTTGGTCGGCGAAATTGCCCTGGTTCAGAGCACCTTGATCACTAGCGCAGTTGTGTTATCGCTGCCTGCACTTTCTAATGACGCTTGAACCAAGCACTGGGCGACGTTTCGGTCCAGGCGCAGGGCTTCAGGAGCGCGCAGAATTTCTAGAATCTGGTCATTGTAGAGTCCTTCGACCAGACCATCGGTGCAGAGCAGAAAAAGATCACCACTTTCATAGGCGACGGCGCCCACCTGAGGATCAACAAATTGGTTGCCAGCGCCTAGAGCCTTCTGGAGCGCATTCCGGCGCGGATGAGTCCGAGCTTGGCGCTCGTTGATATCACCGTTGCGGTGGAGCCAGCCTACATGAGTATCATCGTGGCTGATCTGTCGTATCCCTCTTTCCTGAGCTGGCAAATAGTAAACGCGGCTGTCGCCGATATGCCCGAAATACATCCAACCGCGGGTGAACCAGCAAATACTCAGGGTTGCTCCCATGCCGAAGCACTCCGCATAACTCTCCCCAACCAGCGTCAACGATTGATGAATCTGATCAAAAAGAGTCGTAAAAACGTCGGCAAAATAAGTTTCGATGCCGACGGCGGATTGTTTGAACGATCGCTGGAGGAGATGGGTTACCCGATCCACGGTGATCCTGCTGGCGAACTCTCCGGCGGTGGCGCCGCCCATTCCATCGCTTACCGCGAAGGCGAGATCAGTGGTTTCGGTCGATGCTTCGCCGTGCCGTCCTAGATAATGGACCTCTCTGGGGTCAAGCTGCAAACCCAAGAATGAATCCTCGTTGTTCGAGCGAATCTTGCCGCGATCAGTAGCTCCCCACCATTGCAGGCGATGTGAAATCGATTCGTTGTTTGGACTATTGAGATGATCGTGATCCATTGGCAGCTTCTTCGAAGCCGGGAAGAATCGTCGCGAACTCGAAATCGATTACGCAAAAGCGTCCATCTGTTTGTCGATAGGTAACGTTGCGCATCTCAGCGTCCTCGTGGTGCACGCCGTACGGCTCCAATTCCGCAAAAATCTCAGCGGCACGCTGCTTATCCAAATGCTCGACTCGTGCACCGCAGTTCGTTGTGACGATTCGGAGCAGTTCCGGATTTGCTTCGAGTAACCTGGGCACGAAGTTACAATTTTTTTTCTCGAGATGACGGAGGACCCGGACTTCGTTGTTAAAGCGCTCTTGGGCGTCCGGGCCGTGAAAAGTCTTATAGACCCGCCCGTCGTAACTGAGACGGACGGTAGCCCTCAACGTATCTTTCACTTCCAGCATGCGGACCGCACAAAATGCGCCGCTAGGCTGCGGCGCACAAGTGCGGAAGGACTCGGCGAATCCGGCGGCACCGGATAATCCGTTCCCTCACGATGCCGATTAGCAAAATTTTGGCGGCCTGGCCCGACCTACTGCTTAGCGCCGTTGGGTTTCTGGACCGTTGCGATCGTCTGCAAAATGCGACTGGCGACCTTGTAGGGATCCCCGGCGGAGTTCGGACGCCGATCTTCAAGATAGCCCTTATAACCATTGTTTATGAAGCTATGCGGCACGCGCACGGACGCGCCTCGATTGGCCACGCCGTAATTGAATTTATCAATCGATTGTGTCTCGTGCAGACCGGTCAGACGCAGATGATTGTCCGGTCCATAGACCGCGATGTGTTCGTTCTTGTACTTGTCGAACGCCGCCATGAGCGCTTCGAAATATTCTTTACCACCAACCTCCCGCATGTATTTGGTCGAGAAATTGCAATGGAACCCGGAACCGTTCCAATCGCCCAGGATCGGCTTACAATGCAATTGAACTTCCACCTCGTAAGCTTCGCACAGGCGCGCCAACAGAAACCGGGCTACCCACACTTGATCCGCGGCAGTTTTGGAGCCTTTGCCGAAGATCTGGTATTCCCATTGGCCTTTGGCCACTTCGGCATTGATGCCCTCGTGGTTAATGCCGGCGGCAAGACAAAGATCGAGGTGAGTATCGACGATCTCACGCGCGATCTTGCCCACGTTTTTGTAACCGACGCCGGTGTAATATTCACCTTGTGGATCGGGAAACCCAGCTTTAGGGAAGCCAAGGGGTAGGCCGTCTTTCCACAAGAAATATTCTTGCTCGAAGCCGAACCAGGTATCCGGGTCATCCAGAATTGTCGCCCGGGCATTGGTTGAATGAGGAGTGCCGTCAGGGTGCAAAACTTCGTTCATCACAATCGCCGCGTTCACCCGGGTTTTGTCGGGATAAACGGCCACCGGCTTCAGCACGCAGTCGGAACTATGTCCCTCGGCTTGCCTTGTAGAACTGCCATCGAATCCCCAATTTGGTATCTGCTCCAAAGTAGGAAAGGTTTCGAAGTCCTTAACTAAGGTCTTCCCGCGGATATTGGCAACCGGCGTATAGCCGTCCAGCCAGATGTATTCCAATTTATATTTCGCCATGATTTGAGTTCTAGAAAAGGCTAGCTCGCCTTCGAGAATTGGGTTGCAGGAGTACCGGTTAAATCGCTCGTTCTCCTCGCTCTTCCGTCCGAATACGGATCACTTCGAGGAGATCTTGCACAAAAATCTTCCCGTCGTCTTTTCGGTCCGTCCGCGCGCATTCCTTGATTGCAGCAATCGCTGAACCAAGCAGATCGTTTCTTACCACCAGCTCTACTTTTAGCTTGGGTAAGAAACGCGGCGCTCCCAGGCCTGATCTAGATGCTGGCTCTGCGAAAACCGCGGGGAACCCTTTCACTTCGGTAACGGTCATGCCTTCAATCCCTAATTCGGCAAGACCGGATTTAACTTCCTCTAACTTGAAAGGCTTAATAATTGCCTCGATTTTTTTCATGCGGGCAACTGTGTGCCGTGCCTAAATCGCGTCTAAAAAGGAGCAGGGAAGTGGTACTCCCTCCAAGTCCACTTCCCCGCCAGAGACTTCACGCACCCTTGGCTCAGAGTTTATTGACCCCTCTCTTCCCTGTGTCGTTTCAAACTCGGCCTATCCCTTAGCGCGATATACATTCGGACCTCCCCCCGAATGAAGCCGATGTTTAGGTTAGCAGCTGCTATGCCAAGGCAATCCGATGACATGATCCGAAGAGAAGTGACTAAATCCCATGTTCTCCATAAATATAATGAAAAGAAAAGACCAACCGGGGTCTCTGGTTTGGTCAGGGGTGGCTCTTTTAGGACAGGGGAGAATGTGATTGGTGAAACGGCGAATGGAGGGGAGCCGCTTTAGAACGTACTCAACGATTTCGTAATTTCTCTCCGGTGCGAGGAAGGCAAAAAATGGTGTTAAACAGGCGGCTCCCGCGAATTACCGCACACGATGTTTTGCCCATGGTTCCGTTGGGAGATTATTCATTCAAGTAGCGGGCCGGAGACCCAACACGCGTTGAAACGTTCCCGGGAGCCGTATGTTTAACGCTATACGCGGCCTTCCTCGCACTGGGAGGAATATCACTAGGTCTTTTAGGCACGTTCCAAAGCGGCTCCCCTCCAGGCCGCTCTGTGCTACCACTTCTTATAGGGCAAAAACTTGCCGCACATGGTGACCTTTACCCGGTCTCCCTTGGGATCTTCTACTTTCTCGACTTCCATGGTGAAATCGATGGCGCTCATGATCCCGTCCCCGAATTTCTCGTGAATCAACTCCTTGAGCGTATCTCCATAGACCAGGTGGATCTCGTGAAACCGGTATAGGAGGGGGTCTTTCGGGATGTCTAGCGATCCCGACCCTTTTTTGGGACAGGACTGTAGTAACGCAACGATGTCTGGAGCGAGGTCGAGAAGTGCGCCGAGCTTTTTGGCGTCTTCTGAGCTCAGGCTATTTTCGCCCAGGCAGGCTGAGGTTATATACACTGGGGAGCGCCCGAGGTGTGCTGCGATTTGCTCCCAGGTCAGACCTTTTCTTCCCTTGGCTTCCCGGATCAGTTCGATGGCTGCGGATGGAGAGGTCATAGAGTCTTGATTGCTGGTTCGAATGGCACGGTTCTCCGGAGCGAGGTTCGTGCCAGGAGAGCGACCGGAACGGAATGACAAATTAGAGATGACAAATTACAAATTGTCCCTGGTCGGCTCGCGTAAGCCCAAGACAATCTGTCATTTGTCGTTTGTAATTTGTCATTTAAGGGCTAGGACGCGTTTAAGCACTTGCTGCGGTTAAGAAAGGTGCAATGTATGGCTTTCATCGGCTATGACTCAGGAAGATTTCGACAACTTAATTAACGAAATCCGAGAAGAAGACCCAGACCAGCTAAGCTCCGAGTTCTTGGTGCGGGAAGATCCGATCAAGGAGGAAGGGATCGTGAAATTTGAGCAGAAGGCAGGGTTTAAGTTCCCAGAGGAATATCGGTATTTTGTTAAGAAATATGGTGCCGGAGAGATCGGCACGATTACGGTTTTATCTCCGGACCCGGAGAGTCAGTTCTCCATGTGGGACGGGAAGGAAGAGTTCAATCGAGAAACAGGCTGTCCTTTTGCAGAGGATAGTGACGGGAACTTCTATGCGTTCCTAGTCGAGAACGGTGTTTGCTCGAAAGACGTGTGGGTGGCTGAACAGGGGGCCGGAGGGGATCTAAGTTACACGGACTACGAAGATTTCTTTGAATTCGTCGCGGAGGTCGGTTTCGGAGTAGACATATAAGGAGCGTCGTTCACCGTTTGGCGTCCGGCGTTACCGGTCCGCGGTGGCGGCTTGCAGTTGGTCGGTTGTGCGACCCGACTGGGTCGCCTAAGCTGCCTTTGCAGAGAGCATGGGCTCGTGCAAGGGGTTCAAGAACCCCAGAAATGAATTCCGTATCGAATCAAAGCCAATCGCCGATTTCCTTAGATCAATTTCTAGCTCTCCCGGATTTTGAGCCGGCTGCCAAACAGGTGTTGCCGCATCCCGTGTATGAGTACATCGCGAGCGGGGCCGGCAACGAAATCACGCTCATTGATAACGAACGGGCCTATGACCGCATTCGCATTTGGCCTAGAGTGTTGAATGATGTGCGCTCGGTCGACACCAGCGTATCGCTTTTCGGTCAGAGGCTGTCTTCACCAATTCTATTGGCGCCGGCTGCGTATCAGGGAGCGATGCATCCGGCGGGTGAGCTCGGGACTGTGCGAGGAGCTGGCAGGGCCGGTATTCCCTTTGTCGTCAGTACCAATACGACAGTCCCTATCGAGGAACTTATAAAGGAGGCGCGTGCGCCCCTTTGGTTTCAGCTCTACACGCAGAATGATCGTGGGTTTACCAACGATCTGGTTCAACAAGTGGAAGCGTCCGGATGCGAAGCCGTTTGTGTTACTGTTGATACCCCGGTCCTAGGCGTTAGAACGCGCCAATTCCGCGCGGGATTCCAATTGCCTCCCGGCGTGTCAACTCCGCACAATCGACGTGGTGGAGGCGCCAGCGGCAACATGGACCCTTCTTTGCATAGCCACCTTCAGTGGCAAGATATCGATTGGCTACGTTCAATCGTGCGGAGCAAACTCTGGTTGAAAGGCATTTTGCACCCAGAGGACGCCGATCGAGCCATAAAAATGGGAGTGGACGGCATCATGGTTTCGAATCACGGCGCACGCAACTTAGATACAATGCCGGCAACAATTGACGTGCTGCCCGCGATCCACGAGAGGGTGGCCGGAAGGGTCCCGGTGATTGTGGATGGAGGTATTCGCCGCGGAACTGATGTGCTCAAAGCTCTCATGCGCGGAGCGACGGCGGTTATGATCGGGCGGCCGTATCTTTACGCACTTGCAGTTGCGGGCGAAGAAGGGGTTGCGCGGTGTCTCGAGCTTTTGACGAGAGAGCTTATCTACGTTTTGCGCCTGGTTGGCAAAGCTTCGGTGAAGGAGTTGGATCGTTCGCTGGAATGGCCTCCGGCGGCGTGAGAGGAGGAGCAAGGAGCTAGAATTTAGGGGCTAGGAGGGGGCTTGGGCGCACGAATCGTCGTCGTCCTCGTCGTCGTCCTCGTCCTCGAT
>Ga0210396_10002803_pt1 | contig 17568 bp, 9 predicted proteins | sample IncBWH17OmetaG_FD_155466 | JGI IMG/M metagenome (GOLD analysis project Ga0210396, IMG submission 155466) | Forest soil microbial communities from Barre Woods Harvard Forest LTER site, Petersham, Massachusetts, United States - Inc-BW-H-17-O ... | reverse complement strand
TGCAAGACGAGATTTCCCGTCTGGACTTGTTGCTTAAACGGGCGGTGGTCATCGCCCGTCAGGCGGGGCCGGGCACAGAATCGGACGAGTTCAGGGGTCTCGTCGTCACCGAGAATGAGATCGACGACATTCTCCGCACAAAGGATTTGTTGGGAGAAACCTGGGAGCGCGCCGCCGCCAGAGAACCGGAGTTGACCCGAATCGACAAGGAACTCGACAAACGGCGCAAGCAGATCGATGCCCGGGTCAAACCCGGTCGCGGAAAACGTCTTCGTCTCGCCCTTCTCACCCTCGCCGCGCAATTCGAACTTTCACCAGCTGAGGTAGACATTGTACTGGTGGCACTCGCACCGGAGCTCGAACCCCGTTACGAGACTCTGTACGCCTACTTGCAAAACGATGTAACGCGCAAACATCCGAGCGTTAATCTAGCATTAAACCTAATCTGCCGATCCGAGCGTGAAAAACTCGCTGCCCGGAGCCTTTTCTCCGTGGGCGCCTCTAATGAAACATTGCCTTCTCGAACTCGCCGAGGAAAGCCAGGACCGCCAACCGTCGTTGCTGCGGAAGTTTCTCAAGCTGGACGAGACGATTGTCCGATTCTTACTGGACCAGCCGCCCAGGGCGTTCGGTGCGGCCGCGCTCGTGACTCCGAGTGAAGAACTCGAGGGGCTGGAAGTGGACCAGGCCACCGGTGCAAAACTCAAAAATCTGGCAACCCATCTGAGCAAAGCGAAGACGGATGCTCCTGTGGTCCGGCTCATTGGTGAATCGGACTCAGCACTCCGTGGTGCGGCTGAAGCCTTCTGCCTGGTGTTTCGTCGCAGTATGCTCTTGGTCGAACTCACCCAGCTCGCCGATGAATCGCGTCTGGCCAAATTGCTGCGCGACTCGCAGCTATGGCAAGCGATTCTGGTGGTGCAGAGCGGCGGACCGACCGCCCAGGAAGCTGACGCCCAGCACGTCCGCCAGGTGGAGACGATCCTCTGGAATCGGCTCCGCGAGTTTAAGGAGCCAGTTCTCTTGCTTGGGCCACCCACTGGGTTCGTCCAGGTTCCACCGGAAGTCAGCTTATGGCGAGTCGAAGTGGTCGCGCCCGATTTCGAGGCGCGCCGCAAGGCTTGGAGTTCGGAGCTCGGCAAGGAAGCGACCGAAGCGGAAACGTCACGGCTGGCGGATACGTTTCAATTCGGGCCGCGTCGGATCCGCCAGACGATGAATCTCGCGGCCGGATTGGCCGCGGTCCGCGATCCAGAGAGCCCGCAGCCAACAACCGGAGACCTGCTCGACTCCGGACGCGCATTGACCGCGCCACAGGTCGGCCACTTTGTTGTCCAGATCAAACCGCGCTATACCTGGGAAGATATCGTGCTGCCACCTGATAAGATGCGCCAGCTGCGTAGCATCGCGGCCTGGATGCAATTCCGGCGCCGGGTCCACGAGGAGTGGGGCTTCGGCCAGAAGCTCTCTCGGGGCAAAGGTCTCAATGTGTTGTTTACCGGACCTTCGGGCACCGGGAAAACCATGGCCGCAGAAATCCTGGCGCACGAACTTTCGCTCGAGCTTCTCCAGATCGATCTCTCCAGTGTGATCAGCAAGTATATCGGGGAAACCGAGAAAAATCTCAGCGCGATCTTCCGCGAAGCCGAACAAAGTCAGTCCTTGCTGTTTTTCGATGAGGCGGACTCTCTCTTTGGCAAACGAACCGAGGTCAAGGACGCTCACGACCGCTACGCTAACATCGAAGTGAATTATCTTTTGCAACGGGTGGAGCAGTACGAAGGCGTCGTGGTGTTAGCGACTAACCTGCAGCGCAATTTGGACGATGCCTTCCTCCGCCGGATCAAGGAAGTGGTCGACTTTCCCTTTCCCGACGAAAAGCTTCGCGAGCGGATCTGGCGCGCCCATTTTCCGTCTGGAGCGCCAAAGGAAGCGGATATTGATTTTAACTTTCTGGCCGGCCAGTTCAAGCTAAGCGGAGGGAACATCAAAAACGTCGTGTTAAGTGCTGCATTCCTGGCGGCGGCGGAGGGAAGATCGATTACCATGGCCGATCTGATTCTTGGTCTTAGGACGGAGCTCCGTAAAGAGGGCAAGCTCTGCACGAAGAGCGATTTCGGACCATACTACGAATTAATTCAGAAAACTGATTAAATCGTCTGGTCCTCTTTGTATTGACCCCTCGTGGCTGAGCTGTGGTGGCGCCGCGGTGCTCCGGAGTTTTAGGAGCAAACGAGCGTAAAATCGCATACAAGGCGGCGCACACCAACGTCGCGAGAGAAACATGTCCCTCGGAACTGAAGCCGTTCAACTTACTCGGGATTCCGAATCGAAACGTCCAGAGCACGCTCCAACAAGGGAATCTCCGGCCGCAGACAATTCGTCTCCGCTGCTCGGGGGCCTTCTAAGCTCGATCGGCACATCGGGCTCTAATGGCTCGAACTCGCAACTGATGACCAGCTCGTTAATGCGTCATCCTGCCAGCGGCGAGATTCGTGCGCTGGTCATGCGCCGTTACCAGCAGCACGTTGGTAACCAGCGGGCGCAACGACTCGTCGCCGGTCTGCATCGCTCTTCGCCAGTCCAACGTCACTGCAATTGTGGCGGCACTTGCGAAGAATGCAGAGCGCAGATGAGCGGTCCAACCGCTCCTGAGAGTCAAGTGGTTCAAGCACAAGCAAACGACGAACATCCTGTCGGACCGGTAACAGCTGAGAGCCTTCGCCCTGAAAGCAGCGCCGGTCAACCTCTCGATGCTGCGGTCCGTCGATCAATGGAGACACACTTCGGCACAGATTTTCGACAAGTCCGTGTGCACGCAGACGCTCCTGCTTCTCGTGCAGCAAATTCAATCCACGCCGATGCGTACACGATCGGCCGTGATGTTTATTTCGGAGAAGGCCATTACCGTCCGGAAACTGCGGAAGGCAGCCATCTGCTGGCCCATGAACTGACTCATGTCCAGCAGCAAGCTGCCGGCGTAGCGCCGGTCGAAGTCGAGGCCTCTCCGAAAGGGGACATCCTCATCGGTCAGCCAAATGACGATCTTGAACGGGAAGCCGAAGCACAAGCCGATAACTTTACCCGAAAAGAAAGGGAGACTAGTCCCGTAAAACCGGACTCTTCCGGTGCCGTCCGCCGATCAGACTGGAAGAGCCTGACAGACAATCCAATCGCCAACACGATTGCCTCAGGCGCCCGCAAAGGCATCAACTTCATCGCGTCGCAAATCGAAACACTTGCTCCCGGCGCCATAAAGTTCTTCCGCAATATTCGTGATTACTTCAAGAGCGCCATGAGCAAAGGGGTCGACGGCCTGTTCGGCGGCATTCTCTCCAGTTTCCGCGAAAAAGGCATTGTAGCAACGCTCGAGGGTATGGTTGGGTCATTCGCTTCCGGCGCCCTCCAGGCCGTCGGCGGTTTCGTCTCCGGCCATTGTGCGGCGATGGGTAAGCTGGCTGAGTATCTGCTAGATCTCACTACCAGGCTGGGAGGCGCCGCACTCGATGAAGCGAAGAAGGGGTTTGAAGCCATTCGCGGACCGCTCGAAAATTTGTGGACCGAGTACGGTGCACCCCCCTTAGATTGGGTAAAAAGAAAACTCAAAGGGGTTTGGAAAGAAGTTGAGGATACTGCCAACAAATTTTGGAACTTCCTGCAGCCTCTTCGCGACGGACTCACTTCCGTATGGAACGAAGTGACTGACTTTCTGATCGAAAGTCGCCGCAGCTTCAACGAATGGTTGGAGTGGTTCGTTCCCAAAGCGATCGACGCGTGGGAAGAGGTCAAAGCAAAGATTAAGCCGTACATGGAGCACGTGAAAACGGCAGCCAAAGTCGCCGGCGCCGTAGCATTGCTGCTTTCTCCGGCCGGCCCGTTCGTACTTGTCGGTGCGGCCGTTTACGGACTCTATCAGGGCGCGAAGGTTCTCTGGGATAAGTGGGGTAAGGGACTCACTCATTCGGCCCGCGAATGGTGGGCGAATGAGGGTATCCCGTACGTTCAAGGAAAGCTAAAAGACTTCCGGTCGAAAGTCGATTCCCTGAAGCAGCGGGTCCAAAGCGGTCTTCAGCAACTCCACGACATCTTTATGAAGGTTCTAGGTGCGCTCGGAGTACTGAGTTTCCTAACGTCGGTCAAAAACGCGATCGACACTGTGACGCGCAATATCGAGGCGTTCAAGGCAAAGCTCGACCACCAACTTGAAGAATGGTCGCAAAAATTGCAGGCGCTTATCGCTAAAGCGGATCCATTCTTCCAACAGATCAAAGAGGTCTTTCGGCAGAGTCTCTTAATTGCAGTTTTCGGGCCTCTCGCCATTCTCGACGAAGGCGTCTGGAGTACCGTCAAAAAGTTCACCGGCCTGGTTTTGAAGACGCCGTGCTTACGTGAGCTCGGCGGCCTGCTCCGCCTACCTTCCCTGCTTCAGCGTCTCGAGCACGTTCGATCGGGAATCAAGCAGGCCTGGGAAGTCATCAAAAACCCGGACCCCCTTCTAGAAAAATTGAAGCTAGCGATTGCTCCGATGATCGCCAAAATCGAGCCGCTGGTCCGCGCTCGCGTTTCCAGCATGTTCACGGATCGCGAGATCTTGATCCAGGTATCCGTCTGGCACTACCTATCGGATAGCCTCTCCGCGCTACGCGCTGACTGGTGGCCGCAATTAAAGAAGATGGGTGGCGACTTGCTCTGGCCATGGCCCGAAGTTGCCAAAGACTTCATGCCCATGCTCGAGGATTTCGGTGGCGCCATCGGCGCCGTCTTTAACCTTGAATTCAGCGAAGCAACGGACAAATACTTGTCGGGCATGAAGCGCTTCAACGGCATTGCCGGCGCGCTTTCGGGTTGGATTTTGGTGGCTTCGGTTTTGATAGGCGCAGGCCTCGGCGCGCTCGGGTTTACTTTTGGGCCGGCGGGAGTAGCCACAGTGGGCGCGGGCGCAACAGCCGGCTTGGCGTTCGCCGAACAACTCGGGATGGGGCTTCTGATCGTAGCGGCGGCCACCGAAGCCGCGGTGATCGAAAAAGCCGACTTTGATCTTCGCTTCCAGAATCCCCGGATCAAAGACCAAACGGAACGAGACCACACCGACCAGGAAGACTGCAAAAAGATCGCCGGGAGCCTGATTAGCCTCATCACAATCGGCGCCCTGATGCTGCTCGGCTCATTAGCATCCAAATTCGCGAAATTCCTTTGGGGATTAGTGGAGGACGTTCCAATTGTCCGCGACGTCTCCGCATTGCTGAAGGACGTCAAGAAGACAGTTGGAGATTTCAGCCTTAAGGATGAGGGCAAAGCAGCGCCGAAGGAGGCTACGCCGGAAGGACGACCCGCTCAGTCTGATAGCGCCGTCGATCCTGACACGACTGCGAAACCCGGCGACTTCACTCCAGAACAGGTTGACGCCGCCAATAAAAAACTCGCCGAACGCATCAACGACCCAAAGAACGTCCGCGAAATCGCCGATCCGGAGAGCAAGTACGATTTTGAAGTCGATCTGGAGGATGGCCAGACCTACCGCCGTAAGAAGGACGGCACTTGGTGCCTCTTCAGAAACCCGATCAAGTGCGGCCTGGAGATGGATCCGCGCATCAACCAGGCCGCCGATCAACAGAAACAAAAGCTCGAAGCGGAGAAAGCAAGTGAGCAAACTACTTCTGGGCCGTCCTTCGAGTGGCCACCGAAGAACGCTCCTGAACCTCCAAAACCTCCCATCGATGCGCCCAACGGCGCCGAGTGGCGATATCGCGAATACCGCTATAAAAAGTACCAGGAGAATCCAAATATCAAGGAATCGGAGCTACCGACGTTTCCCGAATATACGAAGCGTTATATTACGCCCGGGATCGAAGGCGGCCGCCCCGGGCGTGCGGGCGGCGAGGCACATCAGACCGATGTCCAGGCAACTCTCGACAACAACCCAGGTGCACGGCCGGAAGCCGTTGGAAATCGAGTACCCGATATCGTGGGAAAGCCTGGCCAGTCTATGAAGGTCCGGGGGGACACGATAAAACCCGTAGGAAAGGGACGCGTCATTGTCGAATCTGACAAAACGGTGTACGGTGGAACGATACCGGATTCTGAGGCTAGAGCCCAAGTTCGCGATTTTCGAAAAGCAGACCCCGACGCCACTTTGGTCGTAACCGATTACAATGATCCCAGCGCGAAACCGTTGATTTACCAGCCTGGCACGCAACCCCCACCCCCCGGACCTTTAGGGCCAAATCCACCGATTAGCGTGAAAGTCGACACCGGAGGTTAATTACGATAAACTAGCGATGGCCGCGGTCGTTACATTCTGGAGACTACCTGAAGAGGAAGGAGCCTTCCTGGAATTCCTCAAATCAACCGGGGATGTAGTGGGCGTTCCATGGGAAAAAGTGCCGAACCGCTCTCTGCTTGTGCCACGGACAATGGCGGAACTTGTCTCCGAAGACCCGGATTCGATCTTGATCGGACTTCGTGAAACGCTGGGCGATATTCCGATCAACGAATTTTTCGACGAATCAGGCCACTCGTACGCGGCGGCGGCTTCCACGTTGCCAATGATGATTTACAGCCGCGGCAAGTGGCGTGACAGCAATAAGCTCGGGGCCTCAAATCTTTCAGGCCAGTGGGCTGTTGTGCCCTCAGGCGCGAAAGAGTGGGTCGACCAACCAGCGGTTTTCATTAAATGGGGCAGGAAGGTAATGAGTTGGGTCCGCAAGCAAACGCCACTCTGGCACAAATACGAACGATACCGAATAACACGAAAAGTCGACGAGGCTATCAAACGAGGCGCGGAGATCGTGCCATGAATTTTTCCGTTTACCTACTTTGTCAATCTGACGCTCCAGTCTCGCGATCCGAGGTCGCTTCCTTTATTGAGGATGGCTCCTACTTCGACACTCCCACGACGTATGAACCCGCTTTAGTGGGTGATCTCGGTGACCTTACCATTCGATATGCCTCGGGCCGATCAATCCGATTGACGCGATTGCGTGACGACGATAGGGAGGGCGTGATTGCGGAAGCTTGCGAGTCAGTGGATTCGGCACCGATCACTCATAACTTGGCGGAGCGCCTTCGAGACCACCTCGGGCGAACAAAAAGTGTAATCGATATCGAGGTCGATCGCGCGAGCATTGACGAGAACGCCTGGGCAATGTTGGACGCATTGGAAGCTGACATTCTTCGGTCGCGACAAGGCCTTTTGTATGTGTATGGCGAAGGAATCTATGGACCCGACCTGAAACTCTGGCCGGTGATTGTGTGAGCGAGGCGGTTGGATTTTAGGCCAATCAGCATCAGCAAAAGGGCGGCAGACAAGTGCCTAAGGGTCGCATCTAAAGATTTCGATTCTGCTGAAAAACCAAGATTTCAGAAAGTTATGATCGGCAAGAGGGAGGTCAGGTTGGTAGAATTTCGATTCAACTTAGATGAGTCTACCGCAGTTCGATGTGCAGGGATCATTGTTCGAAAGCCTTGGGGCGATCGCACCGGAGTTGTTCAGCGACAATGATAAATATAAGCGTTTCGCCCAGAAGGTCTGGCCAGTGCTGGCCCAGAGCCGGGAACAATTATTGGAATGTTAGGAGCTTCTTAAAAACAAACATTATCAAGCTGGCGAGGATTGTCGGCGCCTGTTGCAGTGGCTCGAGCCGATGGCTCCGGAGCTACGTTATGGTCCAAAGGTGGAGTTGCTGCGTGAAGTTTTCGAGCAACAATATGTCGTCAAAAGCGCAGAGGTCCAAGCGGTTAAAGAACATGCTCCCGGAGTGGTCCGTACTCCTCATGATCCGGATGCTCAATGGTCGGCCAAGGGCCAAGGCATAGAGAAGAAAAGTTGGGTGGGTTATAAAGTGCAGGTGGCCGAAAGCTTGCCAGAGGAAGCAAAAGCGCTTTATAACTTCGATCGTCACTCAAAAGGCCATAGCCAGCGACGATCCCGGTTGAATGAAACCCTTAGAGATCAAACACTCAGTGGCTTGCAACGACCGACTGAACTCTACGTGGATGGAGCTTACGTCTCAGCGGCACGACTCCAAGAAGCCAAGAATCAAGGCTGGGAACTGATTGGACCAGCCCAACCCAGTGCCAATCATTCCGGTCTGGGCAGTGCCTTTCGGATCGAGGCCTTCGAAATTGACATCGCCCAGCGAAGAGCTCGCTGTCCGAGCGGTTTTTTGAGCACCCAGTGCAGCCGGATCCAAGAATCTAAACGTCAGAAAGTTAGTTTTCGCCTGGAATGGAGTTACCATTGTCGCAACTGTCTGCTGCGCTCACAGTGTGTGCCCGCCGGACAGTCTCATCGCACCATCATAGTCGGTCAGTATCACGAGCTTTTGCAGCAGCGGCGCCGCGACCAACAAAGTCCACAGTTCAAGAAGCGGATGCAGCAACGTAATGCGATCGAAGGCACGATCAGCGAACTGGCGCGCGCTCACGGCTTACGCCGCAGCCGTTACCGTGGCTTCGCCAAAGTGGAACTGCAAAATCTCTTTATCGGCACCGCCTGCAATATTAAACGATGGTTGCGGATCGTGGCGGAGACCAAAATTGACCCTAAAATCGACCTCTTATTCTTCAAAAACGTCCTCAAAAGGCTCCAAGGTGTTTGTGGGCCACTCCGGCTGAGTTTAAATTTTTTCTCCTGCCGATTCGCAGACTAACCTTTCTCACTCCAGCTTAAAGGCAGGTACCGGTGTTCTTCAGCAGAATCAAGATTCGAGTTTGCACGAATTTCAATCTTTGATTGACGCTGCCTAAATTGGCGAACGATCCGAGCACCGAAGTTTGCCACCCTTACCGCGGAGGCGGTAAAATCCGGTAGGAAAAACGAAGAATGACATCGTAAACGTGTGGGACTCCGAGAACCGGAAGTTTGTGGAGCATAGGTAGACAGATGGAATATCATTCAGAGCCCCGCGCTCGAACGTCTTCTGCTTCGGAGACCGCCTCTTCAATTGAAGACGCCGGGGCGCCGAATCGTGATCCTCTTCATTCCGTCCTGCAACTCCAGCAAAGCATCGGTAACAGGGCAGTGCAACGCCTGCTAACTTCCCAGGGCGGAGCGTTCCAAACTAAACTGGCGGTCGGCGCGGCCCATGACCCATACGAGACGGAAGCCGACCGCATAGCTCACCAGGTGGTCAGCACGCCAACGGCACCTTCCCCGACGGTCACCGGGCAGGCCGCCCACCACCGTTCGGAAGGCATTGAGGAACCGCACCCGAAACCTCTGGCGACTGGCATCACCTCACTCGTTCAGCACGCCCCGGAAAACGAGGCAATCAAGGCCGATGGAGGGAAGAATGTGCCCTCCGACCAACGGAGAAATTTTGAGCCTGGGCCTGATTTTGAGTCACGACTTCTCAACAGCGGCAGCGCACGTCCTTTGCCGGCAGACACCCGTGCTTTTATGGAACCAAGGTTCGGGGCTGACTTTAGCCGGGTGCGACTGCACACCGGCAGCGAGGCCGCGCAGTTGAACGAAGCCATTAGTGCTCAGGCCTTCACCCACGGGCAAAACATTTATTTGGGGCAGAGCAAGGACGAACTCGACTCAAGCGCCGGAAAGCGCTTACTGGCCCACGAATTGACCCATACGATTCAACAGGGCGCCACGGGAAAAGGGGGCCGGACCGGCACCGAAGGCGGAGCGGCGCTCCCTGCGCAGGGTGGAGTCGTCCAGCGCTATGAAGCCGGAGAGCACGCGAAATTCGGCGAAGCTGGAGACGAGTTGAAGGCCCTCGTTGCGGGGAAAATCTACCCGTATATCGTCAAGCAGGGCGATACGCCGGCCTCGATCGCGGCGGCGCAAGGAGTCGAACTGGACGAACTGCTTGAGCTAAACAAGGATAAAATCAAAAACGTCCCGGTGCCTAAACAGCCCAAGAAAACTGTGCCCGGCTTCGCGATCGGAGAGACGATTAAGATCCAGCCTCCGATCAATCAAGCCACTCGCGATGCGCTTAAAACCAAAGAACTGACGTTTAAAGCTGGCACACCGGACGCGAGCGGCGCACGGGCTGAACTGCAATATGGCGAAGGCATCGCGATGGGAGGCGATCTCTTCAGCGATCCGTCTCAGATGGACTCGACACCGAAGAACAAGCTCGAAAACCTGGCCAAGCTGGTGCAAAGCGAGAAAACCACCGGCAAGTTCGTCAGCGTCCCTGATTGGCAAGCTGCAACCGATCAGCGGTTCACCGACCTTGCTACCAAGAACGAGAGCCATTTTGCCCCGTCGAATGCTGCCCTCGTAACCCCGTCCGGCGTGCCCTCAGTCAGCGATCACAAAACCGAATGGGAGAAGTACCATAAATTGGCGCTGGAAACGTCGGTCGCCCGCGATATGAACAAGGCGCTGGGACTCAATTCCTTCGCGGACCATTTTCTAACGGATGCCTTTGCCGCCGGACATCTCATCAACAAGCGCGACGTGATGGAAAAGTTCAAATCGAACGTGACGACGAAGACCCCAGGACCTCTGACCCCAAAAAGCGAGTTGACGCCAGACAGCGAGAGGTTTTTCGATTCGATAGCGAGCCAAGCTTTTCCGGGGCCGGTGCAAGCCCTCTATTCGGACTACGAGACAGTGGAATGGAAGGGTGTCATCTTTCGCCCAAACATAAATTCGATTTCGAGATTCTCCTCGCTTCTGCAGGGAATCTACAAGACGGAGCCGGATCTTTTGGCGAACGCGGTCGCCCTTGCAGTCCACACGGATCTGAACACTATCAAGGGTGGTGTCGAGGTCGAAAATGCGAAAGGCCAAAAATGGCAATTGTCCGGCGACAAGACGTTAAACGCGGACACCTTGAGTGTCGGCCGGCAGGCGGTCGCGCAATCGGAACTGAATGTCCTGGAGGCGTCTAGCCAAACATTGCCGTTGGACTTGCCAAGATTGTTCAAGGCGGTCTGGGACTATGTCCCGCACCCGACCGCCGCTGGGACGGTGCAGATTACAGACGTGGTAAAACTGGACACTGACCCAAAGCAGGCTTCGCTGATCGCTTCTATCGTCGCGACGATCACAGCAAACTATAGAGACATTCTCGCTGCTCTTGTTGCGCGAAAGATACTCAAAAAATCGTGACGCGACGGTCTCAAGGGGCCTGACTCCGGCTCCACAGACCCACCGCGACGAGGCGCGGAGCGTCTCCCCACCGCGCCCGAGGTGAACTAATCCAGGGTAAACCCTGAGCTTCATTTTCTTAGCCCTTCGGGCCAGACACTAATCAGATTAATTGGGCACGAAGACAAAATGCCTGCCACATCGGAACCGCAATCTGTTGCTCTCGAAAACGACGTCATTCCGCGCGACTGCCGTTCCGGTGCGCCTTCTCCTGAGCCGGTCGCCGAATATGAAGGCGGACGAGTGATGCGCCATTTCAGCGGAGCACCGGCTAGACCGGCAGCAGAAAGCACGGCGCGACTCCTCAGAAGCCCTCGGCTTTCCCATTCGGCAAACCATGGTGTTCGTGCCGATGCTCTACAACGCGCGCAACAGACTTTTGGAAACCAATTTGTTCAGCGAGCGATCGCTTCTGCTCAAAATCCGCAGAGCGTCGGCGCAGGAATCATTCCGGGTGGGAGTGGCGAGCCGATGGATGAAAGCACGCGCATGTTGATGGAGTCTCGGTTCGATGCCGACTTTGGCGACGTTCGCGTACACACCGATGCACAGGCAAATGCTTCGGCGGAAAATCTCAGCGCGAATGCCTTCACTTCCGGGCGTGATGTTTACTTTGCCCGCGGCCAGTACGCGCCAACAAGCAGCGACGGTCGGCACCTTCTGGCACACGAACTAACTCACACGATTCAACAACGACAGGGAAGAGAACCCGCGATCATCTCCCAACTTAGCCAAGACGGATTACCCGTGGGAAGCCCGGAAGATCCGCTGGAAGGCGAAGCGGAAAAAGTTGCAGACAATGTTGCGCGGTTCGATTGGGGGTCAAGCGCTCTCGGGCGCAAAGGAACTCCTAACCCGGAGGGCGCCCCTATCAGACGATCGATCCAGCGAGCGCCGCCCGGTGGATTCCCGGGAGATCAACCGGTGTCTGACGCCCCTCCTTTTGTGGACGAAGCCACCCTGATCGAGCCGGGCAAATCCGATCACGACGTAACGGTCGCGGCACCGGTCCTGGTTAGTCCTTCGACTCTCTCCGGACAAGTGCAATTGCATCTCAAAGTCCACACTCCTGTCTTCAAACAAGAAGACATATCGCTCTACGCGGTTCCGATCACCAAGATCCAGCTTCCAAAGTCGCCGGCACCGCCACCGGCTCCGGTCACGACCGGATCGTCAGGGACAGTTGCGCCGACAAGTTCTCCAACCGCCGCTTCCAATCCTCAAGCCCCGGTGGGCAGCGTTGTCACCACGCTCGACGGCGTGAAGCTGGAGGTCCTGGCTTCAACACCGGAGCATGTGATCACCGCGAAATACACCAAATTTGCGGTGGGGGCCGCGAGCACATCCGCGCTCAGGCTGATGGACGGCACGGTCGTCGTCATCGATGCAGGGATCAACAATCGCGGCCTCGGCACAACCTACAAGGACCTGGCAGATACGACCATGCGGAAACTAGCCGAGTTCATTAAAGATGATCCCATCCGCGAGATACTAATATCTCATACTCACAAAGATCACACCTCGCTGGTACTGGAGATAATGCGGCGTTTTCGGGTCGACATCATTCGCATTAACGACATCCAGAAACGTTGGCCAGGTTACAAGGCACTTCGCGCTGAAATTGTTAAGATCCAAGAAGCAAAATACAGACAAACGGAGATCGCGCTCAGGAAGGAGATTGAGGCGGAGCGCAGCGCCTGGGAAGAAGCGAACGCCCACCCTGACAAGGGCATCCTGCAGGAACGGTGGGAAAAGCATGCAGCCGAAGAGCTGCAAAAGCGAATGGCCGAAGTTCCAAGACTCAAAGAGCGGAATCTCATTCCATCCAAGGGCGGCGTGCTCGACGTCGTCGACGTCGATGTGCGAACAGGAGAAACCAGCACACCGGATGAATTCAAAGCGGAGGACCCGATCGAAATCCGAGAGACAATGAGGGAACCCACCGATCCAGACGCGCTCAGACGAAGATGGAACACAAAAACGAAGGATATTGATCCGAATGCCTCAGCTTACCTCATTCAACTGCCCAGCGGTTTGCGGTTTCTGGTCATGCCCGATATCAGGGCCGACGACATGGAAGCTCTGACAAATCGCTTCGCAGACGAGGTGAGGCAACTGCACCCTAAAGAGCCTGTGACCGTTCAAATCTGGGATGCTACACACCACATGCAAATCGGCTGGAGCGGCCAGGGAATTAAGGCAACCCAACTTCGAAAGATAGTCGACTTCCTCTCAATGTTTCAAATGAAAGAGGGGGCGGATGCCGTTGTCGTTTCCGCTCAGGCAGATTTTTCGCGGCCCGACGCCAGAACACTCGTCGATCCGGTCAATATCTGGCTCCTCCGAAGCCTTGGTTTCGAAGTCTATCTCGCGAGCTCCGCGAGGGATGTCACGTTCTTTGAGATTACCACCACGCAGGGGACCAAACTGGCCGGCACTCCGGCCACCAGCGCGCCAGGATCGGCTCCCGGGGAATTGTCGATGAAAAGAGCCAAGATGGCGCTCGATGAGCTGAAAGCTGACAAGCTAACGCGAGAAGCTGCTCTCGCCGACGAAACTGATCCCGTCCGGCAGAAATATATTCGCGAAGCCATTGCCGAACTCGACGGGAAGATTACGCAGATCGACACTGCTTTGAACAATTACATCGAGGCCGGCCACAAAGCGCTGGCGGCGCCTCATGGCAGCCAAACGACACGGAGCCTGGCCCAAGCGCCCGAACCGGCGATCGCTGAGCGCAATGCTCTCGACACCATCCTTGAACGATGGAATTTCGATCGGCCGATTGCGTCCGATCTCCACCTCACTGAGATGGCCATGGTCGTTTTGAGGCAGGAGGTGAACTTGGCGAATCCCGTACCGGGATCGCCGGCAGCGCGGGCGCTTGAGCTGAAGACGGTAAGGTCAAGAATTAACGAGCTGGGTGCTCAGATTGCGAGAGGTGGGGCACCGGAAGCGGTCACGGCGGAACTTTTCGCCGAGCTGACAAAATACAAATCGATCCTCACCAACGAACTGCATCCCGGCGATCCCAACCAAAAGCCACTTCCTGAAGGTGTCACCCGAAAGTTGCTCGAGGACGATCTCAAGAGCGTAGAGGCAAAGATCGAAACGTTGGAGGGCGAAAGGAAAGCCGGCTCGATCGAGCGAGCCGTTGGCAGTGGCGAGATCATCGAAACCCATGTGGTAGCGGGTCAGAAGCCGGCCCAGGAATCAACCGCATTGCGCACCACACGCGGCGTGGTCGATGCCGCCGGCAAAGGGCTCGGCGCAGTCATGGTGATTCAAACCATCAGGGGCCAGGGTGAGCTGATGAAGCGCTGGGAGGAGGGCCGGGCGAACAATGCCGAGGTGTTGCTCAGTACAACGCACAATGTCGGTGCGGCTGCTACCGGGGTCAAGATGGTGCGCGGCATCCACGTCGGCAATGGGGTCTTCGTTGTGCTCACTTTGCTCGATGTTGGCGCGGCACTTGCACACGACTATGATTCAGACGAACAGCGAAATGTCGAGGTCACCTATGCCGTCATCTCCAGTGCCTTGAACCTAGGGTTAATGGTGGTGGGGCAGGCGTTGATGAAAATTCCAAACCCGATCGCTATGATTGCGGGCTTGATCATCACATTCGCTGCGCGTCCGATCCTTGAGGCATTGGGTGTGCATGAATGGCTTGAGCGGAAATATGGATTCAATCCTTCCGATGTGATTCAGGTCTATCAAACACTCCGCAAACTCGTCGACGAATACAGCATCATCGTCGGGTCGATTTTGCTGGCGGATCGCACGGCCAGCGGCTTGGAAGACCTGTCGGTCTCCGATCCAACCGCGTTACGCGAGCAGGCCCGCATCGCCGCTCGCGACCACCGCATTGCCGCGATACCGCTTGAGAGAAGGATTCTGGGTGAGTTCAAAACCGCGTACGACGACGCGAAAGGCAATTACGCGGGTCTCAAAGTACTCGATCAGTACCGAGAGCAATTCATCACGCTCCAACGTCAGGCCAATCCGCATGACGAGGAAATCGCCGCATGGCACGAGGTCTATGACCCGCAGCGGGCCAAGTTAAAGCAGCAGACCGCGCAGGGGCAGGAACTGTCGAACAAAATGCCAAGCGGGTTTGGAGTAGCGCCTTCGACGTTTCAGGCAGTCGAAGAAATGACGAACCTAGAACCTCAACCGACCGGGAAGCTGGTAGAGAAGACTTTTGCAGAAATCGAGTCCGGCATGACGCTCGACCAGATGAGCGCGGACGAGATCCGGAATATGCACCAGTGGGATCGGCTCCGGGAGGCGATCTCCTCACTCGTGGCGGAAGTTGACAAAGGCGCTTCTGGGTTAGACAACGACGAAATCCGCAAGAAGGACAAAGAAGCAAGGTTAATGATTGAAAATGCGCGCTACCGCCTTGACCCGCGCAGCCAGGGAGAATTTCGATCGAAGGGGCTGTTCAGCCCGAACTCGCCCGCGAAAGCTGTCTACGAGGAGGTATTGGAAAAGTACGAGCGCTCGCTGGCCTTGGCGCACGAGCGTTATATCGAGACAGCGATGAAACTCTGTGGCGCTCCGTTACTGGCGCAATCCCTCGGTGAAACACAGCTCGGCGCAGAATATCGGCTAGTGACCAACAAGCTTTCAGCCGAGTCTATGATCAGGATGGTGGAGGTGGCGGTGACGCGGTACAAGGCGACCGTTGAATCAATGATGGCGCCACCGGAATCACTCGTCTTGGCCTTGTTCACAAATTCTGCCGATGCCCAAACTTATGAACAGTTTGTCAATGCTAACCCGTACTACGCAGGGGAGCTCAAGCGGGTCGAGATGGTTGACGCTACGATTAACGGCTTAATAGACCAGGCCTGGAGCATCGCCAGACCCGATCCTGCTGTTAAGGAGGAATCGGCTGAGATTAAGCGGCTGAAAGAGGCGGTGGCGAAGAAGAGGCAGGCGGACGAAGTCCGCTTTCACAAGCGGGGCATCATTTTCGCTTCGGAACTGCGAGGACTGGCTGCCCAGGTCAAGGAGGCTGAAATCGCCGAGTTAGCTCCCTTACTTGGGGAAAAGCCTGGCACGCAGCAGCTTAATCAGGAGGAAATCGCCGCGATTCAGTCTGACCAGATGGAATCGATTCGCGAAGGGATGGTTCCGCCCATCTCAAACCGTCTGCGTCAAATTCCAGCGCTGAGGCGTATCGACGCGAATGGGACTCTTACTAACATTCATCAGCTGTACGGGCCTATCAAGATCGGTTCTGGCGGGAAATGGATCGAAACGGCGAAGTTTAAGTACGTTAAGAATGAGGATAACGTCGTGGTCGGTGCAATTGGCCCGGGTGAGAACTGGGAGGCGACTACGGACTATCCGGAGCGTCCAACTGTGCGCGTCATTCCGCTCAATGACGCGGCGATGAAAGTCTTCGAGAGGTACGAATGGCACGATGTTTTGCGCAGTTCTCTAGAGCCTCTTACCAAAAAGGAGTTGGAGGCGATGATGCTCAAAAAATGACCATGGACGCGAAATTCGAATCATTGTTGCACGGGCGGATCCAGTTCCAAGGCAGTGAGAGCCAAGTGGTTCTGCGCATCCCTCGAATCGGAGAGTTGTTTGGCTTGTTATTGGAGGCGCATCTTCGTACTCCGGAGAGAATGTCGGTCATGTTCCCCGCCGAATTTAAGAGGCTGGTGGAGTCCCTCAACCGCCAACCGATAGGTATCGAGCAGGCGCGTGCGTTATATGCTGACGCGCAATCTGCCGGGCAAATTGTCGCGGGCCGAAACCGTCTTTTCGAGGTCCTGGCAGAACAGGGTCGAATTTTCGCCCGCTGTCCCCGCTGTTCCAATTGGGAAGCAGAACTTAGCATTATCGCGCTGACGGTAGCGCTTAAAGCAGGCCCATGGCCGATAGTTGATGAACGGATGTTTTTGGCCATGCCGTCCTTGGCTAAGCGACGTTCGAAGGGTGCACGGCCGCCGCGAGCAGTTTGCGCCTCCAGAATCAGATTTGAGCTTCCGAGCAGAATCGCCGGCTTGCCGGCCGAAGTGGGAATCGGAATACTTGGGGACGCAGATCGGAACAACGGAGCTGCAGAACTAGCGGCTTGGCAAGAGTGGGCGCCGGCGAGATCTGAACGAGAGGCGGGCCGAGAGCAGTGGCGCGCGGACGTGCCAGGATTTCAAGCGGTCCTCCGACTAGCCGTAGCGCTCGATCAACTCGATGGCATCTCCGGAATCATCACCCCGGAAGTGGTTTTAAGAATGCCGATCACAGATTTCTATTTCCTCGATAATTTGTATTACCTCGCCCACAATGTCGACGTTACTGGGAATCGCGAGCCGGGAGTGAAATGTGGCGAGTGCGCCCAAACTTTCTGGCCCGTGGCGGGATGACAACTCGTCGCCGTTCAACAGTCGTGAGTAATCTCCAGAAGAACTCTTAGGATTCGTAAAGAAATA
>Ga0210396_10002800_pt1 | contig 17578 bp, 16 predicted proteins | sample IncBWH17OmetaG_FD_155466 | JGI IMG/M metagenome (GOLD analysis project Ga0210396, IMG submission 155466) | Forest soil microbial communities from Barre Woods Harvard Forest LTER site, Petersham, Massachusetts, United States - Inc-BW-H-17-O ... | reverse complement strand
CGGCCTTTCAACGGATGTGGGTGAAAACCACGCTGATCGTAGGTCCGCAGGAATTGCGGCCGTTGGCAAGCTCTTCGACCACTCTGCTGGATCAATGGAACGAGATCGGGCGAAAACTCATCGCTATGGCCGAAGATTTTCCGGAAGACAAATACGACTACAAGCCTGCGGCGAATATGCGCAGCTTCGCCGAACGCCTCATCCACGCGGCATCCGCCAACTATTTCTTCACCAACTCCGCTCTCGGTCAGAAATTACCGGGTGACGAAGATCCTCCTCGGGCACAATTCAAAAACAAGGCCGCCGTAGTGGAGTTTGTCAAGAAATCCTTTGCCGACGGCGCGGCGGCGATAAAATCTAAGGGCGATAGTGGGATCTCCGATGCGGTCGTTGATCCCTTCGGTTATGACGATCCGCAGCACGCGGGCAAAGCGCAGATTCGACTTAGCGATCTGGCCCACAATCTAATCGAACATTCGGGCGAAGTTTACGGCCAGTTGAGTGTCTACTATCGTGTGGCAGGTGTGACTCCTCCGGAGTCGCGTCCGAAGAAATAGAAACTTCAGTTTTTGATGTAAAACGCGCGAAGAGGTCGCTCAACTCTGGTTTGTCGGCTACAAGGAAGTTATCCAGAAACAAACGGGGTTCGAGGAAATATAGACTGAACGCTGCAATTGACGCGTCCGGTTGTCACCCGTGCCGCTGAAAAGAAAAACGGAACCGGACCATCGGCCTAATCTGCCCCTTTTTGCCCCCGCGTGTTTTTGTTAAGTGTCCATCCATCAGGAAGATGAATGGTAGTGTTGGTGGTGGTGGGGATCGAAAACAACGAGCCTAGTAATTTCAAGGACTTACGAGGAACGACGAGGAACGCTAAGTTGTTGAAAAGAAACGACGAGGCATGCAAGGGAATTCTTATTGCTCCCTCAAAGCTCCCTCAAAATTCTCTCGTTTTTTTCGCTGACGTTGAGATTCCAAAGGAGTGGGATCCTCACCCACTGCCCTTGATAGGAAGTCGGCTTCGGGCCCAAATTTTGCGGCGCGGATGGCAAGCCGACATCTGGTATCTCTGAGGGACAGTTCGGAAATCGGACATTCGCACTTTGTTCGGCACTTGATCACCGCCTTGCATTCAGTCTTCTCGGCGTGGGACTTGTTCTTCGTACAACGCAGTTCATGACAGTTTCTTGTTTACGTCGTCATAAAACTCGGATGTGAAAACGACGGGCAGGCCCTCTATCGGATGGTCGATCCCGCGTTTCTGAAAGGCGGTTTGAATCGCCTTGACGAGAGTTTTTCCTCGAACGTGAACGACTTGTAGCGTGTTCACGTCTGATCGTTTCGTCTCAAAGACGGTTGCTCCTTTTGCGTTTGTCTTTCAAAGTAGAAGGCTATGGCAAGGGCCACAATGAGAGCTGCAATACCGAACAGTGTGACACCGGCCACGTTGTTGGGTTCCTCGACAATGACTTTTCTCGCCATCGCAATTAGGGCTACTTCGAGAACTACGCGAACATGAATGACATCTTTTTTGGCATAGGCCTTCAGCGTTTCCAATAACTCGACGCCGATTAGGACCAGCAAAAAGAATCCGAAGATGTCGAGGAGACCTTGAACCGGGATGAGAAATTTCGGAGGCTTCCAGATCTCTTCCGCAACTAAGAAACCTAGGTGGACAGTTGACAGCACCACAACAACGATCAGCAGAACCGCGAGTGCAAGAACAACAAGTTTTTGCACCTTGGTTATCAAGCTCTCCATGTTTCTTCCGTTTCCATGAGCAATCAGTAGCGATGGGAGCGCAGGGCTGTCTGGAATGATTTACTTTTGGCGAGTAACGTTGACGACGCGGAATGGCTTTTGACCATAGTGCTCGACCACCAGCTCTTTCTTCTTGTTGAATTTGACCTTGCACAGCGGCGCAAACGTACCAGTTCCTTTCCCGTTCCCGTCAACGTTGAGCACCAATATACCGATCGGGTAATCACGCGAACGCGTGCCATTGTACAGCTCTCCAAATGCGATTGGCCGGTTGGTCGCCAACACAATGTGTTGTCCGCCATCGGGCCTGGGGTTTATTAGGACCACACGCATTGTCGTACCGACGCTGCCAGTGGGGGCGATACGACCGACATCTTTTGATTTCTCTAAAGCGCTAACTAGTCCGTCTTGGCCCTTTTGCCTGAGTATTTCAATTAACTCATCGACTTGGCCTTCGGGAGATACCGCGTCGATATATACATTGAGGCCGAAGGACTTGCCTGCGACTGTCCCCGACTGACCGATCGCATTGGCAGAGTACTGCGCCGGTACAGGCGCCTGGGGTTCCTGCGCCGCTCCGCTCGAGAGCATCACGAACGTCAGAATTGCAGAAGATACAAAATGTCGCACTATTGCCATTTAATCCTCCGTCCGAAAGTAACTTCCTTGCATGAGCTATTTTTGTCCCGGGTCATACGACAGCTATTGATTCCAAGATTCCCTGACTAACGATACGGTCCTTAAAAATCCAAACGCCTATATACGTACATATTAGAATCAGGGCTGTGAAAGCACAGACCGTAGGTCGCAAATGATCCTTTGCGGTCGTGTAGTATGCGGACTGGTCGCTGCCGTCTCATATCACTATGCGATGCAAATCGATCACCAAATAAAAGGCCGTGAATATTCCCCGAATTCTTTGAAAATTCGCCGCAATCGGAGCGCCTGCTGACCGAGCAAAGTTTTGTCGCCTCCGATATTTCGGAGGACGCCCGAAATGCCGGAGAAACGGCGATACGACCTGCCGGGAATTAGTTCGATCAAACCAGAAGGGCATAAGGCTTCAAGGTGGTCAGTTGTTCTTCAACAGGGACGCAGCCGGTATCTCCGCGCCTTCATGACGGGTTTTGTACTTTTGCTTCGAAGTTGTTGAAGGATAGCCATTAAGATGTCTTGATCAGGTCCAAATAACTGGGTCTCGCTGGCGGAACAGAAGATGTCGAAGAGGTTGTCCTCTGAAAAATCCGAATCAAAATCCGTTGACCGATAGTTTTTAGGGTTCTTTGTCCTGGATTGAAATAGCCCCACTTTATGAGCGCCGTTAGGCGGTGCCGTCATGCTATCGCCATGGAGTTTTGGGATTTGTTCAAGGACCTCAGTTGTCTTGGCGTACGCCAAGGTACCTGCCCACGATCCGAGCAGCATAATGCAACATACTATCCATCTGTAGGATGTGCCCATAATTCTCTCGATCTGAAACTCCGCGCTTGCGCGCATTTTCTGGTTGCTTGGCCTCTACCAACCAATTTCTCGACGAAGGATTCTGTTAATAGTCCGATTGAAGTCCTGCTGCTTACATACGATGCCTACCACTTTATTGGGCCGTCGCCCTCATGTAACCGCATTCTGGTTTAGCTTCCAATCTTTTGGCCGATGATTTCGCCGGACACCACGATCTCCACGCGACGGTTTCTCTGCCGCCCAGCGGGAGTGTCATTATCGTCCACCGGATTCGCTTTGCCGAATCCTTTTGCAGTCACTGTACTGTCAGCCAATCCCTGGCTGACCAAATATTGGCTCACGGTATCAGCTCGCTGTTGCGAGAGCTTCAGATTGAAGTCATCGGTGCCAACACTGTCCGTGTATCCTTCCACGGCAAGATTCAGGCCGGGGTGAGAGAGAACGATTCCGGATAGCTTGGCAAGGACGATCTGGGCTTCTGGACGCAGGTTGTATTTGCCGGTAGCGAACAGCACATCTCCCATATTGACGACCAATCCGCGTGGAGTGTCGCGAGTCTCTAAGACGCGATTGAATTGTTCAAGAAGTTGGGCGCGCAGTTCTTCAGCGGCTCGACGGCTGCGTTCAGCCTCGGCTTGTGCCGCAGCCTCTTTAGCTTTCAGAGTGTCTTGCTCCGCTTTTGCTCTGGTAGCGGCGGCATCGGCTTCGGCTTTCATCTGACCTTGCTTTGCGGCCGCCAGTTCGGCTTGACGTTGGGCATCCAGATCACTTTGCCGTTTGGCTTCTGCGGCTTCCGCAGCGGCTTTAGCTTCCGCCTCGGCCTTGGCAGTGGCAGCCGCATCCGCCTTCTCGTTCGCTATGCGCTCTGCTTCTTTGCGCTGTTCCGTGAGCAAGCGCGCGTCTTCGGAGAATTGGACGGTTTGGCGAGCATTGGAAATGATCACCTTCCTGTTTTCCTTGCGCGAAAGAGAGTTTTCCGCGATTTTCAGGCTGTTGTCCGCTTTGACGAGGATTTCCGGGGCATACTTCTCGGAGCCACGACTCTTTGCAATTTCCACCGCATTACGCGCTTCATACATCTCGAGTGGAACGTTTTTGAGGTCTAGCGTCAGCGACAACGGATTTCCCATCTTCTGATACTGACTCCGTTTCATGAGCGGATAATTATTCACAGTGAAAATCTTTCCTTTGGTGCCTTTCTTCAACTCGTTTCGGAGCACCATCACTTCGCTGGGTTGGCGGACTGCGAAGTAGGGTTCTGCCGTCACGAAAAGAGAAAAGGTCTGGAAGGGAGTGGTGGCACTGAGTTTTCCTTTGCCCTCCTTGTCGATAAGAATCTCGCCGAGATTGTTAGTACCACCTTCCGGAGAAACTGCCCAAAGCACGTAGGTTAGAAACTCAGTCCCTAACGTCGAGGGTTGCGCCATGTTTTGGATCGTGGCCTCAACGTTTGTTACCCCGGAGCCAGCTTGAACTTTTGCCTCGCCACTTCCTTGAGGCATTAAATCCGAACCTTGGAGATCCACCTTGGTGCTCTTACCTACCGGGTACCCAATGGCGGTTACAGATTTCTTGATCACGTTGGAGGCGGGAGGTTCCTCCTGCGGTTGCGCTGCGGCGGCGGCCGGCATGCAAATCACAACGAGAAGTAGAAGTGTTGTCAAATTAAGTCGCACAGATTACTCCTTCACAGCAGCAGGCGTTGAAGCGAATGGCGCACTAGTTCGAGGGGAAGCCATTCGGCGCGGGCACAAGCATGCGTATTGCAAGCTATACGCCAAGAAGTGCGAGAACTCTGGCTTCTAAACCGCTGAAAAAAGGCATTGTGTGGGTTTCGTTATCTTTGATCCGACAAGTACCCGCCCGACATTTCGGAGTGACTCCGAAATGTCGGGGGACGTTCGAGCCTATCCACATGAGAGCCTAAGTGCCTGTAACAACACCTGCCCTTGTACAATCCTAGCGTCTGGCCCTCTCTTCTCGGAGGAATTGTTATGGCCGCTGCGCTTGTTCCCGATGCCCTATGGAGTTTAATCCGACCGCTTCTCCCAGCTTCAATGCCAAAGCCACAGGGTGGTCGACCACGTGTATCCGACCGAGCTTGCCTCACAGGTATTCTGTTCGTACTCCGAAGCGGCGCATTCCCTGGCGGATGCTGCCGAAACAATTGGGTTGCGGTTCTGGAATGACTTGTTGGCGGCGTTTGCGCGATTCGCAGCATGTCGGAATTTGGGACCTGACTCACTTCGTGTTGCTGAATTGGCTTTCTCGTAATGGCCAGATCGACTGGTCCCATGCGGTTGTTGATGGTTGTTCGGTGCGAGCCGTTTTTGGGGGCCGCAAACGGGGGCGAATCCGACCGATCGAGCTAAACGGGGCAGCAAGCGCCACTTGATCTGTGACGGGCGGGGCATTCCATTGGCAATCGAACTGACCGGCGCGAATTGCCACGACTCAACCCAGGCGTTGCCGCTGCTCGATGCCGTTCCGCCGTTGCAAGGCCTGCGTGGTCGGCCGCGCTCTCGTCCCGATTGCATACTGGGAGATCTGGCCTACGACGCAGAGAAAATTCGCCGTGCTCTGCATGCACGTCACATCTCTCCGCTACTCGCAATGCGCAATACGAAAACGGCAGCGGTTAGGACGATGGCGCTGGGTCATAGAACGTACCTTCGCGTGGTTGAACTAGTTCCGTCGCCTTCGCCTGCGGTATGAGAAAAGAGCAGACATGCACAAGGCGCTTCTATCGCTCGCGTGCGCTCTGATCTACTGGAAATTCCTACAGGGTCACTTCCCGTGATCTGCGCCTTTCAAACCGACAGGCCGCAAATGAGAAAATTGAGGCGCGTTTCTTTTCATGGTCGATTACTTCCCGTTTGCCCGTGACTCGGGATCAATCGGAGGTCGATAACAACGCAACCGGTTCGCGGCCCCTTCCCAGAACCGGACTTCAGAATTGAGCTTGACGACTAGGGTTGTGCAGGCTTCTTGGCGGCTTCAATTTTGGCCCACTCTGCTTTCTTTTCTTCTATGGCCCCTGCCGTGGGAGGATAGTTTTTGAACGCCTTGATTATGTTCTTTTCTGCCGTCTTCCAGATCTTGTCCGGGTCGTTGTGAATGATCTTCTCACTCACAAACAGGCGCCATGCAAGATCCCGCGCTTTCGCATCAATCAGTTCAATGCCAAGCAGGCCTTTGTGGGTCACCGGCGTACTCATCGTCGTGTACATCACGGTCCAATAACCATAATAGTAGGAACCATAGACGCCCCAATGGGCAGTACCGGTCACCTGCGCGTTCAACTCCGCCTCAACCCAATAGCGCACCACCAGATCCGGATTTTCTTCTGGCTGCACTTCGCGAAGTCCTCTGGCCGTCAGTTCGCGCATCACCGCGCGGTGGATCCGATTGTTCAGTAGCTCGGGGTTCAACTGCATCCTGACGAGAGACTCTACTCCACCGGTATACGCAAACGTTTTGTACTTTGAGAAATCGAGATTAGGATTGAAATCTGTCGCCATTTTTGCGTTTGTCGCCATCGCCCAAAGCAAAACGAATAGGAACCCCGTTAGCGGGAGAAACAATCTCAAGCGGTCATTCCCACTCTCTACCCTGATCCAATTCATGTGTTCCCCAAAGGCGTCCTGAGGCGTGGAGGATATCCCGCCCAGGCACAATGGCCGAACTCTGCGTAGCCCCAGACCACTCTAAATATCCTGGAACTTTAACATTTAGGTTAGCGTTGACCTCGCAAGTGTACAACACATCTTCATCCGACTCCCGCCAAGTTGGCTTACCGGCAAAGTTCGTACAATACCCAACCTTCCGCTGCTTCAGATCCGTTTGGCGTGACAGAATGAGGTCCCGTAGTTAGTTCGAGAGGACTTTTTTCGGTAGCAACCCGTCTTTCTCCATCTGCTTCGGAACTTCTTTGACAAGGCCATCGGCGATTTTCTTCGCTGACTTCGGATTGAACGACTTGCTGACGCCGTTCCACACCAGGTCACCGTCTGGCTTGCTTGTGGCGTAAACGTTGGTCTCGACGCTAACGGTCGTATTTTCCCGCGTATATCCCGGATCGTAAACCACGGGATACACGGCGCCCAGGTAACCATAGAAAGAGTAGTAGTAGGGGTACGGGGCAATGTAGGTCGAGCTCGGAACGATCGTCACTTTCTTATCGACCTTCAGCAGACGCGAGACAACTACGGCGTCAATGTGATTGTCGCGGATCTGCCCACGTAGGTAGTCGAGGTCCAGTTTCACGTTAGCGTCCGGGCGCAACAGGATGTGATTGCCAGGAATGGTCTCGATGCCCAGACGCGCAATCTGGGCCGCCATTTCATCTTCGAAGTCGGCGCGCACTTCCAGGTCTTGAGCGACGCCGATGACCAGAATTTTGTGGAACGTCTGTCCTTCGTAATTTGGGTTGAACCAACTAGTGATCATCTTGACGGACTTGCCGCTACTGGCAGCGAGAACAGCCAACAAAAAGAAGAACAGAAGCGCGGAGCGAAAGACCTGATGACTAGTGAAATATGAAAATGTCATGGATTCATCTTGCTGAATTGAAACGTGCTTAGCAAGTTATTCCACGCGACACAGAGGGTACCGTGCAAGAAGTCGTAAATCTCAAGCGGACGGAGAACTTGGTTTTGATCAGAAACGACCTCCGCAGGGACATGGACAGCAGTAATTGGAAAAAACGGACTGGTGACAGACGGCCGCTGTGCACACTGTCACTTTGACAGTTTAATCCAGTGGCCCCCAGAGCCAGTATCACCAAGACGGCACCGTAAACACAATTCGGTTTGTTACGACATTTCGGAGGAACTCCGAAATGTCGGGTAAGTTCGTACCCTTCAAGATTTGAGACGTCCGCAATGGTTGCGTTTTCAGTTCGTTGTGAGTTTACAGCGATTCTGGATCCGGTGATCGAATTGCGTTATCCGTACACAGGCTTGGTCGAATGGCCAACGAGGAGACACATCATGGCTCGAACCGCACTGACCGAGCAAGAAGCTTCGGCACGCCGCGCACCGACAAGCAGTAGCGTAGTAGCGGCTACTCCCCAAGGGCTCACAGAACGAAAGAGTGAGGTGGTCAAATCAGTTGAGATTGTGTCCGGCGGATCGCACCTGAGGGAGGAAACGTATTGAAATTTAGCGAAGTGGTCATGAAGCGTCGCACAAGCATGTGGGCCATTACCAAGTCCGCCTTCGTCAATCGAGGCAGCTTGGCGATGGTCGCTGTTATTTTTCTGTGCGCCGTACCGCTGTTTGCGCAAGATACGCCCGTTGGCCCGGAGGGAACTCAGATTGCCACCGAGCAAACGCCCGCAGCAGCCACAAATGCCGACGCGTTGAGAAAGGCGTCGCAGAACCCTGTGGCCAGTCTCATCAGTGTCCCAGTGCAGAATAACAACAACTTCGGCATTGGCCCGTTTGACCGCACGCAGAATGTCCTGAATATCCAGCCGGTCATTCCGATTCGTGCCAGCGAAAACTGGAACCTGATCATCCGCGGTATAGTCCCGGTCATCTGGCAGCCTGCCCCAGGAACGGCAAATTTGGAAGTATTCGGCATTGAAGAAAACACACCACCATATTTAGCTGCCCAAGCTGTGCAGAAAAGTGCAGGCGTGTTTGGCCTTGGAGATATCACACCGACGTTCTTCCTCTCCCCGACCAAAGCGAGCAAACTGATTTGGGGTGCGGGACCTGTATTCGTTCTACCGACAGCTACCAGTAAAGTCTTAGGACAAGGGAAACTCAGTATGGGCCCCTCGATTGTTGCATTGGTTCAACCCGGGAAATGGACTTTCGGAGCTCTGGTCAATAACGTCTGGTCTGTGGCTGGCCCGTCAGACCGCAGCGATGTGAAGCAGATGACCTTGCAATACTTCGTAAACTACAACCTGAAGAAGGGTTGGTATCTGTCGCTTGCACCGGTCATTACCGCAAACTGGCAAGCTTCCAGCGGAAATGTATGGACGGTGCCGGTAGGCGGAGGAGTCGGCCGTATCCTCCGTTTGGGATTCCAACCGGTCAACATCTCGGCACAGTTTTACGGGAACGCTGCCCACCCGCAGAATGGCTCTAGCTGGTCCATGCGGCTGCAAATCGCGTTCCTGTTTCCCAAGTTAACCAAGGAGCAGCAGAAGATGATGATGCAGCAAAGACTGAAGCAGTTGGAACAGGAGCAACCACAGAAGTAATGTGGTTATTGGTGTAATCGCCATAGCATCTGGATGAGTGTATCCAGCTAAAAGCATCTTTTGCGGTTCGCACCCAAGTAGGGACAAACAAAATGAAAATTGAGATAACGACAATGAGGACAGGAACCGCGCTGGCGAAAACTGCGCCGAAGATCACCACGCACATCCCGCCGGACATCACCACGCCGGATTCCGTCGCGACGCGACTCGGCACGCTGAAGTTCTTCGACGGCCTGCCCGACAAGGACACCGTGGAGAAGGTCTATGACAATCTCGACTTGCATGCGCGGCGTGGACGTGTTCCTGAACACGATGGCGGCAGCGTCCACTCTGGCCAATATCGAGGGCTTGAAGAGCGTAGGCTGCAACCATCAGACGGTCGTGATCCACGAGAATCGCGTAGACGCTGCTGCTGACACCGAACACCCAGACGGCGACCCTCTGGAGCTACATCAATCTCAAGGACGGTCCCATCGTCGTCGAGATACCTCCGGGCGTGCTCGGGATGGCGGACGATCTGCGGATGCGCTACATCGTAGACTTGGGCTTGGCCGGACCGGACAAAGGCAAGGGCTGCAAGTATCTCTTCCTGTCCCCGGGCTATGAGGGAGAAGTTCCGGACGGTTACTTCGTGGCCCACTCGCGTACGTTTAATGTGTGGTTAGGAGCGCGGGGCTAATCAATCAAAGTTAGCTATAGCAATGGCACATATATTCGCTTCGGCGGAAACTACCAAAACGTTTCGGTGGCGTGGCAGTATTCCTGGCTGGGTAGGCCAGATTGGCGGCGATCTCGGGAAGTCAAAATGGAAATTCCGACTAATAACTTTTCGCATCTGTACTCTACGACCCAAAGGACACTGTTGATGGACATAGAGCGGGGAGGAATCTCGTGAAGCGATCGTGGATTTCAAAGGCTCTCATGTTAGCGCTGCCGCTCATCGCTGTCTTTCTAATGTGGGATCACGGCATCGGAGCGGCAAGACGCGCACGCAGACAAACAGAAACTTCGGCAAAATCCGTCACGCCGTCTCAACAGCTCAGCTCTGAGAGCCAAACCGCCTTGCGCGCGATCATCCAGGCTGGCAATCTCTCGGACCTACGCTGGCCCAATTTTAGCGATTACGACAAGCACGTGCAGAAATTTTACGAGTCCTACGGATATTCCCTGCCGTGGGTTAAGGGAATGGAGCCAAGCGCACAGGCGCAGCAAGTCATTGCGCTTTTGTTGAAAGCAGAACAAGAGGGATTATCCGCTGAAGATTACGACGGGCCGCGTTGGAGCGACCGGCTGGCGAAACTCAAACCCGCCACGGTGCAACCATCTGAAGCAGACGCGGTGCGATTCGATGTCGCACTCACCGTTTGCGTGATGAGATATATCTCGGACATTCACATCGGCAAGGTGAATCCGAAGCATTTCGACTTTGGTCTGGACGTCGAGGCCAAGAAGCACGATTTGCCTGAATTCCTGAAAGAAGATGTTGTCAATGCCACCGATCTTACCGGCATCTTGGCGAAAATGGAGCCTCCTTACCCTGGATATCAGCGTACGATCCAAGCCCTGCATACGTACTTGGAGTTTGCAAAAGAATATGAAGGCAAATCATTTCCCGCCATACAAAAAACGATCGCGCCGGGCGACTCTTATTCGGGCATCCCTCAACTGATCCGACTGCTCCGGCTGGTGGGCGATCTTCCTGCCGACGCGAATCTTCCCGCCGATGAAACCGTTTATCAAGCCCCGCTGGTGGACGCAGTCAAGAGTTTTCAGCGCAGGCATGGCCGAACCCCGGATGGACGAATCGGCGCGCAAACCTTGGCCGATCTGAATGTGCCTCTCACCGGCCGTGTGCGGCAGATGCAATTGACTCTGGAGCGTTGGCGATGGTTGCCCGTTCGTCTCCACGCGGCGCCCATCGTCGCGAATATTCCCGAGTTTCGCCTCCGCGCATACGACGAAAACTACAAGGTCGCGCTGTCGATGAATGTCGTGGTAGGCAAAGCCTATGATCACAACACACCGGTATTTAGCGACGCGGTGCAATACGTCGTATTCCGGCCCTACTGGGGCGTGCCCTTTTCCATCGCCAAAGCTGAATTCCTGCCGCGCATCGCTGCCGATCCCAACTACCTGGCGACCAAAGGATTCGAGGTTGTGAACAGCCGGCAGGAGATCGTCACGTCGGGAACAGTGACCAGTGACATACTCGCGCAGCTCCGGGCAGGCAAGCTCTTCATTCGGCAAACGCCGGGTCCGAAGAACTCACTCGGACTCGTGAAGTTTATCTTTCCAAACAGCTACAGTGTGTACATGCACGATACGCCCGCGCAGGAATTCTTCGCGAAATCCAGGCGGGATTTCAGCCATGGCTGCATTCGTTTGGAGAAGCCCGCCGAGCTGGCTGTTTGGGTCCTGCGCGACAATCGGGGGTGGGATATGGATCGCGTCCGTGGGGCCTTGAATGGAAGTCCAAATCAGCAAGTGAATCTTGCGCATCCGATTCCGATCTTAATCGTCTATGGCACCGTTATCGTGACTGAGGACGGGCTTGTTCACTTTTACGACGATATCTACGGACACGACGCCGCGCTGGAAAAAGTTCTTGCGAAAGGATATCCGTATCCGCGTTAGCATCTGAATGATTGTATCCAGCCAAATCTTTCGCAGTTCTCAATTAAGGAGGGACAACTGACGCTTAGCGCGCATGCAAGGACTGGGAGAGGCTTGCCAGATTTTGCGGATGCACGCGAACAATGCCACCGCGGGGGCTATCAATGTCCGCTATCAGAGAGAACGAGATGGACACAATAAGCGGTAGAACAAGAAGCAGAATGGCTTTCGCTTCACTGCGACGCATTCCATAACCGATCAACAAGTTGCAGCAGATGGCGATTGCAAGCATCAGACTCCAGGCCGCAGTTGGAATGTGGTTCAACCAGGCAGCTTGTGTGTATCCGCGCGAGTTCAGTACATCGTTCATACCCGCGACCGCTAGGGCAACCACCGGTGTCGGCTGCGCCGCAGCTGGAGTCTGGACATCAGACCATAGATTAGTCTCGAGTTGCGCAGTTGCGGCCTCAATCTGCTGAAGCTGGCGGTCGTCCCGAACTTCATAGAACAAAACACGCTGGTCGAGATAGTTCCTCAGAAGAGTACGCACTCTTGCCGCGTTGACGGCAGGCAGAAAATCCGCCCGGACGTACTCCGTGCCGATCGCGTTGGCTTCGGCTTCCTCGTAATTTTTACGCTGATCGTACCGGCTGCTGGCCATCGAAAAACTGAATCCGATGATAAGGCCGAGCAGTGTAAGGGAAGCGGACACCACAACGCCGAAATCCTCGCGATCGCCTTCTTCCAGGCTCCGTCGCCTCTTGCGAAAGGAAACGCCGATCTGCGCCGAGACCCACAGCGTCACGAGACAGAGCGCCAAAACCACCTCCGGATATCCCACTATTTGGCTCATATCTCTTGCAACCTCCTGTCCTTCAACGAAGTCAGATGATTCTGGCCTCCCGAGCGGCCAACAATAGATGCGCGACTGTCGGTTTGCGCTGCCAGTTAGGAGTCCGTCTGCTGCTTTTAGCGAGATGCATCCGGAAACCTTCTCACGTACTCAGTCCAACTTCCGTAATCGCTCAGGGCTAATTCGGTCTACCCAGCCAGGAGTACTGCCACGCCACTGAAACGTTTTGGTAGTTTCCGCCGAAGCGAATATAGGTGCCATCGCTGTAGCCAGCTTTTATTGATTGGTGTTTACTGATCGGGAATGAAACCGTGCCTCCGAGGCGCGAACCGGTTTGTTTGGTCGCCAGGTTCTGGATGCCACTCAAGCTGGTAATTCCGCCCCACCAGAAGTTCCCGTCCAAGGACAACCACAAGCGCGGCTTCACGTCGTAACTCAAATGCCCTTCCAGAGCGCCGATCGGCGCTTGATCCTGTGGTTTAGTGACCGGGCCAGCGTAAGATGCCGGGTTTGTAGTGTAGAACCATACCCCAGCATAGCCATCTAGCACCCAGTGACCCCAGCGTTCGGAATACCCAAGATCCGGTTTGAAAGCCCACCGATTGCCGCCCCAATTAACCAGTTTCGTGCCGCTATATTGTCCAGTGGGCGCAACCACCTTCAGACTCAGTCCCAACAACCTTTTTTGCTTCCACTTCGCGATATCCTTCGGTTGCATCGCCGGGCCGCCCATCAGATTCACGGAAAAGCGAAAGCTGGAATCCAGCATGCCTGACCGGTATACCGACGCAGATTGCCCCGAGACAGCGCCCTGAAAAGTTCCCACCGCATAGGGCAGCGAGGCCGTAATATTCGCCGAGCGTCCAAAGAAATTCAGCGAGTGGTAATAGGTGAAGATCGGTACGTAGTAAGTGCCTCTTGCGTTGGCTATCGGTACAGTACCATTGAAGTCTAGGCCTCCATCGTAAAAGGCCCAGGTGATCGTAATTGCGTTGGAATGTACTGGAGATATTACATAGGCTCGAGGCGCCAGGTCCTGCGCGCGAAGCACCTGCAGGGAAGAAGCTGCGAGCGTCGCGGCGAAGACGAGTTTGAATAGTTTTTTTCGCATCGCGGTGCCTTATTAGATTGATCCCTGTTGCGTAACCCGAATAGAAAAGGACAGAGCCCGCAAGCTCCTGCACGCTAGAAGGACCAACCAATTCCCGAACTCATCCCGAGCTCATTTTTTCTCGCTGTTGGCGGCGGTTGGCTATCGAAGTTATCCCAGAGAGTGAAGGCCAAATGGAAGTTGTTTCGCAGTTTGATCGTGAGGGAATTATTTGTCGTTACGCGTATGCGGCCAGTGTCCGTCAGTCCCGGGAATGCGCGTACCTGAGAAGAGAACTGCCCGAAGTCGAAGCGAACAAAGTTGTATTGTAATCCCGCCACAGCTTCCATACTCTGGCCCGAAGGTCGACCGGCAGCGGTGTTAAAGGTCTCGTTAACGTACACAATACCGCCTATCCAAGCGACGTTGCTGTTCGTCGTACGTTTTAGGTAGCGTCCATAGCCGCCGCCCAGGGTCGTGCGCAGGTCTAAATCTTGTTGGCTGCTGTGAAGAAAATCGGAGATGGCACCGACGAAGGAATTTCTGTTTAGAAATTTGGCGGCCGTCGCCTGCAAGTCTTCACGATTTGTCTTTGAAGCCCCGGACTGACCACTAAACGTGGAATCGAACGACGTCGAGACCTCCCATCCCGGGGTCTTGTACGCCGCATTCGTGTCGGCGTTCAATGTCGACTGACTATTTCCACTGGTGAAGCTGTACCCAAAATCGATCGACCCCTGCAATCGTCGCCAAAACGTGGGCTTTACGATATCGAAACTCGCTATGTCCGTCGCAGGAATCTGTACTTCCTCGGCTGCTTCGCGGATCAAAAAGTCCTGGTTTTTCGCTTTTTCATTAGAAAGTTTTTCAATCTTCCCATTCAGTCTGTGACCATTGTTCAATATGATTCTATAAGTAGCAGTACTCTCTACCGATTTCACTTGATTCCAATCCAGCCCGATGTTGCCGGAGACATAGTTCGTCTCAACGTACAACAATCCGTTTTCCAGGCGTTTTATTTTACCGGTGAAATGATCGCCGTTGTTCATAATGATTACATCTTTTCGTTCCGCCTGAGCCGGAGAACAGACACACGCTAAAAGTGGCATAAGGATGAGAATGAGTGTCCCGCGGTGGCATGGAGGGATTTTGATTTTAATAGTCATTGTTCGACTCCCACGACGATCCGAAATCTCAAATAAATCCGAGTGTGCAACTTGTTTCGGAGCGTTCGCGCCAGTCACAACGACTTGCTTCACGTCGTGGGCGACCGGAGAGGTAACGGCCACACGCATAGATCGAGGGCCAGAGGAAAGCCGACGATCAACGCGCGGATTTTGCCGCGCTGGATCATCGCGTCAGATCGCCTGTCCGCGATCCACCGTCGCGTCATTGACTACGGCATTTTGTCGCCCTAACCCGATATCTGCCCGCCGGCTGCGGTGGGTGTTTGCAGCTCTGCCTCGTCGGTGTGTCCGGTACTCCCCCTGCAACCGCTGAGGAGATAGACACACGCCACCATCAAAGCAAACTGCATGACGAGGTTGCCGAACCCGAGCTGGCGCAAGTCCGGCGTCGCGGTCGAAGACCTCTTTCACTTACAACAAAACAGAAATACCGACCTCGCTGCGCGGCACCATTCACGGCATTTCCATTCCGCGTTGACCGTAGGAACAACAGACCTCCCCCGGTCGATCGATTCCTCACACGAGGGAGGTCTCACTTCTTTTTGTCGGCCGTGACCGAGAACACATTGCCGATCTGACCATACAAACTACACACTAAAACGAAGTTTTCGGGTTGCTTTCAGAGCCAAACCCAGAGCGAGGGAAAAGGTTCCAAGCACACCCAGCAGAGGCAAATTGCTTCCGGTTTTTGGAAGCGTAGTTGGTTCTGGTTCAGCGGAAGCAATTTCCGCCGGAGCAGCATGGACGGGGACGAAGACAATGAGAATTGGGAGGTCCGGTGTCGGCGCGGGTGGAGGTGGCGGCATAGTGCCCGTTCTAGTCACCTCGTGCGAGACCACAGTTTCCGGCGACTCAGTCACCTGCTGAGCACTCACCTTCATACCTTTCTTGAGGTTGAACGCATCAGTTTCTTTACCGTCGATCGTAAATTTCTGGCCCTTCGGAATCTTGAATGATTGGTTCTTACCGTTTTCCATCGTCAAGATGACGGAATTTGGGGGATTGACATGAAACACCTTTCCGGTCACGGTCTTGACGGTAGTGACCATTCTTGGCGTCGTCGACGTGACGGTAGTGCGTTGCAGCTTCATCCCCGGTTTGAGATCGTGTATCGACAGATCCTTGCCGTCGACGCTAATCCTTGCGCTGTCCGGAACATTGGGGAAATGCCGGATCTCACCGTCTTCCATCTTGACCACGAGGTCGTTCCCGGAAACGTAAACGACTTCCCCGCGTTCCACCTTCACCGATTGTTCCGCGGCGCCGTGCTCCATTTTTGTTGTTGACTGCACTTGCGCCTGCGCGGTGAAGGCAATTGCGGATAATGCAGCGCCTGCCACCACCAGTTTGTGTAAAACTCCTACCACTCGTTGATTTACATTCATCTCTGATTCTCCTTTGTGTTTATCTGCGCGCCTTCGGGTTTTGACTGACTGAATTAATCACTGAGACCGAACAGACTCTTTCAAAGAGGCATGCACGATGAAACGTTGCGGTGCACTACCAACGTAGTAAAAAGGAAAACACGTCACGAGGGTCAGCGACGGTACTCGCGTTGGATGCAGCACTGAAACGTCCTCCGGATTCACGATCTGAATTTTCTCGACCACATAGGTGTCGGACTTTCCGGAGCGAGCGAGTTTAATCTCATCGCCCAGCGCGACATCTTTGAGACCGCGAAAAAAACCATCCCGGTGTCCTGCGATGCCAAGATTGCCTCCTTCCCCCACTCGGGCAGTTCCCAGAATTCGCCCTACACCGCGATTCAAGGTCAGGTCGTCGGTGTTGTTATAAACGGGAACTTCAAGGTGAATCTTCGGAATGCGAAGAACTGCCAGGGGACGGTCTTCTTTCTTTCTCAAACTGTCCTTGTAGGCTTCTACGCGTTTCGAAGACCACAGTGCAAAGTCGACTTGAGATCCAGAAACCTGGCCGGCCATGATTTCAGAATCTGCACCTGACCTTACTTGATCCACCTCAAATCTCTTGACCGCAGCGCGTGACGAGACCATACCGTGAATCCTTGCGCCTCCATAGATGGCCAGAAGCGTCAATCCTGTCCCCAGCAAAACGGCCTCAATCCTGCGAGTTCGCACGAACTGTGTTTTCTCATTTCTTGTGGACGATTTCGTTGAAAACGTCACGCACTCCTCAGAAGGCTATTCAGGACCTCTCGGACCATTCAATCGTTCATTTATTTGAGATCCAGCGTGGCACCAAGCAAGACACCGGCAGTCGTAGCATTAAATACAATTCCGCGGCTGCCGTGGTAGTCCACATTTAGATAGCGATAACCCACTTGCAGCGCTAACCTCGGCTTGATTTTGTAACCGAGCAGGGCACCCCACTGGTACTCAAGTTGCGACCCGGTGTCCCATCCGCCGACGTCACCCAGG
>Ga0210396_10002798_pt1 | contig 17584 bp, 9 predicted proteins | sample IncBWH17OmetaG_FD_155466 | JGI IMG/M metagenome (GOLD analysis project Ga0210396, IMG submission 155466) | Forest soil microbial communities from Barre Woods Harvard Forest LTER site, Petersham, Massachusetts, United States - Inc-BW-H-17-O ... | reverse complement strand
ACCGCGGGGTCGCTCTTGATCACCCCAACTAACTGGCGGACCGAATTGTCCATGGCGGGAAACGATGAATCCTGTGGACCTTGCACGCCTCCCACGATCGCTCCCGTATCCTGCTGCGGAAAGAATCCTTTGGGAATCTTGACAATGAGTACGACATTCAACAGGATCGTGAGCAGCAATACCACCAGCATCAGCCCGGAGTTGTCGAGCGCCCAGAGCAATGTGTGACGATAGGTCTCGAGCATCCAGGCGAAGAACTTCTCGCTCGCCTGATAGATCCGGCCGTGTTTTTCTTGCTTCTCCTCTTTTAACAGGTAGGCACACATCGCGGGGGTGGTGGTCAAAGAGACTACCATTGACACAACGATTGCAGTGGAAAGCGTAATGGCGAACTCACGGAAAAGACGGCCGACAATGCCTCCCATCATAAGGATGGGAATGAAAACCGCGATCAGAGAAACACTGATGGAGAACACGGTAAACCCGATCTCTTGTGCGCCCTTCAGCGCCGCCGCAAAGGGTTGCATTCCCAGTTCCAGGTGCCGCGAAATGTTTTCCATCACCACGATCGCGTCATCCACTACGAACCCGGTCGAGATGGTAAGCGCCATTAGCGAAAGGTTGTCGATGCTGTACCCGAACAGATACATCACAGCGAAGGTGCCGATCAGGGATACGGGAACAGCAACGCTCGGAATCAATGTGGCGCGCGGGTTACGCAGGAAAAGGAAGACCACCAGAATGACCAGTGCCACGGAGATCAGCAACGTGCGTTCCACATCGTTCACCGAAGCGCGAATGGTGGTGGTTCGGTCGAGAACGATGGTGGTGTCGATGCCTTGCGGAATCGAAGCCTTCAAGAATGGCAACTGGGTTCGAATATTATCGACGGTCTGGATGATGTTCGCGCCCGGCTGGCGGAAGATGATCATCGTGACCGAAGGTATGCCGTTCAGATAACCGGCGGAACGAATGTTCTGGACATCGTCGGTCACATCGGCCACGTCAGAGAGCCGGACCGCGGTTCCGTTGTGGGAGCCGATGATCAGCGGTTTGTAGTCGGCGGCGGTTGAGATCTGGTCGTTGGCAATAATGTCGGCGGTCACCGTGCCATCCGACACCTGACCTTTGGCCAGGTCGGCGTTCTGAATGCTCAACACGGACTGAACGTTGGCCAGGGTCAGGCCATAGTTGCTTAGTTGGGTGGGATTGGCATCAACGCGCACCGAAGGCAGCGAACTACCACCCACAGATACCTGCCCCACACCCTGGATCTGAGAAAGCTTCTGCGACATCACGGTGGACGCTTCGTCGTACAATTTGCCCCGATCGTATTTGCTGGAGGTCAGTCCAATGATCATGATCGGGGAGTCGGCGGGGTTCACTTTCCGATAAGTGGGATTGGCGGGAAGATTGGCCGGCAGATAAGTGCGGGCGGCGCTGATCGCCGCCTCGACATCGCGGGCTGCCCCGTCGATATTGCGGCTTAGGTCGAACTGAATCGTGATCGATGTGCTCCCCAACGAACTGGCGGAGGTCATTTCCGAGACGCCCGCGATGTGCCCAAACTGCCGCTCGAGCGGAGTGGCCACCGAGGACGCCATGATTTCCGCGCTTGCTCCCGGTAATTGAGCCGAGACGGAGACGGTCGGAAAGTCGACTTGAGGCAATGGGGAAACCGGCAGCACCGTAAACGCGATCGCGCCTGCGATCGCGATGGCAATGGTCAACAGGGTCGTCGCCACAGGCCGCCGAATAAAGAGTTCAGAAGGATTCATACCTATGCTTCCGGTTGTGCTGTGCCTCCCGGCCTCTCGCGACCACGCCACTTAGAAAATCTTCCTCCCAAGCTGTCAAAGAAAATGTAAATCACCGGCGTGGTATACAAGGTGAGCGCTTGGCTCAGTAAGAGTCCGCCCACCATGGCAATTCCCAGCGGGCGCCGAATCTCCGAGCCGATCCCGGTTCCTAGAGCCAGCGGGATACCTCCCAGCAGCGCGGCCATGGTGGTCATCATGATCGGACGAAAGCGCAGCAGACTGGCTTCGTAGATTGCATCGGTCGCGTTCTTGCCGTGCTGGCGCTCTCCTTCGAGCGCGAAATCCACCATCATGATTCCGTTTTTCTTCACAATTCCGATCAGCAAGATAATGCCGATAATCGCAACCACGCTTAAATCCTGGCGGAACAGCATGAGCGCCAGCAGCGCGCCCACTCCGGCTGAGGGAAGAGTGGAAAGGATGGTGATGGGGTGGATGAAGCTTTCATACAACACGCCCAGCACGATGTACACCGTCACTAGGGCTGCCAAAATCAACAGGGCTTCGTTCGACAGCGAGTTCTTGAACGAAGCGGCCGTGCCCTGGAAATCCGCCTGCAGGCTGGGCGGCATGTTCATGTCTCGCTGCACCTTGTCGATGGCGGTAATCGCGCTGCCCAAGGCGGCGTTGGGGGCCAGGTTGAAGGAGACCGTGACCGAGGGGAATTGTCCCTGATGGTTGAGGGACAGTGCTTCGGTTCCACGCTGGAAGTGACTGAATGCACCGAGGGGAACAGCATTGCTCATCTGCGAGCTGCTGGTGGAATTCCCGGAGCTTGCGCCCGATGAGGTATTCGTGGGCGACAAAGCGTTGGCGGGAGCAGAGAGTACGCCGGAAGCCGGCGTGTAGAGTACCGGGGTGGTCGTCGCATTTGATCCGGCGGACGAAGATCCGGAGGAGGCAAACGAGTTTGAAGCTCCTGGCCCCGAGGTTCCGGACGAGGTGTTGGCTTGTATATACAAATCTCCCAGCTTGCTGGGATCCCGCTGGAACTGCGGCTGGGCCTCGAGGATCACATGGTACTGGTTGAGCTGGGTATACATGGTACTAATCTGGCGTTGTCCTAAGGCGTCATAGAGCGTGTTGTCGATGGTAGCGGGAGCGATGCCGAGCCGCGAGGCGGTGACACGATCAATGACCAGCGAGACCGCCAAACCGCCGGTCTGCTGGTCGGTGGCGACATCTTCAAGCTGAGGCAACGCTTTCAGTTTCGCGACAAAGCGATTGGTCCAGTCGTTCAGTTCGTTCGCGTCCGGATCTTCGAGCGTGTATTGATACTGGGTTCGGCTCACGCGATCATCCACCGTGATGTTTTGCACCGGCTGCATGTAGAGCGCGATTCCTTGAACGTTCTTCAAGCTGGACTGGAGTCTGCGGATAACGTCGGAGGCGCTGAGGTCGCGGTTCTCGAGCGGCTTCAAGTTGATCGACATGCGGCCGCTGTTGAGGGTCGTATTGGTGCCATCCGCCCCGATGAACGAAGAAAGACTCTGGACCGCCGGGTCCTGAAGGATGACCTTGGCGAGTTCCTGCTGCTTCTGCGACATTGCGTTAAAGGAAATGGTCTCAGGAGCCTGCGAAATGCCCTGAATGACGCCGGTATCCTGCACCGGAAAAAATCCCTTGGGAATAATGATGTACAGGAATACGGTGAGTACAAGGGTGCCGAGGGCTACCAGAAGGGTGATGCTTTGATAGCGCAGTACGAACTTCAAAGTCCGCCCGTAGAAAGCGATCATGCGTTCGAATACGCGCTCCGAGGCCCGGTAAAAGCGCCCCTGCTGCTCCTTAGGCTCATGCCGCAAAATGCGCGCGGACATCATCGGAGTCAGGGTCAGCGATACCACGGCGGAAATGACGATAGTGACCGCGAGGGTTACGGCGAACTCGCGGAAAAGCCGGCCCACTACGTCTCCCATGAATAGCAGCGGGATCAGCACGGCAATCAACGAAACGGTCAACGACACGATAGTGAAGCCGATCTGTTCTGCGCCCTTCAAGGCCGCTGCCATCGGTGCTTCGCCTTCCTCGATGTAGCGCGAGATGTTTTCGATCATTACGATGGCGTCGTCGACTACAAATCCGGTGGAAATGGTAAGAGCCATTAGGGAGAGGTTGTCCAGGCTATAGCCGAGCGCGTACATGGCTGCGAAAGTTCCCACCAGCGACAGCGGCACCGCCACGCTGGGAATGATGGTGGCGTAGAGACTTCGCAGAAAAAGAAAGATCACCATCACCACCAGTCCAATCGTCAACATCAGTTCGAACTCGACGTCGGACACGGAAGCCTGGATTGATGTGGTCAGATCGGTAAGCGTGGTGACCTGAACCGAGGCCGGAAGATTGGTTTCGAGCTGCGGCAAAAGCCGCTTGATGCTCTTCACCACGCTGATGGTATTTGCGCCGGGCTGGCGCTGGACGTTCAGGATGACGGCGGGAGTCTGATTCATCCATGCCGCTTGCTTACTATTTTCGACGCCATCGACGACTTCTGCTACATCCGTAAGCATCACGGGTCCGCCATTGCGGTACGCGACCACTACACTTCGATAATCAGCACTAGTGACGAGTTGGTCGTTGGCATCGATCTGGTAATCCTGCCGCGGTCCATCAAAGTTGCCCTTCGCGGCGTTAACGCTCGCCTGCACGAGCGCGGTGCGCAGATCCTCGAGATTGATTCCGTAGGAAGAGAGCGCTACCGGGTTCGCGCGAATGCGCACGGCGGGCTTCTGACCGCCGCTGATACTCACCAAGCCGACTCCACTCAGCTGCGAGAGCTTGGGAGCCAGCCGCGTGTCCACCAAGTCTTCCACCTGAGACAAGGGCACGGAATCGGAGGTGATGGCGAGCGTGAGCACGGGTGCATCTGCGGGGTTCGTCTTGCTATAGACCGGTGGCGCGGGTAGGTTGGAGGGCAGAAAACTCTGGGACGCGTTGATCGCCGACTGCACCTCCTCTTCGGCGACGTCGATGTTGAGGCTCAAATTGAACTGCAGCACAATGACCGACGTGCCTCCCGAACTGGTGGAGGTCATCTGGCTGAGCCCCTGAAGCTGGCCGAACTGCCGCTCCAGCGGCGCGGTCACGGTAGTCGCCATCACGATCGGGCTGGCGCCTGGATAGAAGGTAACGACTTGGATGGTCGGGTAATCTACCTCGGGCAGTGCCGAAACCGGCAACTGGACGTAGGCAACGATACCGACGAGTAAGATCGCCGCCATCAGCAGCGCGGTCGCGACGGGGCGCACGATAAATGGGCGAGACGGGCTCACGGGGCTTGAGTCTCGCTCGAAGCAGCAGGAAGAGGCTTTTTGGAAACCACGATCTTCGAGTTATTTTGTAGCTTGTCAAAGCTGCTGTTGGCGACCACGTCCCCCGGATTGAGCCCCTCGACAGCCGTCTGGCCGGCGTCCGCCACGCCGGGCTTGACGTTGTGGATCTGGGCTGTGTCATTCTGGATGAGATAGACGAACGCAGTCTGGCCATTGTGTTGAATCGCGGAGGTCGGAATCAACGTGGCCCCCTGCAGCGTGTTCACTAACAGCTTGGTGTTTACGAACTGGTTGGGGAACAGAGAGTCGTCTTTGTTATCGAAGAGTGCCCGCAGCTTCACCGTGCCCGTAGTGGTATCGATCTGGTTGTCGAAGGTCAGGAGCCTTCCCGTGGCAATTTTGGTTTGCTGGGTTCGATCGTACGCCTCAACGTCCAACCGTTTTCCGTGGCGCGTCTGGGCCTGCACCTGAGGCAGGTTGTCCTCGGCGATGGTAAATATTACGGTGATCGGCTGCAGTTCGGCGATCACCGCCAGCACCGTGGCGCCCGTCGATTGGACAACGTTCCCCGGATCCACCAAGCGCAGGCCTACCCGTCCCGTGATTGGCGCTGTGATATGGCACCAGCCCACTTCGACCTGGTTAAACTGCACCGTGCCCTGGTCATTCTTTACTGTGCCTTCGTCCTGCAGCACGATCTTTTCCTGATCGTCGAGCGTCTGCTTGGGAATGCCGTTCCGCGACCACGCATCGCGATAACGCTGCAGGTCCATCTTTGCCTGCTCGAGTACATAGGTGTCGCGCTCTAGCGCGCCTTGGGCCTGCAAAAGCTGGGCCTCATAGGGTCGCGGATCGATATCGATCAACGCCTGCCCTTTGTGGACCAGTTGTCCTTCCTGGTAATGGACCTGGCTCACCATTCCTGTGACTTGGCTGGTAATCGAGTCGGTATAAGTCGGAGTGACGGTCCCAATCGCGTCGAGATAGACCCCGATGTTTCCCTTTTGCGCAACCGCGATCGTAAGCGTCACTGGCCCGGTCACCCCGCGTCGTGATGACGGAGCGCTTTGGGTATCTTCATGACGACGGATCACCAGCATAAAAATGACACCGAAAGCCAGCAGGAGCGCGGCCCACACGAAGATCCGCTGCCACCTTGATTTGGGGTGGTCACTTGTAGACAACCGCTGGTGCTCGGATTCAATGGGCGAAGCAGGAGACTTGGTTTCCATCCGATCTTGTTGCATCCGTCGATATAGCTTTCTAGCCTGCCAAAGCAGCGTTATTTTACAAAACTCGGCCCATGGTCAGCGGAAGATGATCGCCCCAAAAACCCGGCTGGCCAAAAACCAGGGTCTCCGGATGTTAGCACCGGAGAGCTATCGAGAATGGCAACGGGGAAAGCACATGCTCATCTCCGAGCTATGCCTGCGATTCGAGACACAACTGCCAGCCCGGCACATTTCGTATTCCGGCCGTGAGCGATTTCTGGACCATCCAACCGAAATCCGAAATTCGACCCGACGTATCGTATGCAGAGTCAGTTGCGGAGTCCGCAAGGCATTCTTGCTTGCGTTCCCTCTCGCTACTCTGTTCCGGTGGAGAGCGTGCCAAGCCGGGCGGAGCACCGTTATCGCGATTAACTCTCTCAGCCACCTTATGGCGATCCGTTTCTAACCCGGCCACCTGGTAAGACTTCTTCGCAACCCTGACCCATTTTGATGCACTCCTTGAGCTCTCGTTGTCCAAGACTGGTCAAATTGCTCCTTTGGTAGAGATAACCGTTTCGAACCCTGAGATCGTAAAGATTCCGTAACGGAAAGTAAATGTTCGTAAGCAACTGGGACCTCTCTGTTTCTAGACCGCCATGTTTGCGTGGCCTGCGAAATGGACGGTGGCATTGAAGGGAGGGGATCAGACGGCGGAGCATCAAGTGTGGAGTTGGCCGACGATCCATCCAAAAGCCGGTCCCGATGCGGTCGTGGTTGCGAGCCACAGTCTGATCTTGCGGCCGCCCGCCCTCTTCAAGGTCACAGGAAAGATTTCGGTTGACACTGCTCCCGGTCGTTTTATAATTATTCTCATCCGATAATCATGCGCCTCACCCATGGACAGTTCCGAGAGCGGGCCGCGAAGCACGGTTTGGCGGTTACGCACCAGCGTCAGGTGGTCTATGAGGCCGTCATCGCTTCCCACGGGCACTATTCTCCAGAAGACATTTACGCCACGGTCCGGCGCCGCATTCCATCTATTTCCCTGGCCACCGTCTACAACAATCTGCGGCTGTTCATCGAGTGTGGGATGCTGCGAGAAGTCAGTCCTCATGCGGCCACGTTGCTCGTGGACGGCAATCTTAAACCTCATCACCACCTGGTCTGCTCGCGCTGCAAATCGGTGCAGGACATCGAAGGAGAGTTCATCGATTTCAAACGGCTATCCCGGCATGTGCCGGACGGCTTTGATCTGACGCAGCCGTTGATCGAGGTCTTTGGCCTCTGTCGACGCTGCAGCGCCAAAAAGTAATTTTGTTCATGCAGTACCCTGTCAAGAATCGAAGGAGGAAATCATATGGAAAATACGCTCGCGACTTCATCGGGGAGCGTTGTCCCCGAAACTAAAGAAAAGAGCAGCTTAACCGAATCGAAGTGCCCGGTAGCGCACGGCCCTCGCAAATCCCACACGAATGTTGATTGGTGGCCGAATCAGGTCAACGTGAAGGTCCTCAACCAGCATTCCCCAAAATCCGACCCGATGGGTAAGGAGTTCAATTACGCGGAAGAGTTCAAGACGCTTGACCTGAATGCCTTGATCAAGGACCTGCATGCCTTGATGACGGATTCGCAGGCGTGGTGGCCGGCCGACTTCGGGCACTATGGGCCGCTGTTCATTCGTATGGCGTGGCACAGCGCGGGTACGTACCGCATTGGCGATGGCCGCGGCGGGGCGGGATCCGGTCAGCAGCGCTTCGCGCCACTCAATAGCTGGCCGGACAACGTGAACCTGGACAAGGCGCGCCGGTTGCTCTGGCCGATCAAGCAGAAGTATGGCCGGAAAATCTCCTGGGCCGATCTCATGATTCTCGCCGGCAACGTCGCCCTCGAGTCGATGGGCTTCAAGACCTTCGGTTTTGGCGGCGGGCGCGCGGACGTGTGGGAGCCGGAAGAGGAAATTTATTGGGGACCGGAGGGCACGTGGCTGGCAGACGAGCGTTACTCCGGAGATCGTGACCTCGAAAATCCTCTCGGCGCGGTGCAAATGGGCCTGATCTACGTGAATCCGGAAGGGCCCAATGGAAAGCCGGACCCCATCGCTGCGGCGCGGGATATCCGGGAAACGTTCGCCCGCATGGCGATGAATGACGAAGAAACGGTCGCGCTCATTGCTGGCGGACACACCTTCGGCAAGACGCACGGCGCTGCCGTTCCCGCTCAATACGTGGGCAACGAACCAGAAGGTGCTGCCATCGAGGATCAAGGTCTAGGGTGGAAGAATAAATTTGGCAAAGGTTTTGGTGGTGACACCATCGGCAGCGGCCTGGAAGTTATTTGGACCACGACGCCTACAAAGTGGAGCAACAACTTCTTCACCAACCTGTTCAGCCACGAATGGGAACTCACGAAGAGCCCGGCCGGTGCGCATCAGTGGACGCCGAAAAATGGCGCCGGCAACGGTACGGTGCCGGATGCGCATGATCCCTCAAAGCGCCATGCGCCCTCGATGCTGACCACGGATCTCGCCTTGCGGTTCGACCCTGCCTACGAAAAGATTTCACGGCGCTTCTACGAGCATCCGGATCAGTTCGCGGACGCGTTTGCGCGGGCATGGTTCAAGCTGACGCACCGCGACATGGGGCCGATCTCGCGCTACCTTGGCCCACTCGTTCCGAAGGAGTCTCTGGTCTGGCAAGACCCGGTTCCCGCCGTGGATCATAAATTGATCGGGGAGCAGGACATTGCTGCTCTCAAGGCGAAGATTCTCAAATCCGGACTGTCGATCTCCCAACTCGTCACAACTGCCTGGGCATCGGCGGCGTCGTTCCGCGGCTCCGACAAGCGCGGCGGAGCGAACGGGGCGCGCATTCGCCTCGCGCCGCAAAAAGATTGGGAAGTGAACCAGCCGGCTGAACTGGCGAAGGTTCTGCCGAAGCTGGAGGCAATCCAAAAGGAGTTCAACAGCGCCCAAACTAACGGCAGTAAGGGAAAGAAGGTCTCGCTGGCGGACTTGATCGTTCTGGGCGGCGACGCAGCCATCGAGGAAGCTGCGAAGAAGGCGGGACACGAGGTGAAGATTCCCTTCTCACCGGGACGCACGGATGCTTCGCAAGAGCAGACCGACGTGCACTCCTTCGCCGTAATGGAGCCGATCGCGGACGGGTTCCGCAATTATCTCCGAAGCGGACAGGTCCTGTCGGCTGAGGAGTTGCTGGTGGATCGGGCGCAGTTGCTGACCCTGACGGCCCCCGAGATGACGGTTCTCATCGGCGGCCTGCGCGCCTTGAATGTGAACTTCGGGCATACCAAACACGGCGTCTTCACCAATCGGCCTGAAACGCTGACCAATGATTTCTTCGTCAACCTGCTCGACATGAATACGAAGTGGGAGCCCTCTTCCACATCGGAAGGCGTGTATGAGGGACGCGATCGCGCAACAGGCAAAATCAAGTGGAGTGCCACGCGCGTCGATCTTGTCCTCGGTTCGAACTCCCAGCTCCGGGCACTCGCAGAAGTCTATGCGTGTGACGACGCGAAGAAGGCGTTTGTAAAGGACTTCGCGGCTGCGTGGAACAAGGTAATGAGCCTTGATCGCTACGACCTTGCCTGAGCGGGGCGAAAAAGAAAGTTATCAACTTCGTGCGGTTTCTGTTGTTTGGATCGGCTGAACCGAAGTTGTCGCTTTTGCTGGCTCGCGGCGGCGCATCGCGACCCCCATGCCACCTTTCGCAATAGGCGCGACCGTTTCACACGGACCGAGTTTGTCGCCGGGCGAGACGCCATCTGCGTGTTAGAGCTAAGTGTAGCCGATCAGATTGGGATACGTCCTACGTGAGTGCTTTATCGAACGCGCGCATCCGATAAAGCACTCACGTGACTAGTTCTCAATCGCTGCAACCATAGATCAAGGAGCTTGCAAACGCCCTGCACGCCGACTTCTGCTGTCCTTCGACCGGAGTTCAACTGGATGACCCCGTTTACCCTTTAATTTCGAACAGGGCGGGGACTTTGGGCAGTGTCTGATAGTACTCGGGCTTAGAGGATCCCTCGGCTATGCGGCGATCAAAACTTTCAAGCAGGAATCACTCAATCCGCCGTTCCTGAAGACCACTCCCAATGCTGGAATTGCTTCCGCAATTCAGATTTCAGCAGCTTGCCAGTCGAGGTATGGGGCAAGCTGGGGACAAAGATGAACTCATCCGGCACCTGCCACTTAGCGAACTTGCATGCCAAGAATGAGCGTAGTTCCTCGGCGGTGACCCGGCAACCTTCTTTAAGAACGACAGCCGCGAGCGGCCTTTCCTGCCACTTGGGATGCGGGGCCGCAACGACCGCTGCTTCTTTCACAGCCGAGTGGGCCACAAGAGCATTCTCTACATCCACGGAGCTGATCCATTCCCCTCCAGACTTGATCAGATCCTTGGTGCGGTCCGTGATCTTCATGTAACCCTCGACATCGATGGTGACGACGTCGCCGGTGCGGAACCAGCCGTCGTTTGTCCAACGGTTGCATTCCTGGGACAGGTTGTAATAACTGGCCGCGACGAAGGGGCCGCGGATTTCGAGTTCGCCCGGAGTTTCGCCGTCCCACGGTACTTCGCCGCGATCTCCCACGGCTCGGATTTCGACAAACGGAGAAGGTAGCCCTTGCTTGGCGCGAAGCTCGAACTGCCGATCCTCCGGCCAGTTTTGCATCTCTGGCTTGAGGGTGCACACGGTAGCAATCGGCGTGGTCTCGGTCATCCCCCAAGGCTGAATCACCCGCACCCCGAACTTCTCGAAGCGGCGGAACAAAGTTTCCGGAGCTGCCGAACCGGCGACCACAACTCGCATGCCGGGAGTGAGTTCCCAACGCCTGGGTTGGCGTTCCAGAGTGTCGAGGACAGTGAGCCAGACGGTGGGCACCGCGCCGGTGAAGGTCACGTGTTCGCGAGACAAGAGATCCAATAATCTTTCCGGCTGAAGATTGGGTCCGGGTAACACTAATCTGCTGCCATTCATGACAGCCGCGTGAGGTAATCCCCAGGCATTGGCGTGAAACATGGACATTGCCGGCAAGATGCAATCGAATCGGGAGAGGGAAAAATTGTCCGGCAGCGAGATGGAATAAGAATGGAGGACGATCGCTCGATGAGAGTAGGCCACCCCCTTAGGCTTTCCCGTTGTGCCGGAGGTATAGCACAACGCGGCCGCATCGTCCTCCTCCAGATCCGGATAGACCGGAGTACTGAGGTTGTCACGCAACAGGGTTTCGTAGTTCTCCAAAGCTGCGGGCACGGCCTCGCCGCAGAACGGAACCACGAAGACACGCTCAAACTTCACTTTGTCCTTGAACTTTTCAAAGAGCTGCAAGAGCACGTCGTCTACAATCAGGAAGCGGTCCTGGGCGTGGTTGATGATGTACGCCAGTTCGTCGGGATGGAGCCGAAGGTTCAGGGTGTGCAGCACGCCACCTGCGCAGGGGACGCCGAAGTAGGCTTCCAGGTGGGCATAGTGGTTCCACATAAGGCTTGCGACCCGGTCTCCAGGCTCAAGACCCGCCGCCTGGAGAACTGCGGCAAGGGATCGTGCACGCTGGGACATTTCCCCGTAGGTGTAACGGTGAATCGAGTTGTCGGGGCGGCTGGAGATAATCTCGACGTTCGGAAAAAGTTTTGCCGCCCGCTCGAGGAGCGGCCTTAGCGTAAGGGGAAACTGCATCATTGTTCCCTTCATGGAATACCTCATTTCGGGGTCGGCTCACCGCCGCTAAGGCAGGAGGATTCTACTCCAAATCGACTGCGGGTGGGCAAGAATACAAGCTGAATTTCGCCTCTATGGCAGCTCGGACCGGTGGGGAGTGCGAACCTGGACTTGTCGCACTACGCTTCTTTGCCATCAACCTGAGAGCCTGGAAATCGTGCAGGCGCGCCTCTGGCCGAAGTAAGGCGACGAGCGCCAAACTCCGCGCCAGGTCAAGCTACCGGACAGGAATCCGTTGTAAGCTTTGGTCATTTGACGAAGTGGGGGCAAGAGGATGACAGCTATTTCTCTGAAGGTAAACGGCTACGTTCACGCGGTGGACGTCGATCCCCAAACTCCGCTGCTGTATGTGCTCAGCGACGATCTTCAATTACGTGGACCCAAGTTTGGCTGCGGCTTGGCGCAGTGCGGAGCTTGCACAGTCCTTCTACGAGGACGGGCGGTACGCTCCTGCGTAATACCAGTCGGCGTGGTGAAACAAGAAGAGGTCACAACGCTAGAAGGCTTGGGAACTCCGGAAAAACCGCATGCGATTCAGCAGGCGTTTATCGATGAGGGCGCGACCCAATGCGGGTTCTGCCTCAGTGGGGTGATCCTTACGGCCAAGGCACTGCTGGACGAAAATCCGAAGGCCTCAGACGAGGAGATCCGTGAGGCAATGTCGAATGTGTTATGCCGGTGTTTTACGCATACAAGGATGATGCGCGCAATCAAACGCTACCAGAGGATGCACGCATGAAAAAAATCTCCCGCCGCGACTTTGTTAAGGCTTCTGGCGCGCTGGTAGTGTGTTTCGGCACAGCATCATTAATAGAGCCATTCGCCCTGGCACAAGGGCCCTTCGATACCCATCCATCGCAGGTTGATCCGGAGAAGCTGGACTCCTGGCTCGCGGTCGGATCCGATGGTACAGTGACCGCGTACACGGGAAAATGCGACTTCGGGCAAGGCATGTATACCGTGCAGACACAGTTGGTCGCAGAAGAGCTGTGCGTATCTGTTAATAAGGTGAAACTCGTTCAGTGCGATACGTCCCTGACCCCGGATCAGGGGACGACGTCCGGAAGTCAGTCCACACCGACCAATTTCAATATGGAGAATCTGGCGCAGGCCGCGGCGACCGCGCGCGAGGCCCTCGTCGGAAAGGCAGCGCAGAGACTAGGCGTGCCTGCGGATCAACTTACGGTCGAGAATGGAATCGTCAGCGCGAAGAGCGGACGCCATATCAGTTATAGCGAGCTGATTGGGGGCAAGCATTTCAATATCACCGTGAGCTCTGCGGCGAAGCGCATATCGCCGAGCGAATGGAAGGTGCTCGGAAAACCAGTTCGGTCGATGGACAGAGTTGCGCTTGCAACCGGCACGTTCGAATTCGTTCACAATGTGCGCGTGCCGGGGATGGTTCACGCTCGAGTCGTGCGTCCGCCAGAGATTGGAGCAACGGTTTCGAGCGTGGACGAGAAATCGGTGCAGCACGTTCCCGGACTGATCAAGGTGGTGGTGCGGAACCACTTCGTCGGCGTGGTCGCGGAGAAACAGTGGCAGGCAGCACAAGCGGCCAAGGGTCTGAAGGTCACCTGGAAGCCCGGTCCAGGGCTGCCGGCGCAAAGGGACTTCTACGACTACCTGCGGAAGCAGCCATCCCGAGACGCAATGCTCGTGGACTCCAAGGACGTGGACCACACACTGAAGTCGGCTTCGCGAGTCTTGAAAGCCACGTATTCGCATTCCTTCCAAGCGCACGGTTCGATTGGTTCCTCATGCGCAGTGGCCGATGTGCGGGAGCATCAAGCCACGGTCTGGTCGGCAACACAGTCCGTCTACCCGACGCAGCACGGCGTGTCAGCGCTCACGGCCTTGCCCGTCGACAAAGTGCGTGTGATCTTCGTTCGCGGCTCGGGATGTTACGGGCTGAATGCCGCGGACACGGTCTCGTTCGATGCGGCGCTGCTGTCACAGGCCGTGCACAAACCGGTTCGGGTGCAACTCACACGACAGGACGAGTTCATTTCCGAGAACTATGGCGCCGCGTGCGCAATCGAGCAGCAGGCCGTGCTCAATGCGAGCGGCGTGATTGACGTGTGGGACTGTGAGACATGGTCAGCTTCGCTCGGCGGGAGACCAGGATATCAAAAACCCGGGAACGTAATCACAGGAATGCTGGCCGGTTTTGACACGGACGAGATCACTCCACAGACAGCTGTCGAGCCTACGGGGGAGCTGCGTAACGGCAGCAACGCCGTCCCGTCGTACGTAACCGGCTGCATCGACGGCAAGTGTGGAGGAACAGGTTCGGTCCGTAGTGAACGAGTACTGACGCATGCGGTGAAATCGCCTTTCTTTACCGGACCACTGCGATCGCCATTGCGCTTGCAAAACACTTTCGCGCACGAATGCTTTATGGATGAGATCGCTGCGTACACTAAGGCCGATCCGGTCGCCTATCGTTTACAGCACCTGAGGGAGGGGCGGATCATTGACGTCGTGAAGGCGGCAGCCAAGGCCGCGAACTGGGACGCCCGTCCATCACCCAAATACGGCACTCCGCGCACTGGAATCGCTACGGGGCGCGGCATCGCTTGTGTCGCCTATGAAGGCGACAATGGTTACGGTGCGCTCGTTGCGGAAGTGGAAGTCGATCAGCAAAGCGGCAGAGTGCAGCCCAGGAGGTTTGTCGTCGCACTCGATTGTGGGCCGATTTCGAACCCCGATGGATTGCGTAATCAGATCGAGGGCGGAGTATTGCAGGGAACGAGCCGCGCGCTCGGAGAGGAAATCACCTGGGACGATCGTAAGGTGACTTCGATCGATTGGCAGAGTTACACTACCCTCGCACTGGGAATCCAAGTGCCAAACATCGACTGCATTCTCATCGACCGTCCAGCAGCGAAAGCGATGGGCGCGGGAGAGACGGCGATCACGCTCGCCGCGGCAGCGATCGGCAACGCGGTTTTCGATGCGACCGGTGCACGAATTCGCGAAGTTCCGTTCACGCCCGATCGCGTGAAAGCGGCGCTCGCTACCCGAGCGTAAGGGGTCGTTGCTCTCGATGATTTACGACTACATCCTGCGCCCTTTCATCAAGCGAAGCCCGGCAGAATTGCCAGGTGCATCCATGACATTGATCCTGTTCTTGGGAGTGTCACCGGAGCGTATCGTCGCCGCATGAAATGCAGGTTGTATTTCCATCGGTGACTTTGAGATTGAGTAAGTCAGATGGAGTGATTATATTGTCATGTACCACTCAAACCAGATGCGTAGGGCGTCAACGACGTTCCTTCCGAAAGGACTTTACATTGACACGCGGCAAGGATTTCAATTTCACAATTCGCAAGTTCGGATACAGCAGACTTGTACTCGCTACTCTGCTGCTGACAGCGGTCACCCTAGCCAATTCCCAGGACGAAAGGAAAATAGAGACGATTGACGCAACCGCGATGGGAACAAGCACGCAGTTGGGCAGGACGGTCAGCGTCAAACTGATCATCTCCCAGTTCTCCACGGAGGAAGACCGAGCAGTCCTCGTCGATGCCTTTAAGAAGGGCCAGAATCAGGGCTTGGTCGATGCGCTATCGAAGATGAAGCCAGTTGGCCGCATTGCAATCACCGGCACGGTCGGTTCTGACGTGGCTTACATTCGCTTGATCCGCACCGACACTGGGCGCAAGATTCGCTTCGCTACGAACCGCCTGATTCGATTCGGCGAAGCTTATAGTAACTCCACAACCATCGCCTACAATTTGACCGTTGGCGAAATCGACCTAAACGATTCTGATAAGAGCAAGAGTGCAGGCTCTCTCTACCCAGCGTCGCAGCTGATCATCAACAAGGACGGCCAGCTTGAGTTTCAGCTCAACAAGAATCCCTGGAAGCTGGTCAACATTATCGACTGGAACCAGGCCGGCTCCAAAGAGTAGAAACTCGCGTCGCGGTTTGCAAGGGGATGTCGTCCCATGGGACGGAACGCGTTCCGGCCACCGAACTCCAATGCAAAACCGCAGGTCCGGGTGATCCCCTTCCGCCCGCCTGGCCAAGACTTGCGCAGTTGAGCTACGCTAAGACAAAAGGACTTCTCGGCGATGAAGGTGTACGCCCCATTTCTACTGACCGCAGTGGTTATTTTGCTGAGCGGCAGCTCGTTCGCGGAAGACGAGCAGTCGAAGCCCCAAGCGTTGCTGGAGCGGGCACGGAATCTGTCTGATATACGTTCTCCGAGCGCGCCTGCGTTCCGACTGAAAGCTACGTTCACAGCGATCACGCGGGATCTCGTTACTTTAGAAGGGACTTACACGGAGACTTGGGTATCGAACACGCAATGGCGGCGGGAGACAGTAGTCGGGGCCTCGCGGCGCGTTGAAGTCGGCGGGGCGACTGGGCACTGGTTGCTGGATAGTGGGCCTCCGCTTCCGGACGAAGTCCGACGGTTCTCCAGTCTCCTGGAGATTAGCCCTTCGTGGTGGCAGGAATTCACGTTCCAACCGACCACGGACCACGAGGTAAATGGTGTCGCAATTCGATGCGTGGTCACGTTGACGGGAGAGAACTACGAAAGATACGCACTTTGTTTCTACAAGGAGAGCGGACTCCTGATGCAAACGACCATGCCAAAGAGAATTGGCAACCGCTTGGGGGACTACTCCTGCCTGTACGGCAACTATCAGAAATTTTGGGAGTCCTTCTTCCCTCGTGACCTACGGTGTTTGCTGGAAGGGCATCGAAAGCTGGAAGGAAAGGTGGTTGAGCTTTCCCTCGACCCAATCCCTGATCCGGCGTTATTCGTACAGCCTGCGGGCGCCATCGAGGTAGGCAAAGGGGAGGAGCATCCGATCCCCCCCCGCCGTCTGCCGGCACCCGACCTGGGGTTTCCTTTCTAAGTTGAGCCCAAACCTCTTCGAGGGGTTTGCTGACAGCTGACAATCCTCAGCCTTTTTCGCCTTGTGGTAGAACCCGCGAGTCCGACCGGGGAGACAATCAAGGCTTGTAATGGCTGTGATGTTCTGATCCACGAGGCGCAGATGCTCGATTTGTACGCGAAGATGCCCGAACGCCTCTACTCATTTGTAACGAAGTACCACGTCACCACCGAACAGCTCGCGGCCCTTGCGACCGAAGCCAAAACCGAAGCTGCTCGTTGTCTATCACACCGTAGCTTTCCGTCCTGGAATCGCGCCTCCAAGATTTCTGTCCTCTTTGAACGCCACTGGCGCACTCCGCTCCACCCCGGAAGTGCTGCAGGGAGAAATCAGCTCGCGATATTCCGGACAGTTCGTCATCGGGCGAGACCTCGACGTGTATTAGGTTCGCATGCCGCGGTGAAGAGCGCGCTCGATGCGAATTTGAGTCGGCCAGGGAGATTCAGGCAGTTTCAGAATACATGGGTGTGGGCGTCAGGGGATGTGCCGAAATAGCTAAGTCTAACGTACTGGATCACCAGGCTGACATGCGGTGGATTTCTAGTTTCGTTTACGGCGCAAACTGATAGCTTGGAGCAGATCAAGATGTGAGCAAAGACGGGCTAATCGCCTCAGCGGCTAATGTT
>Ga0210396_10002795_pt1 | contig 17600 bp, 12 predicted proteins | sample IncBWH17OmetaG_FD_155466 | JGI IMG/M metagenome (GOLD analysis project Ga0210396, IMG submission 155466) | Forest soil microbial communities from Barre Woods Harvard Forest LTER site, Petersham, Massachusetts, United States - Inc-BW-H-17-O ... | reverse complement strand
CAGGTTCATTGGATCGGGTGGTTCGCCATGCAAACGCACGGGGGCTACGCTGATGCCGCAATTGCCGACAATGACAGTGGTGACGCCTTGCGAGAGCTTGGCCAACATATCCGGGTTACGAATCACACTGGTGTCATCATGCGTGTGCGCATCGATGAAGCCTGGCGCCAGCGCGAGGCCATCCGCGTCGACGCTCATCGATGCGTTCACCCGCAATCCGCTGCCTACCGCGGAGATGCGATCGCCATGAATCGCGACGTCCAGGATTTCCGACGCTGCGCCGCTGCCGTCCAGGACCGACGCATTCCGTATTACTGTGTCGCAAGTCACCATCGCAGCACTTTCAGGATATAGGCTGGATGCACATTCAATTGCCGAACTTCACGAATTCCTACAGGGACGATGAGGAGATTGTCATTGGTTGACAGAATGCCAGCTTTGGCACGGCCGGCAGAGGGAGCGGGTCTTTTGGAGAAGGGGCTTGGCTTCTGTGACAGCGTGCTTGAGCACACCGATATCTTCGGACTGAACTGGAACCTGCTTCACGAAGATCTCAGTCTGCCATCGGCCGTTCTCTACGATGAACGGATCCGGCACAATCTGAACTGGATGCAGCGATTTATCGGCGCTCACGGGATGAAGCTTGCCCCTCATGGCAAGACCACGATGGCGCCGGCCCTGTTCCATATGCAATTGAGATCCGGCGCATGGGGAATTACGTTGGCAACGGCTCAGCAGACGCAGGTGGCCTACTGGCATGGAGTACGCCGTGTCTTGATGGCAAACCAGCTCATCGGCAAAGAAAATATGGCGATCATTTCCCGTCTGCTTGTGGATTCCACTTTCGACTACTACTGCCTTGTGGATTCGGCCGCACAAATCGATCTGCTGGGCGCGTTCTACTCCGCGCAACGTCAGCGGCTGAATGTACTGGTGGAATTGGGGATTCCGGGAGGCCGCACCGGGGTACGCGACGATGAGCAACTGGCGACAGTTCTAGCCGCTTTGCAACGCTGGAACACTACTCTTGTTCTCAGGGGAGTTGAAATATACGAAGGCGTTCTTGATGACGAAACACTGGTGCGTGCTTTCCTCGAACGCGCGTTGACCGTCACTCGCCGACTGGCGGCTGAAAACAGCTTCCAGAGTGCGCCAATGTTGCTATCAGGTGCCGGGTCGGCCTGGTATGACGTGGTGGCAGAGGTTTTCAGCAGTGCGAATTTCGGTGCTGCGGTCGACATTATTCTGCGTCCCGGCTGTTATCTGACTCATGACGCTGGGATGTATCGCGAGGCGCAAGCAAAAATCATGCGCCGTAGTTCTATTGCGGATCAAATGGGGGCGGGCCTTTTACCTGCACTCCAGGTGTGGGCGTACGTGCAATCCATTCCGGAGCAGGACAAGGTAATCGTCGCAATGGGCAAGCGCGATGCGGCATTCGACGCCGGGCTTCCTTCACCATCCCTGCACTATCGACCCAGATATACAGCGCCCAAGCCGGCGCCTAGCCACTGGACTCTGACCCGGATGATGGATCAGCATGCTTTTATGCAGATTGCACAAGCTGACGACATACGAGTAGGCGACATGATCGGCTTTGATATTTCGCATCCCTGCTTGACCTTCGACAAATGGCGGGCGTTGCCACTCCTTGATCCCGAATACCGAGTTGTTGATGTGATTCGCACATTTTTCTAACGATCTCGCTCACACCTTCCCGCCCTGGTTTTGCGGAAAGCAGCAATCGCAGGTTCGACTGCGCCATCATAAGTACGCAACTGAAGCGTACCCGCTCGAGATGTTGACTGGCATCAGAAGAATTGGCATCCAAGCGTCTCAGATGAGGTAGGTATTCATGCCTACGATTGCAAAAATAGGAGTGTCGCCCTTTGTACCGGTAGATCGAACGCTGCCTGTTCTTCGAGAAGCTGTGCAGAGGTGCCACGGTTGCGATCTTTATCGAAATGCTACTCAGGCGGTTTTTGGAGAGCTAGAAACAGGTGACACTCCGAAACAACTTAAAGTCGCCATCATGATGATTGGCGAGCAACCGGGAAACCAGGAAGACACAGAGGGGCGGCCATTTGTCGGTCCGGCAGGAAAACTGCTGGATAAGTGCCTTGAAGAAGCGGAAATTGATCGTCGCAAGGTCTACGTCACGAACACGGTCAAACACTTTAAATGGGAGCCGCGTGGGAAACTCCGCATCCATAAAAAGCCTAACCTGAAAGAAATCCATGCATGCCGGCCCCTGGCTTGACGCTGAATTAGAAATCGTTCGTCCGGAGTTGATCGTATGCCTGGGGCTGTTGCGTCGCAGTCACTCCTGGCTCCGGCTTCAAGATCACGCAATCGCATGGCGAAGTTCAGCACCGCGAGGGGGTGCCGCCGATCATTGCAACGCTGCATCCATCGGCAATACTGCGCGCACGAACGGACCAAGATCGTGATCGCGATATGAATGTTCTTCTGAATGATCTTCGTATAGCGGGAAAATTCCTGAGGAGCTAATCAAAAATCTTTAGTGCTAAGGGCTGTATTTTCAGTGGCATTTGAGAAGTCTGCACAGAAGATGATGCAATGTGCAATTGACATCACACAGGCCCGGTAGGCGAACATAAGGCGAAAATATGCCACCTACTACGACTCTTCGCCATCAGATTGAAGCCTCTCTCGCCCACCGCATTCCCTCTGCTTTGACACCTCGTTTGCGGACGATACGACCAGTCGCGCCAACAGGCATCCAGGTTGTGGACGAATTACTGGAAGGCGGTTTGCCTCAAGGGGCAATCACCGAAGTCGTTGGGCCGGTATGTTCCGGACGTACCACCTTCGCTCTTTCGTTCCTGGCAGGTATGACTCGTGCGAAAAGGGTGTGCGCATGGATTGATGTGTCGGACGAGTTTGATCCAGAGTCTGCGGCTGCGACAGGCGTGGAATTGTCAAATCTTCTATGGGTTCGGTGCGGAGTTCGTCCTGTGTCCCAAGCAGGATGTTTCTCGCAACATGGATTTTCTCTTCCGGAGAAATACCTCGCACCTCCTCCGGTAAAGAAAGGACTACATGGCGATGGCTTTGGGCCCCACCCACGCAACGAAGCGATGGATCTTGCCGACGCTGTTAGCCGACTGTTGCGGCCGGAAGAGCGTGCTTTCCATCAAGCAGATTCGCAGTATGAAAGCCCAACCGGAAGAATGGATTGTGAGCAGTCGCTGCCGCTCACCGCAACAGGACAGCGTGATGTGTCTATTTCTAATAACAAACCGTGGACAAGAATCGATCAAGCACTTCGTGTAGCGGACTTGCTTTTACAAGGGGGCGGGTTCAGCGCGATTATTCTGGACATGTGCAGCATCGCTCCGGAGTATGCTCTACGCGTACCGCTGGCGACGTGGTTTCGTTACCGTGCAGCTGCCGAGCGAAGTCAAACGAGCATTCTGCTTCTCACACAACATTCATGCGCAAAAAGTAGCGCAGAGCTGTTGCTTCGACTCAGGCAGAGCAATGTGCTGCATGACAGTAGTACCGTGCTAGCCGGATTTGAGCACCGTCTGGAAGTGGCGCGTCGACGTTTCACTCATGCTGCAATGGTTGCTGTTCCGCTCCGTCAGTGTCCGCAAGAGGAGTCGATTGCGAACTGGTCCTGCAAAACCGTGTGGACGGGTCCGAGATGACGCGAACTGCCGAGTTGTACGCCTGTCTTTATGTAGAAGAGCTTCCCTTGCAGGCGCTGCTCCGTCTTAGACCAGAGTTGCGCGACAAACCATGCGTTGTAATGGACGGAGATCCTCCGTTACAGATGGTTTGCTCGCTCAACACAAAGGCGCGTCGGCTTGGGGTGACTCACGCAATGACGCGAGTGGAGATCGACACATTCACTTCGATTAGAGTGTTTCAGCGCTCACGGAAGGAAGAAGCCGCGACAAAGGGTATCCTTCTCGAATCTGTGGGCGTGTTCTCACCACGTGTCGAAGATCGAAGCGAGAATGGAGCATTTCTTTGTTTCGTCGACATCCTAGGAACAGAGAAGCTATCAGGCCCACCTGAAGTACTGATCCGCAGCCTTCTTACGGGCGTCAGGAAGAATGGCGTGAGTGCTCGTGCGGTTGTCAGCAGGAATGCTAATGCCGCGGCAGCCGTTGCCAAAGGGGTAACGTCACAAACGGCTCTTAGGATCATCGCCGAAGGAGAGGAAGCGGCAGCTCTGGCGTCTCTTCCGCTTTCCGTCCTCGAGCTTACTGAAGAGCAACGGGAAACCCTTCGCTTGTGGGGTATTCGTACATTGGGAATGCTGGCAGATCTTCCCGAAGATGAATTGATCGCCAGGATGGGACAATCTGGTCAGCGACTTCGCCAGTTAGCTCTAGGAGAGCTACCACATCCCTTTCAACCGAAAGAACCAGCATTCCTGCTGGAAGAGCACTTGGAGTTTGATTCTCCTGTTGAACTGCTTGAATCTGTACTTTTCGTAGCGAGCGGAATGCTGGACCAACTTATCAGGCGCGCAGACTCACGCGCGCTCGCCCTCGCTGCGATCGATATCGACCTAACTATTGAAGGGTCTGCGACGCATACATGCACTGTCCGGTCCTCGCTGCCTACAAACGAAAAACAAATATGGATCAAACTGCTTCATCTCGAGCTCCGCGCACATCCACCAAAAAGTGCGATTCTTGCGCTTGCAATAAAAGCCGAGCCAGGTGCGATCAAGCGCACACAACTAGGCCTATTTACACCACAATTGCCTGAACCTACTAAACTGGATGTCACGCTCGCACGCATCCGCGCTATTGTAGGCGAAGGTTGTGCCGGCAGACCTGTATTAACAGATACCCACAAGCCGCAAGGATTTCACATAGAGACGTTCGCTGTTCCCGCTGCGTATACATCGAGTCCTTATACCAGCCAAACGCGATCAACTCTTCGAAAGCTGCGTTCAGCAGAGAACATATATGTCACGGTACAGGACGATTGTCCAAAGACATTCGTGTTTCGACAAGGTCACTACATCATCATGCAGGCATATGGACCCTGGCTCGTAAGCGGGGATTGGTGGAGCCCTGCGTCATGGCGTCTCGAACAATGGGATTTAGTCGCAAGCGCACAGGATGGAGGCGATTTGCTGTGTTGCTGCATAACTCATGATCATGTGCTAGATCGCTGGCAAATTGTGGCTCTTTATGACTGAGCATTATGTAGAGTTGCATGCCGCCAGCGCCTTCAGCTTTCTTGAGGGGGCGTCACAACCAGAACAGCTTATTGAGCGCGCCGTTGCACTCGAGATGCCTGCGATGGCACTCCTTGACCGCAATGGCGTCTATGGTTCTGCGCGATTTCACACCAGCGCCAAGAGAAATAAGATTCGCGCTCATATCGGTGCAGAAGTCGCCTGGGATTTCTGCCGGCGTCTGACGCCACCTGGATGGTTGCCGCACCAATACTTAGCTGAGTCAGTACGTCTACCGCTGCTCTGCGAATCCCGGCAGGGATATCAAAACCTCTGTCAGCTCATTACGCAATTCAAGATGCGTGAAGTGACAAAGAATGACGGCACTGCGACCTTCAGCGATCTGCAACAGTTCGCCTCCGGATTGATCTGTTTAACCGGCGGGGATGAAGGTCCATTGGCAGCCGCGTTGGTAACAGGCGGTGAATCTGATGCCCGCGAGGCCCTTGAAAAGCTGATGCATGCCTTTGGCCGGCAGAATGTGTATGTCGAGCTGCAACGCCATGGGGAACGCGAACAGGAGTGGCGCAACCAAGCGTTGCTCCGAATGGCAAGGTCATTGAATCTGCAAGTCGTCGCTACAAATGGTGTTCGTTATGCAAACGCCTGTGACCGCGAGATTCTCGATATCTTAACGGCAATCCGACATCACACCAAACTCGATCAGGCAGGTCGACTTTTAACATTCAACGATCAACGCTTTATACGCTCAGCGAAAGAGATGCGCGCACTTTTTCGTGATGTACCAGAGGCAATTGCGAATACGGTACATCTCTCTTCCCGACTTAATTTCGAACTGGATGAGCTTGGGTATGAGTTTCCCTGCTACAGAGTGCCGAACGATGACACGATGGATAGCTTTTTGCGGAAGCGCGTTGAAGAAGGAGTTGAGCGGCGTTACGGATCTGGAAGTACCCACTTACTGGAGCGGGCAAAAGATAACGTCAAACGTGAGCTGGCGCTTATTGAGAAACTCGGCTTCGCAGGCTATTTTCTCATAGTTTGGGACATAGTCGAATATTGTAAACGTAACAATATCCTTATACAGGGGCGGGGTAGCGCTGCAAACTCCGTGGTCTGCTATTCGCTCGAAATCACTGCTGTTGATCCGATCGGAATGGGTTTGCTTTTCGAGCGGTTTATAAGTGACAGCCGTGGTGAGTGGCCTGACATCGATCTCGATCTGCCTTCTGAAGAAAACCGCGAACAGGCTATTCAATATGTATACAAGCGCTATGGAGAACTGGGCGCAGCTATGACGGCAAATGTCATAACATACCGCGGCAAGTCTGCAGCACGTGAGGTGGGTAAGGTTCTAGGTTTCGATCGGGAATCGCTAGGCCGGCTGTCAGGTCTGGTCAGCAACTGGGAGTGGCGTGGAAAGACAGATACGATGGCGCATTCTTTCCGAAACGCTGGTTTCGATATCCGACACCCACGAATAGCGAAATACCTTGAGCTCTCCATGCGCATTCAGGGTTTGCCACGTCATCTTGGGCAGCATTCAGGCGGCATGGTGATTTGCCGGAGTCAGTTGAACAAAATTGTGCCGTTGGAACGAGCTTCAATGCCGGAGCGAACGGTCGTGCAATGGGATAAAGAAGATTGCGCGGATATGCGCATTATTAAGCTCGATTTTCTGGGTCTTGGCATGATGGCCGTGATCCGGGACTGCCTGGAGTTGATCCCGGAGCACTATGGTGACAGCGCTGATATGGCGCATCTACCCGAAGATAGAGAGGTGTATCAGACGTTGCAAAAGGGCGACACGATCGGAATGTTTCAAATTGAAAGCCGAGCTCAAATGGCTTCTTTGCCGCGAAATCATCCGGAGACTTTTTATGATCTTGTCGTGCAGGTCGCAATCATCCGTCCCGGCCCGATTGTAGGACAGATGATGCATCCCTATATGAGGCGTCGACAGAAGAAGGAAGACGTAAGTTACCCGCATCCATTTCTGGAACCAGTTCTAAAACGAACTCTCGGCGTACCGCTTTTTCAAGAACAGCTACTCAGTATGGCAATGACACTAGCTAATTTCTCCGGTGCGGAGGCTGACGAATTACGCCGTGCCGTAGGCATGCGTCGCTCCTGGGAGCGTATGAAAAATCTAGAGGGAAAACTCCGGGCGGGGATGACTGCCAACGGAATTGATCCTATGGTTCAGGACAACATTGTGCAGAATATCAGCTCCTTCGCGTTGTATGGATTTCCTGAATCACATGCGTCAAGCTTTGCACTCATTGCCTATGCATCAGCCTTTTTTAAGGTGAAATATTTAGCCGCTTTCACTTGCGCCATGCTGAATAACCAGCCGATGGGATTTTATTCGCCTGCGGTCCTGATCAAGGATGCGCAACGTCATGGCCTGCGCGTAAAGCCCATGGATGTACAGCAATCAGAGTGGCCTTGTACGCTCGAACGTGAAAGCGATGGGTCGCTGTCATTGCGCATTGGGCTCGGATATGCAAAAGGCTTGCGTGAGAGATCCGCTGAAGTTCTCATACAGTCTCGTGTTCTAGATGGCCTATTTCCTTCCGCAGAGGATCTTGCACAGCGTGTGCCCATTCTCGATAGGAAAGAATTGACGTTGCTCGCTCACATTGGAGCCCTGAACTCTGTGGGTGGAATTACGCATCGACGCGAAGCGCTTTGGCAGGTTGAGCGCGCGGGCAAGATAGAGGGGCCGTTGTTCAGGCACAGAAGTGAACTGTTGCAGAATCACAACGAGGCACTGCCCCTTCATCAAATGAACACTGAGGAGCGCTTAGTAGCGGATTATGCAGGAATGGGACTTACGCTTGACAAACATCCCATGTACCACCGCCGTTCTGAGCTGCGATGCCAAAATGTTCGTTCGACAGCAGAGCTGAAGCATTGCAGAGATGGTGAAAGTGTGCGTACTGCAGGCTGCGTAATCGCGCGACAACGACCGGGTACCGCAAAAGGTTTCATCTTCATCTCAATCGAGGATGAAGCAGGCATTGCCAACATCATCGTCTCGCCAGATTTATATGAGCGAGAGCGGCTTACTGTCACGCGCAGCAAGTTCTTACTCGTAGATGGATGGCTTCAAAACCAGGAAGGTGTTATCCATGTAAAGGCCATCCGGTTAGAAGCCTTGGCAGATGGCATGCTAGAAATGCGATCGCACGATTTTCATTGAGAACCGGCGGGGCAGGAAGTTGCCAATGTACCTTCATCAGCAATATTCCCTCCGTCGCATCGGTTCGCGAACGCGAAAACACGCTCCCATATAAGCTTCAACCAGCAGTTTAAAGCGTAATTACGCTCGTGGACGCCCGCATGTTGTTACATGGTGCGAGCAGAATCTTCACACTGCGCAAAGGGATGCCTGGACTCTTCATTTTTTTCCCAAAAAAGCGATCTCAACACTTTTAAGCGCCACAGAAGTGTGTATCATCCGCCTTAAGAAATTACTTAATGTGTTCCGCCCACAGAGATTGGTTCGTGGGCATGAGCGAAGAGTGAACGAGAGTCTCTTGGGTTGCACACTGCTCGCTTCGCTCCTTGCATTTGCGCTGACCGCGATGCGTGTCCAGCTGAGCGTCTGCTTCTGCCTGCCATAAGTCTCACAAGCCAGTAACGCGGCCTTGCTAAATCGATTCTCCGCAGGATCATGCGGCGAGGCAAGGGTAAGTTGCAGATCGTAACTATAGATGCTCCTAAGTGCAGATATCTACAGCACCTTTGGACGCATGCTGACGAAACGCTAATTGATATGTAGTCATCCCCTAGGAGATCTATGTTGTTCATCAGGAGAACTTGTTCATCTTCGGGCAGGAAACCAGGACGAGCTGTTGCTTTCTTGTTTCTCACGGCCCTATTCGGCCTCGCGCTGTCTCAGCCAGCGTTTGCCGCAAATATCACAGTGGCAAGCCCGGTCAACGGTACAACCGTCCCCTCTCCAGTATGGATTCGAGCCCACAACATAGGATGCGATGGACTGACTCCAACCGCGTTTGGCTATTCCATTGACAACAGTAGCACGCTGACCAAAGGGGTAACAGTTAACGATGTTGACGTCACGACCGGCATGGCTGCCGGAAGCCACACGGTTCACTTCAAGTCGTGGACGAGCAACGGAGTATGCCCGGTGGTGAGTACCACCTTCATAGTTGCCGGCGGTAGCACGAGTGGCGGCTCGGGCGGCAACACTTCCGGGGGCGGGTCGTCTTCTTCTGGCAGCGCAGTCTATGCGCTTCCTTCCTATGCCGTTCCATCCGCTGATCTCGACAGTGTGGGCGGCTGGTCAGCCGAACACGATGGCGGTACTCCTGGCTCATCCAAGGGATCGATGGTATATCCGGCGAGCACTCCCTCGTATGACGATGCCAGGGAGTTCTACATGACATACTCCAATCACGGTGGCGAACGTTGGCATCTCTCTTTTGGCAACAACGGGACGTCCATGAACTTCGTTCTTGATACGTATGTTTATATGGTCAATCCGAGTCAGGTGCAAAATCTTGAGATAGACCTGAATCAAGTAATGTCGAACGGCGAGACAGTGATCTATGGCACCCAATGCTCGAGCATATCGAAGACCTGGGAATACGCGTACATTTCCGGCAGCTCACCTCACTGGAAATCTTCAAACATTGGCTGCAATCCGTTGACCTGGTCCGCAAAGACCTGGCACCACATCCAAGTAGGCTTTCACCGCAATAGCAGTGGGGTTGTGACTCACGACTGGGTGAATTTCGATGGAACGCATAGTGTTTTCAAAAGTGCGACCGGCGCTGGCGCCCTGAAGCTTGGCTGGGCCAAGGGAGATCTACTTGTCAACTACCAGATTGATGGAGAGTCTAAGGGCAGCGGGTCTGTTACTTCGTACATTCATAAGATGACTTTTTACCACTGGTAAATAAGAACCGTTGTATTACCGAAGGCCGCCTTATGGGGCGGCCTTCGGTTTTCGACATCATTGCCGATTCGCATGTGCTAGTGCTGAGGCCCGCAGGTGGAATCACGATCAATAATCTCCGGCCCACTCTGACTCAGAGATTCCGCCGGCTCGGGCGATGCACAGCATGCGCTGGTTCGTGCTCGACCTCTCCCTCCAAAGAGCGCTTACAATCGCCTCACATGCCTTGCATGACGGATCACGACAATCTGTGGAGGTTTCTAGGCCGAGAACAGAAACCATTTGACGACTCCGCGTTTAGGCCATTGGTACAGGGAAAGCATGTCCTCATCACGGGTGCTGCAGGCTTCATCGGCTCCGCACTTGCACGAACCATAGGCCGACTTTCTGCCGAGCGTCTGGTTTTGCTGGATATCGCCGAGACGGGGCTTCACGAGCTCGCATCGGATCTTGATGTCCAGGTCACCCATGACTTGATTGTCGGCGACGTCTGCGATGCCGATCTGCTCGCTGACACATTCGAGAAGCATCGCCCGCAAATCGTTTTGCATGCCGGCGCTTGCAAGCATGTTTCACTCATGGAGGCGAACCCATTCGCCGCCGCGCGAACAAACGTGATGGGAACTCATCAGATTGCCCGGGCCGCGAGCGCGTTCGGGTCGGAGAAGATGGTCCTCATTTCAACGGATAAGGCCGTTGCCCCCATCGGCATTATGGGTGCGACGAAGCGGATAGCCGAACTCATCGTATTGGGCAATTGCAGCCCTACCCAGATGTACGCCATCCGGCTCGGCAACGTGATTGGATCGAGGGGCAGCATGGTTCCGACGCTGCAGCATCAGATTGCTCAAGGTGGTCCAATCACCATCACAGACGTTGCTTGCACCCGGTTCTTTATATCTCTCCGTGAGGCGGTTCAACGAATACTCTCTGCTCTCCTTCTCGACAGATCTTCCAGCATCCTCGTCTCCGATATAGCCCAGCCTTACCGGATTGTCGATCTTGCCAGATTTCTGGTGGAGAGCGCAGGGATGGACCACGACAAGGTCGCGTGTCGCGTTACCGGTCTTCATCCCGGAGAAAAACTCTCCGAACAGATGACATCGAGTGCGGAGATGCTCGCGACCACTGGTATCCATGGTCTGCGCAAAGTGCTTCATAGTCCCAGTCTGCCTCCGGGTCGGTTAACTGAAGCCATCGAAGAGATGGATGCGGCTTTCCACCCGCGTAATCTGGACAAACTTCTACGCGCCATCTGCAGCGTGGTCCCGGACTATGTGCCGAGTGCCAGCATCCAACAGCAAATATCCGATCAATTCGCAGAGAGACTGACATGAGGCGAACGATCGCTGTTGTGACGACCTCACGTGCCGATTACAGTCACCTCTACTGGCCATTAAGAGAGCTGGCCGATCACTCCGACGTGGACCTTAAGTTGATTGTTACGGCATCTCATCTTTCTCCTGAATTCGGTAATACGGTTGGTGAGATTGAGAAGGATGGCTTCACTATTGCTGCCCGCCTGGAGTGCCTGCTCAGCTCCGACACCGATGTGGGAATGGCCAAGAGCATCGGGGTTGCGGCGCTCTCGCTTGCCGATTGCCTCGCCGCGATGCGGCCTGATGTGCTGTTGCTGATCGCAGATCGATACGAGATGCTTGCTCCGGCAGCCGTCGCACTTGCCTTGCGGATACCGATCGCGCATATCGAGGGCGGCGAAATCAGCCGAGGCGCAGTTGACGATGCCGTCCGGAACGGCCTCACCAAAATGAGCCATATTCACTTCACTTCGACGGAGTGCGCGAGAAGGCGCGTGATCTCGATGGGCGAGGAACCATGGCGGGTCCATCGTGCCGGGGCGCCCTCGCTCGACCACCTGCGCAAGAGCAAGCTACTGAGCAAGGTGGGGCTTGAAGTGAAGCTGCAGATTGATCTCGCGCCCAGCACGGCGATCGTTGCGTACCATCCGGTCACGCTTCTTCGAGATACCAACGCAGAAGCGGATGAGCTATTTGCAGCCCTGGCGCAGCTTCGTTGTCAACTTATCTTTTGTCATCCAAATGCGGATGCCGGAGGGCGTGACTTGTCGGAACGTATCCGGAGGTTTCTTGCCAAGCGCGGCAGGGGACACCTGTTCGTCAATCTGCCGGCCATTGAGTACTGGAGCCTGTTGCGCCAAGCGGACCTTCTGGTGGGCAATTCGAGTAGTGGGATCATGGAGTCGGCATCGTTTGCTCTGCCTACCGTCAACGTGGGCGTGCGGCAGCAGGGAAGAGAGCGCGCTCGGAATGTGCTGGATGCGGCTCCGGTAGCGATATCCATTCTTGAACAGGTAGAGAAGGCCACGTCGCCATCATTTCGGGAGTCATTGTCAGGGATGACGAATCCTTACGGCGACGGCCATGCATCGGAGCGCATCGTGGAGGTGCTGACAGCTTTGCCGGATCGCGACCGGTTGCTGCTCAAGCTGGATCCGGGAGCACTGCCATCCTGAAGATTCCTCTTTCTGCGCCGGATATTACCGAGGCCGAGATCGAGGAGGTCGTCGCCGTTCTGCGGGGATCTCGACTGAGCCTCGGACCAAAGATGGAGGAGTTTGAGGAACTGGTCTGCCGCTACGTCGGTCAGAGTTTTGGAATTGCAGTAAGCTCCGGGACTGCGGGATTGCATTTGTGTATCCGGGCTCTGGGGATTGGATCGGGTGACGAAGTCATCGTCCCATCTTTTACTTTTGTTGCGGTGGCGAATGCGGTTCGATACGAAGGTGCCCTCCCAGTCTTCGTGGATATTGAGGACCGATGTCTCAATCTCGATCCCGAGCGCATTGAGGCTGCGATCACGCCTCGCACGCGGGCGATCGTTGCCGTTCATACCTTCGGCTGCCCCGCAGATATGCCGGCTATCCTCGATATCGCCCATCGCCATCGGCTTCGAGTGATTGAAGACGCGTGTGAGGCGATTGGCGCAATGTATCAAGGCAGACAGGTGGGATGCTTTGGCGATGCTGCGGTGTTTGCGTTCTATCCCAACAAGCAGATCACCACCGGGGAAGGTGGCGTGGTGGTTACAGGAAACGAGCAGCTAGCCAGGGAAATTCGTGCGATGCGCAACCATGGGCGCTACGAATCGGATGAGTGGCACCAGCACTCGATCCTGGGCTACAACTATCGGCTCTCGGAGATCAATTGTGCTTTGGGCTGTGCGCAAATGCGCCGCATCTCAGATATTCTTGCGCGGCGGGAGCAGGTGGCACGCAAGTACGAAGCGCTGCTTCGCGATGTTCCGGACCTCGTTCTTCCGCCCATGGACATTGCAGAGGTAGGGCTCAGCTGGTTTGTTTATGTAGTGCGGCTGGCGACTGATTTCAGTCAGGATCGACGGGGCGCTATTGCCCGGATGCTCCATCAGCGCGGCATTGGATGCGGGCGGTACTTCGCGCCGATTCACAGTCAGCCGGCCTATGCGGCGACGCCGGCGCGATGGCCTCTTGCGGTCACGGAGTCGGTAAGTCGCAGAACGCTTGCGCTGCCCTTCTTCACGCGTCTTGGCGATGAGGATATGGAGCGTGTGTCGCTGGCTCTGCGGGAGTCCCTGGCGGCCGCTACCTGATTCTAGCCGGAGTTCGTCTCCGGGTGTGGCGGGGATAATGTCGATCACGATTCTTATACGCCGCGCTCTAGTTGACGATGGCATTCAGCGTCGTCGAAGTGGCGTCGCGACGAGGCGATGAGTCCATCCGCGCCAATCTGCCAAAGCTCAAGGCCACCGATACGAACGCGATGTCCGGTGCCTCCCGGTCCAGTGCTGGTGCCGACCAATGTCCAGCGATATTCGGTACGGTCACCCTGCAGGAGCACGCCGTTCATGACCATTCGCGGATCCGAGAATGCAGTCATGAATGATTGAGCAACATCCATGATCGCACGGCGATATATCGCGGGAGCTCCATCGCTGACGGAGAGCGAGCATCTGTTGAATAGAAGGCGGCGACACGTGCTGCTTCCTACTGCACCACGCGGAAGTGTAGCGGCTTGTGAATTCGATCAATTGGTTCTTTCTTTTGCATTCGCGGCACCTTGCTGCTGTAGGTACCGCAGACTGCATGGAACGGATGGGAGCGGCTCGGATGCGTTCGGAATCGCCTGCGGGCGTGTGAGAGAGGCACCCGGGGGAAGGAGGCCCGGGGGAGGAGATCGGCTTATTTGTAGGTTGCGTTGGTGCGAACGAGCTCATCGCGGTGGCCTGACTGGTCAGTCATGGAACTGAAGGCCGCTCCGCCGAGGGGATTGGCCTTGAGGGCTTCCTCCACCGCTGCGCTTACCTTGTCCAGACCTTCGGCATTCGTGGCGACGTAGACGATGAGAAACGAGCCTGGCGAGTTGGTGTGGATGGCCTGGATATCAATTTCGTATTCGGCGATGGTGCCTGCTGCAAGCTGTTTTTCGAGCAGCGGCACCACCAGTGTCTTACTGATCGTCTCGACCGCATCGTCGGAGGCATCCGGCTTCAATTTATACAGTCCGACGTGGGTGTATCCGTTCTTAATCGGTCCGGAATGCCAGTTGTAATAGCGGCTGACGAAGAGCTCGTCCCAGTGTTTGGTGGCGCTGGAGAGTACGGGAGACGTGGAGTTGCCATCCTTGTAGAACTGCTCGAGCACAGTGATCACACCGGCCATCGACATGGCCGACCACCACTGGTCGTGAGTTTCGCCGTCGGGACTGTGAATCAAGTTGACGTCGCTGCCAAAGCCTACGATGGTGCCGCTGGCGAGGTCTTTTTCGAGAGTTGCGCGATCCGCCTCGTCCGCCTTTGCCATATCGGCCCATTGGGCTCGCGGTATATCCCAATTACTGATGTAGGAGTACATGGGCGGTTTTTCTTTGACATCTGACGTCTGCGCACCCGCCGGCGTGGCGCTCGCTGCGGCCATGCCTAGGACGCTCACCACTGCAAGAATTGTCCCCCTTCGTCTGTTCATGATTGTCTTTCCTTTCGAGCTACAGCCAGGATTCGATCTTGCTTCCTGGGCGCGGGTAAGTGTATGCCGTCCGGGGCTGAACTCAGCGGAAATCAACGGTAACTGGTTGGTGCGAGACTTATCGGCCTCATTTGAGGTGACGGATGGCGGCCCGGCGGCCGCCTGCAGCAGGTTCTGAGGCGTGTTGTTGAACAGAGGAGGAAGCGTAAATCCCGGTTTGTCCCTATAGCTTGCCGCGTAGGACCACAACGGAGGCGGCGGGTAACTCAAAGTCGCTGCTGGCCTGAATCTGCTTCCGCACGATTGGGCCGTCGGGATCGGCTTTGCCTCCCTGGTAAAGCTCCTGCACATTGTTGCGCGCCTCCGGCATGTGTGCGTTGAAGCCGCGCTGCGGTGGATTCCAATGATATTGGGCGCGCCCGAAGATTGACTCGTTGACAGGACCGGAGAATGGAGCGTGGGAGCCGGCGCCGTCGGCAAACTCGACATGAACGTGGTGGTTGTTTTCCTGGTCCTTGTTGACCAGCATGACGGCCCACTGTCCGTCCCGCCGTTTGACCGCATACGCAGTAACGAGTGTGTGGCCAGCCCCATCGGCGATGTCGGAGACGGCTGGGAATACCTGGTTGACGCCGTCGGCGTCGAGCCATTCATGATTGATTAACTGCGCGACGAAGAACTGCGCCAGCGGCTGGTTAATGGAGTAATCGGGATGGACGGTGAACATGCCGAAGGTTCCGGCAGAGTCGTTGCAGCCATGCTCCAACTGCAAAGGAAGGTAGTGGAAATAGTAGACGCCACTTCCCCCATTGCTCAGAAATGAGCCTATGTAGTCTGCGAGCCAGAGTCCGCTGAAGATGTCTTCATACGTCTCACTGGTAGAGGAGGACAGATTCGATTCAGTGATGAAGAAAGGCACCGACGCGGGAAGGCCATCGGCATGCCACACGTCGACGATGTGATGGATGAGCTCCGCCTCGTCGTAGAGGCTGGCCCAGGTGATGCGGCAAGGGTCATATGGGTAGTGCTCGAAGGAAAAGAACTGCAGCTCTTGCATGCGCGAGTGCTGGTGAAGATAGAGGAGGAAACGTCCGAGCCATGAGGTGCGGCCCTGAGCGTCTGGCCAGACTTCGACATCTTCGTTCACACCCTCAAAGGAGGGGCCACCGAGCTTGAGGTTGGGGTCGACGCGCCGCAGTGCTGTGGCGAATTCGAGATAGAGCGCGGCGTAGTCTTCCGGCTGCATGAACTGACCATCGGATTCCTCGCCCATCTCTATATAGGAGACGGGATATTTGTGATTTTCGAGGTAGCGGACCTCAGCGGCGGCGTTTTCCGGGGTTTCGTATAGCATCGCGATGGGCATCATGGCGGGAAGGCCGCGCGTGACTCCACTTTGAAAGAAGAGATCGAAGCCGACTTGCGCTTCCTGCGTGTTGACCGCACTGTCGGGCGTGTGCCAAGGGTCGATGGATGAGCAGAAGGTTGCGGTCTGCTCCTGATCCGGAGTGTGGCGGAGCAGATCGTGGAAGACACCATCTTTCGAAGTGCTGCCGAGATAGAGCTCCTTGATGGCGTAGCCAACGCAGTTGCGAGGGTCGGCCGAGCCATGAGTGTCGCAGGTATCGGAGGATTTGGTCATCCAGATGCGGAGAAAGCGAAGCCGCACCGGAAGCTCAGAAAGGGTGTGAAGGGCTACACCTCCGTGTCCCGCAGTAACGACACCTTGAGGCAAGGTTACCCAGGTGCCGCGAGTGGGGAAGTGGAGAGGGTCGAGGCCGGTCCAGTACTGGAGGACGTAATCGGTCGCGTGGGGTTCGGCCCAGGAGATCTTGAGGGTGTCGACTAGCTCTTCACGGGAAAGGTCGAGGATCACCCATTGTGGATGAAGCGCGTCGTCTTCGCCGGTGTAGCGACGGGTGAGGTAGGGATTGCTCTTCCAGTAGGTGCTCTCGTCTCCATCCGTGATGCGTGAGAAGCCGACGTTGCCGGTGCCGTCGTTACGGGTGACGCCACGATGCGGCAGTGCGTAACCAAAGGAATGGCGAATGAAGCCGGTGGAGGAAACGGACCCGGTGAAGTAGCCCTTTCCGCCGGGATCGCTCCACGTGCCTTCGGGGTTCCAGTGCCAGGCTTCCACGGCGAGGTCCGTGTTCTGGCGGTAGGTAACGGGTTGCCATCCGGAGTCCAGGACCGGCTGAAGCGCCTGTTTCGTAAGGTCGCGGTCGATGGCCTCGACCGGTATGCGATCGACTCCTGCTCCAACCGAGTCGCGCGGGTTGATTGCGTTGCTCGGCTTCGTAGTATCAATACGGACGGTTTGTGCGAGCAGAGGCGAGGCGCAAAAAAGCAGACTGAGCGCACAAGGAGTCTTCCAGGATAAGAATCGACGGGCGATTGGCATGAGTTGTCCGGGAATCACGATCCGGGAATCCTTTGAGGGCGCTGATTTCTTATCAGAGTTATACCTCACACCGAATTGCAGATGGTCAGCGCTTCGCGTT
>Ga0210396_10002793_pt1 | contig 17607 bp, 18 predicted proteins | sample IncBWH17OmetaG_FD_155466 | JGI IMG/M metagenome (GOLD analysis project Ga0210396, IMG submission 155466) | Forest soil microbial communities from Barre Woods Harvard Forest LTER site, Petersham, Massachusetts, United States - Inc-BW-H-17-O ... | reverse complement strand
ACAATGCCGATGAGCATGCTTTCCAAGCTCTTCACGACGGGCAGCACGGCAAACGCTGCCCGAGCTGTCAGCACCGCGGCCAATGAACTGGGAGCGGCCCAGTCGGCTGGGCTCGGCTCGGGCACCAGCGTGCTGGCCTCGACCGGCTTCGGCGCAGGCGCGCCTGCCGTTTCAGCGAGTATCGGTCAGGCCACCTCCGTCGGCGCGTTGTCGGTGCCGTCTGCCTGGGCAGCGCCGTCGACCAGCGCCACCACCGCCGCCATGCCGTTCGGCGGCGCCACCTCGATCCCGGCGGCGCAGGGTGGCGCGCACACGGCCATGCCGCCGATGATGCCGATAACCACCATGGGCGCACGCGGCGGTTCCGCGGCACCAACCCGATTTGAGCTCCGTTCGACCGTGATCCCCTTCACACCGGCGGCCGGTTAGCTGGCGCCGCCGCGAGGAGACCCCGCGGCCCGCTCCGTTGAGCCGCTGTCCTCCGGATGGCAGCAAACCCAACATTGGATGAACGGCGGTTGATCGCGGATGAACACTGCTTGATGAGGAATGAATAGTCGGCGTCGTCGTCGCAGATGGCCTGCGCGTCCATCTAATGTCTCAACCAGCGATTGTTCAGTGATGAGCATCGGCGCTCAATGTTGTTGACGCTGAGGGTTACCGAGGAAAGAAAGCGTATTTCGTCTGTGGCCACATACCGCGCTCCGCACATCGAGATCGATCGGGCGGTCAACCACCACGACCCGCCGATTGCTGAGCAGTTGATGACAACGCTGCACGCCGCCGCTTCCATGTGGCGGTTGACGGGCACACGCAATCTTGGCTTGCTGACGGAGGTTTCTAGTGCTTGATTTCGGGCTGTTGCCGCCGGAGGTCAATTCAGGTCGGATGTATTCGGGTCCCGGACCCGGCCCGTTGTTGGCTGCTGCGGAGGCATGGGACAGCCTGGCCGCGGAGTTGGGCATCGCGTCCGCGGGTTACGGTTCCACGCTGTCGGAGCTGACGAGCGGTTCCTGGACAGGCCCGACGTCGTCGGCAATGATGGCCGCGGTCACGCCGTATGTGGACTGGCTCAGCACGACCGCCGCTCAGGCAGAGCAGACCGCCAACCAAGCCCGCGCCGCCGTCGCCGCCTACGAGGCGGCGTTTGCGATGACGGTGCCGCCGCCGGCGATTGCGGCTAACCGTGCGTTGTTGTTGGCCTTGGTAGCGACGAACTTCTTCGGGCAGAACACCGCGGCAATCATGGCCACCGAAGCCCTCTACGTGGAGATGTGGGCCCAAGACGCTGCCGCCATGTACGGCTATCTCGCCGCCTCGGCGGCAGCCGCAGTGGTGACGCCGTTCGTCGCCCCGGCGCAGACCGCCAACCAGGACGGGGTGAACAATCAGGCTGACGCGGTGGCCAAGGCCGCCGCGACACCGGCCAGCCAGGCCGCGACGGTGGCCCAAAACGCCGCGGCGGCGGCACCGACCACCTCCGCGCAGACGACCACCGCCACAAGCACGACAGCCACATCAGGCGTGACGTCCGCAGCAGTACCAGCAGTACCAACGACATTCGCCCAGTGGGTTGAAACGCTGATCTACAACACCTACACCCAGTTCGGCCAAGGCGGTTGGGGCCTGGGCCTGTCGAGCGGCAACCTGAACTCGATGCGGCAGATCCTCCAGGCCTACTTCGCGGTCGGTCTCGGAAACTTCGGTTATGGCCTTGGCCAGCAGACGATTACCCCCGCTCAGGCAATGGGACTAGAACAAGGGCTTGGGTTGATGCCCCAGATTCCCGGGGCAGCAGTCCTTCCCCCCATTGGCGGCACCGCAGGCGTCAGCGGCGCACCGTTTACGGCCAGCAGTGTGACGGCCCAGATGGGCGAGGCCAGCACTCTCGGGCGGCTGTCGGTGCCCGCGGGTTGGCAAGGGGCGACGCCTACGGAGATGGAAGAGACCCGGCTGGTCAGCGCCGCACGCCCGGTCGCACCGCAGGCGAATGGGATGCTCAACGGTGTTCCGATGGCGGGCAACGCCGGCCTTGGACGCCGCGGCGCCGGCTACACCGTGAAATACGGGTTCCGGTACGCTGTGATGCCCCGGCCGCCAGCAGGGGGGTAACAGAGTGCGAATCCGTGCGGCGGCGCCTAGTGGCCGTGGCCACCCGGACCGAATGGCAGCCTGCCCCGCGCGGCGTACCGAAAGTGCTTGTGGCGAAAGCCCGCTCCGGCGATCTTCAGCACGACCACGTTTAGTTATGCGGCAGCCGAGACGGCAATCGAGCGCCCGCGCCCACACTGCAGTCCAGTGGCCGGTCGAATCGAAACATTACTGCAGGTGGAAGGTGTGTCGAACTCGAGATGAACAGCCGATATCGGGGGGTGAATACTCACCGTCCAGTCGTGAACAGTTGGGTCGGCAGGGCCGTTACGCCCGCGTGACCCTCTAACCTTTCAACCAACGACCTTGCTCAAGGTCGAAGACTCTCACGGTTATTGAGGAGGAAACCGGATGTCGTTCGTAACCACGCAGCCAGAAGCGTTGTCGGCAGCAGCCACCAGCCTGCACGGGATCGGCTCAGGGGTGAACGCCCAGAATGCAGCTGCGGCGGCCCCGATAACGGGAGTCGTTCCCGCTGCCGCCGACGAGGTTTCGGCGCTGACGGCGGCTCAGTTCGTCGCGCACGCTCAGCTGTACCAGGCGGTCAGCGCCCAGGCTGCGGCTATCCACGAAATGTTCGTCAACACGCTGGGCACCAGCGCCGGTTCATACGCCGCCACCGAGGCCGCCAACGCGGCTGCGGCGCTCTAGGGAGGCTTCTCGATGGTGGATTTTGGGGCGTTACCGCCTGAGGTCAACTCGGCCCGCATGTATTCCGGTCCGGGTTCGTCGTCGCTGCAGGCTGCCGCATCGGCGTGGAACGGACTTGCCGCCGAGCTTCAATCGGCCGCGCAGGGCTACGACACGGTGATCACGCAACTTTCCAGTGACGAGTGGACCGGGACGGCGTCGGCAGCGATGGCCAGCGCCGCACAGCCGTACGTGACTTGGATGCAACAGACGGCCGCCGAGGCCGAACAGGCCGCGACTCAGGCCAGGGCGGCCGCCGCGGCATACGAACAGGCGTTCGCGGCGACGGTGGCGCCGCCGCTCATCGCGGCCAATCGCGCTGAGACAGCCCAGGCGGTGCAGGCCAACGTCTTCGGTCAGTACACGCCACTGATCGCGCAACTCGAGGCACAGTACGGCCAAATGTGGGCGCAAGACGCCGCGGCCATGTACAGCTACGCGGGTCAGTCGGCATCGGCAGCTCAGGTGACGCCGTTCGCCACGCCGGCCGCGACGACCAATCCTGGCGGCACAGCGAATCAAAGCGCTGCCGTCAGCCAGGCAACCGCCACGTCGGCCGCCAGCAGCAGCCAGTCGATCCTGCAACAGCTGACCTCGTCAATGCCGAGCTCGCTGCAAAGCCTTGCGTCGCCGGCGGCCACCTCGGCGGCCACCACCACCGAAACGCCGTTTCAGGCGCTCTGGAGCTTCCTATTCGGGACGACCGCCCTGGCCACAAACCTCTCGGCCTTGGTAACCAGTTACTCGCCATACGCGGCCTTGTTCTACAACACCGAGGGTCTGCCGTACTTCAGCGTCGGTATGGGCAACTTCGGCGTTCAGATTGCGAAGAGCGCGGGAATGCTGGGCGGGGCTCTCCCAGCCGCTGTTCCCCCCCCAGCACTCGGCGGCCTGGGTGGCCTCGGAGCCGCGCTGGGCGGTGGTGCTGGTGCTGGCGCGCATTCAGTGGCCGCCATTTCGGGCGGCGCCGGTTCGGTCGGCAAACTGGCGGTGCCGGCGTCGTGGATCGGCGGTGGAGCTGCTCCGCCGATGACCCCACACACGCAGCTGGTCAGCAGCGTCAGCGCTGCCCCGGAGGCCGCCGCCGGTAGCGGGAACCTGATGGGCGGTATGCCGCTGGCCGGTACAAGAGGCGGTGGCTTCGGCTCGGGCCCACGCTATGGGATCAAACCCACGGTGATGCCCCGCCCACCGTCAGCGGGCTAAAGCCGACTAGCTTCACACCACCTGGGGTGTCACGTCGCGGCGTGACACCCCAGGAGTGTGGTGCTCGCCAAAGCGCAAGCCGCGCCCTCACCCTCGAATCCGAGGTAAATCACAGATGTCGCGACCATGGCTCAAATATGAACAGTCGGGGTATATCTGGAAGCATGTGAGAGCAGTGGCATAGGTTTCCGGTTTATTAACAATAGGAGGGTTGGGCAGGAGGACACGTGGCGCAACGCGCCGAGGCATCCGGTTCGCTGGCTTTGTCACGGAGACCCCGAGACGCCGCCCGCACGCTCCCGAGGACCATTATCGGCTCGCGGGCGTTCAGTGCAGCAAGCGTTTTGCCGCGCCGCCCCGCTCAGCCTGCCGAGATAGCTCAGGCGCGACTGTTTGAGCGGCTTCTACAGGCCGAATGCGCCGAACTACAGGCGCTTGCGCAACGCATGGCCGGGGCCAAGGATCAGCGACCCGAGCCTGACGATTCCCGGCCGTCTGGAGATCTGGCGCAGATACGCGCTCGCGTCGACGAAGTCCATGGTCTGCTGCGGGCATTGCAAGGGCGGTTCCCGCACTCTGTGCCAGACGGTGACCGTTAGCCGGCGTCAACTAGCCTGGCTTCCAGTCAATCCTCGTCCAGGATCAGCGCCATCTCCGGACAGGACGCCACCCCGTCACGAGTTACCTGCGCGTCCTCCGGCGCAACCTCGTGCTCTTCGAGGGTGGAGTAGCCAGAATCATCGATCGGGAAAATCTCGGGGTCAACCGCATAGCACTGGGCGTGACCCACGCACCTCGACTGCTCGACACGAACTTTCACAATGCCGATTCTAAAAGACACGTCGAACATCGTCGCTCAATCCGGCACCCGCTAACGCGGCGACGACGCGACCGAACCACGGCGGGCCGCATACCATGTCTACTGTCGTCAGCCCGCCACGGCGCCAGCGAAAACGAACGAATCGACACGAGAGATCACGTACATGAGCTCCATTGATGAAAGCCTGTACAACGCCGGCTTTCACCTTCCGCGGCTTGACTACTTCGCCCTGCCGATGGCTGCTGATCGTGGCGCCGGGTGGAAGGTTTTGCGCGATGCCGGACCGGTGGTGTTCATGAACGGCTACTACTACCTCACCCGCCGTGAGGACGTGCTGGCAGCGTTGCGAAGTCCCAATGTTTTTTCTGCTCGATTGGCGCTTCAACCACCAGGAAGCCCAATCCCGGTGATCCCGTTGGGGTTCGACCCGCCCGAGCACACTCGATACCGCAAAATCCTGCAGCCGTTTTTCAGCCCGCACGGGTTGAGTAAGTCGCGACCGGTGCTGGTTCGTCACGCCGCCGACATGATCGACGCCATCGCCAGCCGCGGCGAATGCGAGGTGATGAAAGACCTGGCGAGGACGTACCCCTACCAGGTGTTCCTGGACCTCTACGGTCTGCCGTTGGAGGACCGGGACCGCCTGATCGCCTGGAAAAACGCCATCCTCGCCGACGACGCCCATGCCGCTCTGGCGGACATCGCCCCGGCGGCGCGCGCGATGTACCAATACCTCACGGACGCAATCCAATACCGCCGGGAAAATCCGGGCTCGGACATGTTGTCTACCGTGATGCAAAGCAAAGGCAACTTCACGGATCTCGAGTTGCTGGGCATGAGCCATCTGCTGATCCTGGCGGGGCTGGACACCGTGACCGCGGCGATCGGCTTTTGCCTGCTGGAGTTGGCGCGCAGACCGGAGTTGCGCGCACAGCTCCGCGATAACCCGAGGCAGATCAGGGTCTTCATCGAAGAGATCGTGCGCTTGGAGCCGTCAGCGCCGGTGGCGCCCCGGGTACTTACCGAGACCGTCGTCGTCGGTGGCATGACGTTGCCCGCGGGCTCACCGGTGTTCTTGTGCATGGCCTTGGTCAACCGGGACGGCAGCGATGCGATCTCCACCGACGAACTCACCATGGACGGTAAGGTGCACCGGCACTGGGGATTCGGCGGCGGACCGCACCGCTGCCTGGGTTCTCATCTGGCACGCATGGAGCTGACCGTGATCGTCGACGAATGGCTCAAGAGAATCCCTGAATTTGAACTGGTTCCTGGCTATCAGCCCGAAATCAAGTTCCCCAGTAAGACTTTCGCGCTCAAGGACTTGCCGCTCCGTTTGGGCTGAGCCACGGCGCGCGGCCGCAATCAGCGGGGGTGCGCCGTCGGTGCCGGCGGACGGAAAGTGTCGCTCAGCGAGCTGGGCAGCTCGACTCCCGGAGGCACCTCGGATACGTGCGCGGCCACGGCCGGGATTTCGATCGTCGCGCCTTGCTGGCCGCATTCATTGCCTTCGAGAGTCACGGTCATGGTGCCGCGTAGCGCACCTTGTGCATGCTGCAGCCAAATCACTTGGGTGGTGGTCTGTTTGGCCGGCGCTCCGTCGGGTCTCAGGCAGGCGAACAGCATCGTCTCCTGTCGCGACTGCCAGGCGCCGTTGCGGAAATCCAGCACGACGGGCTTCTGTCCGCCCGCTGCGCTCAGCTTTGCGTGGTCGGCGTCGTCGAGCAGGGCCCCGGTGGCCACGCAGGAGTCTCCCACATGAACCTGTCACGGAACTCGGCGTCTTCAGTCAGCGTGGCGAACACCACCTTTAAGGCGTTCCAGTGCGGTAGCCGCGGATGCTGGGCGAGGTAGACCTCGCCCAGCTCTCCACGGCCCAAGAGCCGCAGGACGCTGTGTCCCGCGAAGGTCGCGCCGTTGCCGAACGGCATGGTGAGGTCCTAACTGCGTCCGACGGCGGCCGGCGTTTCGAGAACGTTTTGGTCATCCAAAGTTCAGTGATCGGTTGACGGTCGGCCGACCAGGCGGGCGGCCGGCATAGCCGCGGGAACGGTTGCTGGGCGTGCGTATAACGAGGGCCGTGCCGACCTTATCCGCGGCTAGATTTTTATGTTTTGTCCGTGCGGGACTCTTGCCGCCGTCGGTGACTCGCCGATGCGCCGCTAACGAGGCCAACACCGTTGCCTCGCTGAGACCATTGAATTCGCGCAGGTCATCGGCAGATTAAGGGGGCTGACCGGGAGTCCCCTGTTACTCAGCTGTTACTGGAGATGAACAGTTGTTGCCGACTGGTGAACAGTTGCAAACAGCCAGCTCTAGCAGCAGCAGGCAACCGCAGGTCCGTCTATTCTCATCCACGGACAGCTTGCCGAAACTGACCAAGGAGGAAGCGAAATGTCATTTGTGACCACACAGCCGGAGGCGCTCTCGGCGGCGGCCGGCAGCCTGCAAGGGATCGGTTCAGCAGTGAGCTCCCAGAATGCGGCTGCGGCGGCTCCAACGACGGGCGTAGTTCCGGCTGCAGCCGACGAGGTTTCGGCTCTGACGGCGGCCCAGTTCGCTGCGCACGCCCAGCTGTATCAGGCGGTGAGCGCCCAGGCCGCGGCAATCCACGAGATGTTCGTGAACACGCTGGGAACCAGCGCCGGTTCGTATGCGGCCACCGAGGTCGCCAACGCAGCCGCCGCGGGCTGAGCGCCGTCGATGATGTCCGTCGCACGGTGGCAGCCGGGTAGCTGGAAAGGGGGGATCAGCGGTGTGTCGCAGGCCGGCGGTTACCTCGGGTGACCGATCCGGCTTTCACGAATAACTCGGGTCCATTGCACTCCGATCACTACTCAATCAAGGAGAGAATTAAGTGCCTACGCGTTTTATGACTGACCCGCACGAGATGCGGTCAATGGCGGGCCGTTTCGATGTGCACGCCCAAACTGTTGAGGACGAGGCCCGCAAGATGTGGGCATCGAGCCAAAACATCGCCGGTGCCGGCTGGAGCGGGACGGCCCAGATGACGTCCTACGACACCATGGGCCAGATGAACCAGGCCTTCCGCAACATCGTCAACATGCTGCACGGAGTGCGCGACGGCTTGATCCGCGACGCCAACAACTACGAACAGCAAGAGCAGGCTTCTCAGCAAATCCTGTCCAGCTAGCCCATTACAAGCGTAAACTTTCCACGTCAGGAGGACATAAATGTCGATTAGCTACCAGTTCGGTGATGTCGACGCCCACGGCGCGCTCATCCGTTCCCAGGCCGCTTCATTGGAGGCCGAGCACCAGTCCATCGTTCGTGATGTGCTGGCCGCCGGTGACTTCTGGGGCGGCTCGGGTTCGGTGGCCTGCCAGGAGTTCATCACCCAGTTGGGTCGTAACTTCCAGGTCATCTACGAGCAGGCCAACCAGCACGGCCAGAAGGTACAGACGGCAGGCAACAACATGTCGTCCACCGACAGCGCCGTCGGCGGCAGCTGGGCCTAATAGTCAGCACCTGGCGCGGCAGCACACCGATCCGGGTGTGCTGCCGCGCCTTGCCATAACTGAGCACCACCCAGAGATACGAGAGTAGTGATGGATCAAACCACCCGGACCGATATCACAGTCAACGTCGAGGGTTTCTGGATGTTGCAGGCGTTACTGGATATTCGTCACGTCGCCCCCGAATTGCGTTGCCGGCCATTCGTTTCCACCGATTCGATGGACTGGCTGAACGAGCATCCCGGCATGGCGGTGATGCGCGAACAGGGCATTGTGACGGGCGAGACGGTGGACGAGTCGATCGCTGCGCGGATGCGGGTGTTGGCCGCGCCGGATCTCGAGATCGTCGCGCTGCTGTCTCGGGGAAAGCTGCTCTACGGCATCAAGGAAAAAGCAGAAGGCGGCGAAGAGGAGCAGGTGGGTTCCCGCGATATCCCGGACAACGAGTTTCGCGTGTTACTGGCCCGCCGTGGCTCCCACTGGGTCTCGGCGGTACGGGTCGGTGACGAGATCACCGTCGACGACGTCTCGGTCGCGGACACCGCCTCGATCGCGGCGCTGGTGTTCGACGCGCTGGAGTCCATCCACCACGCCGACCCCGCGGCGATCAACGCGGTGAACGTGCCGCTGGAGGAAATGCTGGAGATCACCAAAGACTGGCAGAGCTCCGGGTTCAACGTTTTCTCCGGCGGCGATCTGCGGCGACTCGGCATCAGCGCGGCGACGGTGGCCGCACTTGGGCAGGCGCTGTCAGATCCGGCGGCTGAGGCCGCGGTCTACGCAAGGCAGTACCGGGACGACGCCAAGGCGCCCAGCGCCTCGGTGCTGTCGCTGAAGGACGGATCCGGCGGGCGCATCGCGATGTATCAGCAGGCGCGCACCGCCGGGTCGAACGAGGCCTGGCTGGCGATCTGCCCGGCCACCCCGCAATTGGTCCAGGTCGGGGTGAAGACGGTTTTGGAGACGCTTCCCTACGGGGAGTGGAAAACGCATAGCAGAGTTTAACCAAACGTTACGGACATACCGCCCACGCCAAGGATTTTCGGTGCAGCATTCACTCATAGTGCGGATGCCGCAAAATACTCTTAGAATCTGCTCAACAATTGGGACGCGACGTCACAATTACAAATAGCGAGGCAAGACACATGGACCCAGAATTCGTCGACAGGGGAGTTGAACAATGACCGCAATAGTCGAGGCGCCACAGCCTGGTACTGGTACAGAGGCAGTCACATCGCCTCAATCAGTCGTAGTGGGCATCATCGCCGGCGAGGGCGCGCAAATCGGTGTGCTGTTAGACGCCAACGCGCCGGTCTCGGTGATGATCGACCCGTTGCTCAAGGTCATCAACGTCCGACTGCGGGAGCTGGGTCTGCCGGCACTGGAAGCCAAGCAGCGCGGCAAGTGGGCGTTGTGCCTGGTTGACGGCACACCGCTGCGGGCCGCCCAGTCGCTGACCGAGCAGGACATCTACGACGGTGACCGGGTCTGGCTGCGGTTCGTCGAAGACACCGAACACCGGTCCCAGGTCATCGAGCACATCTCGACCGCCGTGTCGGTGAACCTGAGCAAGCGGTTCAGCTCAATCAACCCGACGGTGGCCATCCAGGTCGGCGCGGCAATGGTCGCCGCCGGCGTGCTGTTGGGATCGGCGCTGCTGGGCTGGTTCCGCTGGCAGCACGAGTCATGGGTCCCGGCGCCCTACGCCGCAGTCATCGCGGTGCTGGTGATCTCGGTGGCGCTGCTGATTCTGGGACGCGCCAAGACGGTCCAAGACCGCCGCGCGGGCGACATCCTGCTGTGGAGCGGATTGGCGCCACTTGCGGTGGCGGCGGCTGCCGCGCCTCCCGGTCCGGTCGGCGCGCCGCACGCAGTGATGGGTTTTGCCGTCGCCGGCGTCGGCGCGATGATGGCGATGCGATTCACCGGCCGCCGGCTCGGTCCCGGCACTGCCATCGTCACCATCTGCCTCGCGGCGACGATCGCGAGCCTGGCCCGGATGGCGTTCGGCACCGGTGCGGTGACACTGTTGACCTGCATCCTGCTGGCCTGCGTGTTCGGTTATCACGGCGCCCCGGCGCTGTCCCGCTGGTTGTCCGGTATCCGGCTGCCGGTGTTCCCTTCGGCCACCAGCCGCTGGGTGTTCGAGGCCCGGCCCGATCTGCCGACCACCGTGGTGCACCCCGTTGGCGGCGGCCGTCCGACCCTGGAGGGACCGGCGTCCGTGCAAGACGTCGTACTGCGGGCCGAGCGGGCCCGGTCGTTCCTGACCGGACTGCTGGTTGGCCTCGGCGTGCTGACGATTGTGTCCCTGACGGGTGTATCCGACCCGCGCACGCCCGACCGCTGGCTGCCGCTGCTGCTGGCTGCCGCCACCGCCGGCTTCCTGATGCTGCGTGGTCGCTCCTACGTGGACCGTTGGCAGGCGATCATCCTGGCAGTGACTTCGGTCCTGATCGTTGCGGCGATTGTCGTCCGCTACACGCTGACCTTGTCCTCAGCAGCGTCGATTTCGGCGGGAGTGGGCCTGGTGGTGCTGCTGCCTGCGGCAGGACTGGTAGCTGCGGCGACGGTACCGAACACCATCTACAGCCCGCTGTTCCGCAAGCTCGTGGAATGGGTCGAATACCTCTGCCTGATGCCCATCTTCCCGTTGGCCTTGTGGCTGATGAATGTCTATGCAGCGATTCGTTACCGGTAGCCGTCAACTGCGGCCGCTCCGCGCGGCCGCAGTGGCTGCCACGACGCTCATCGTCGCCGCAGTAGCGCTCTCCGGGGCACCGGCGTACGCGATCAACCCTCCGGGGATCGACCCGGCCGCGGTGCCGCCGGACAGCCCGCCCGGCCCGTCTGCAACCATGAAGCAGAGCTCGTACTGCACCGAGGTTGGGGTGTTGCCGGGCAGCGACTTTCGGGTGCAGCCGAAATACATGGACATGCTCAACCTGCCCGAAGCGTGGCGCTTCGGTCGCGGGGCCGGGGTGCGGATCGCCGTCATCGACACCGGGGTGACCCCGCATCCGAGACTGCCGCACCTGGTTCCCGGCGGGGACTATGTGATGGGCGGCGGTGACGGTCTGTCCGACTGCGACGCGCACGGCACAATCGTGGCGTCGATGATTGGCGGTGCTCCGGCCGGCGCCGGGGCCCCGGAGGCACCGGGGCCGCGGCGACCACCGCCGGTTCCGACCCGGGAACCACCCCCGCCGGCGCCGCCTCCGCAGACGATCAGCGTGGCGCCGCCGCCGCCCCAAACGATCACACTGGTGCCGGCCCCGCCAGCATCGGCATCGGAAGAGCCGGGAAATTCGCCGGGAAATTCGCCGGGAAATTCGCCGCCGCCATTCGGCGCCCCACCGGCGTCGCAGTCGCAGGAGCCCAAGACACCGGGCGCCGCCAACCATGGTCGCGGCAAGACGGTGCTGCCCGGCTATTCCCGTGGCGGGCACGTGGTTTCGGTCGACTATCCGCGACCGGCCGCGCCGCCGCTGGATCCTCCGCCGTCAGGTCCGACCGATGCCTTCACCGGGATAGCCCCCGACGCCGAGTTGATCTCGATCCGGCAGTCCAGCCAGGCGTTCAACCTCAAGGACGCATACACCGGTGACGAAGATCCGCAAACGCGGCAGAAGCGGGACAACATCTTCACAATGGCGCGAGCGATCGTGCATGCCGCCAACATGGGCGCGCGGGTGATCAACATCTCGCAGGTGATGTGCATGAGCGCGCGCAGCATCATCGACGCGCCTGACCTGGGCGCCGCGGTGCGTTACGCGGCGGTCGATAAAGATGCCGTCATCGTCGCGGCCGCGGGCGACACCAGCCAGCGCGACTGCAAAGAAAACCCGATGGTAGATCCCCTGCACCCCAATGATTCTCGCGACTGGAATGGGGTGACCACGGTGGTCACTCCGTCGTGGTTCAGCGACTACGTCCTGACCGTCGGCGCAGTGGATGCGTCGGGCACGCCGATGGACAAACTGAGCGTCGCCGGGCCGTGGGTGGGAATCGGGGCACCCGGTACCGACGTCGTCGGGTTCTCACCGCGAGATGACAGCCTTATCAACGCGATTGACGGTCCGGACAACTCGTTGCTGGTGCCGTCCGGTACCAGCTTCTCCACCGCGATCGTCTCTGGTGTGGCGGCGCTGGTGCGGGCGAAATATCCGCAACTGTCGGCGCACCAGGTCATCAACCGGTTGCAGCACACCGCCAGGGCACCCGCTCGGGGTGTGGACAATCAGATCGGCTACGGAGTCGTCGACCCGGTGGCCGCACTGACCTGGGATGTACCCGACGGGTCGGTCCTGCCTAAAGAGTCGGGGTCACCGCTGAAGATGCCTCCGGTGCCAACCCCGCGCAACATGACGCCGGTGTGGGTCGCCGCGGGTGGACTGGGTGGCGCACTACTCATAGCCGGCATGGTCTTCGGTGGAGCGGTGCTGATGCGAAAGACAGGGAGACGGGAATGAAGGCACAACGTGAGTACGGGCTGGCCCTGTCGTGGCCCCGGGTCACCGCGGTGTTTCTCATTGACGTTGCGCTACTGGTGATTGCGAGTCATTTACCCCAGTCTTGGCGGGCCGGTCATACGGCCTTCTGGGTAGGCGTCGGTCTCGCGACGATCGTGACGATCGTCGCGCTGGTCACCAATGGGGGAGTTCCCGTCGCGTCGGCGCCGATTGCGCGGGTGCGAAATTGGTACGCCGATCCAGAGGCGCTCACGGTCGGCTGCACCCCGGCGATCGACCACCGTCGTCAATTCAGCAAGGAAACGGTCGGGGTGCGCGAGTACGACGGCCAGCTGATCGGGGTGATCGCGGTCGACAGTACCGCCGAGGCGGCATCGGCGGGACGGCATCGTCATCGGGATGCATTACCGGCGAGCATGCCGCTCGAAGCGGTCATCGAGGCGCTACGCCAGTTCGATGTCCGCCTGGACAGCGTCGACATCGTCTCGGTGGGAACGCGCGAGGGCAGCAAAGGCGTCAAATCCGCGGTTCAAGATGATTCCGGCGCTCACGGCGATCGGCGCCCACTCGAAGAGCGCAAGACCTGGCTGGTGCTGCGGATGGATCCGCTGCACAACGTCCAGGCTGTGGCGGCCCGCGATTCCGTCGCCAGCACCGTGGCAGCGGCTACCGAGCGGCTGGCTCATGATCTCGACGGGCGAAGCTGCGCGGCGCGGCCGCTGACCGCCGACGAGATCATCGATGTGGACGACGCCGTGTTGGCCGGGCTCCAACCAGCTCACATCCGGCCGTTCTGGCGTTACCTGAAGACCCCCGACGGATATGTGACGAGCTTCTGGGTGTCACCTGCCGACATCACCAGCGAGACGCTCGAGGAGCTGTGGCTCACCGATGCCGACGTCACCGTGATGACGATCCGGCTCATCGCGGACGGTCGTGAAGCCGATGTGGCGGTCTGGGTGCGCTACCACAGTCACGACCGGCTGCGTAAAGAGACGTTCAGCGGGTTGAACCGGCTCACCGGCCGCCAGTTGGGCGCGGTGGCGGCGAGCCTGCCGGCGCCGACTTCGCGTAAGCCGCTGCCGATGCCGAGTCGCATACTCGACGATGGCGAGGGCATCTCGGTTCCGGTGGGTGCGGTATACCAGTAATTGTGAGTCACGCCGAAGCATCACGATGACCCGGCCGGGGGCTGGCGTAGCAGATGCCCGCAACGCGATGGTTGCGGGCCTGCTGGCGTCCGGGATTTCGGTCAATGGGCTACAACCGAGCCACAATCCGCAAGTGGCGTTGCAGATGTTCACGACGGCCACCCGGCTCGATCCGGACATGTGCGACGCCTGGCTGGCACGGGTACTCGCCGGCGGCCAGAGCATCGACGTGCTCACCGGTGCGTGGGAAGCCGTCAAGACGTTCGGCTGGGAGATGCGTCGACTGAGCCTGTCCGAGTTGGACTTTCGCCCCGAGGTCTCCGACGGGATATTCCTGCGGCTGGCGGTCACCACCGTGGAGTCATTGGCTGCCGCCTACGCGGCCGCCCTCACCGAAGCGAAACGGTATGCCGAAGCAGCGGAGCTGCTGGATTCCACCGAGCCGCGGCATCCGTTCGATGAAGAGTTGCTCAAGTACGTGCGGGGGCTGCTGTATTTCCGTACCGGCCGGTGGCCGGATGTCCTCACCCAGTTCCCGCCCGGGACAACCTGGCGCCACCCCGAGCTGAAGGCCGCCGGTGCGGCGATGGCGACCACAGCGCTGGCCTCGTTGGGGGTGTTCGAGGAAGCGACGCGCCGTGCCCAGGAGGCGATCGAAGTCGACCGGGTGCCCGGCGCGACAAACGTCGCGATGTACACCAAGGGAATGTGTTTGCGGCACCTGGGCCGCGAAGAAGAGGCCACCGAGTGTTTACGCCAGGTGTATTCACGCGATGCAAAGTTCACGCCGGCACGTGAAGCGCTAGACAATCCCAGCTACCGGCTGGTGCTGACCGACCCGGAAACCATTGAGGCCAGGACGGATCCGTGGGACCCGGATAGCGCACCGACCCGCGAACAGGCCGAGGCCGCGCGTCACTCCGAGATGGCCAAGAAGTACTTGGACGAAGGCGATGCCGAACTCAATGCGATGCTCGGCATGGAACAGGCCAAGCGGGAAATCAAGCTGATCAAATCGACGACCAAGGTGAATCTGGCCCGGGCCAAAATGGGCCTGCCGGTGCCGGTGACGTCGCGGCACACGTTGTTGTTGGGACCTCCCGGCACCGGGAAGACGTCGGTGGCGCGTGCGTTCAGCAAGCAGCTGTGCGGTTTGACTGTGCTGCGCAAACCGTTGGTTGTCGAGACCAGCCGCGCAAAATTGCTCGGTCGCTACATGGCCGATGCGGAAAAGAACACCGAGGAGATGCTCGAGGAGGCGCTGGGCGGCGCCGTCTTCTTCGACGAGATGCACAACCTGCATGAGAGTGGCTACTCCACGGGCGACGCCTACGGCAACGCGATCATCAACACCTTGCTGCTCTACATGGAGAATCACCGCGACGAGCTGGTGGTCTTCGGAGCCGGCTACGCCAAGGCGATGGACAAGATGCTGGAGGTCAACCAGGGTCTGCGGCGACGGTTTTCGACGGTGATCGAGTTCTACAGCTATAACCCGAAGGAACTGATCGCGCTGACCCAGTTGATGGGCCGCGAAAACGAAGACGTGATCACCGATGAAGCGGTCGACGTGCTGCTGCCGGCCTACACCAGGTTCTACGACGACGAGAACATCTCGCAAGACGGCGACCTGATCCGCGGTATCGACGTGCTCGGCAATGCGGGATTTGTGCGCAACGTGGTGGAAAAGGCGCGCGATCACCGCAGCTTCCGCCTCGACGACGAGGACCTCGACGCGGTGTTGTCGGCTGAGGTCGACGAGTTCAGCGAGGACCAACTGCGCCGGTTCAAGGAATTGACGCGCGAGGACCTGGCCGAGGCACTCAGCGCCGCGGTGGCGGAGAAGAAGACCGACTAGTCGTCCGGTCCAGCCGACCCGGCCCGTGACGGTTCCGTCAGTTAACGCCTACGGCTTAGGAACGGCGTGGCCCGCCGTATCTGTAACGATCTCCAGCAATTTACCGATAATCCGCCGCGGGTTGCATTGACGGGTGGTGACTCCACTGCGACGATGACTTTACACATATGTAACAAGCACCTCGCTAGGTGAGGCGTCTGCACGGATATAGGCCACTGACCTCGAACGTCGAAAGACGCCCAGGGTCAGGACAGCTCTTCCCGGGTTAAGGGTTGAGCCCAAGTGGCTTCCGGCTCAGCCGGATACGCCGTGTGGTGCCAAAGCTCCGGCGAGAGGGGTGCGACCCGGCGGTTTCCGTCGGGCGTTCCACCTCTCTTGGCGGCACAGCGAGTGCCCGGGCCGGAGGAGGTGGGCCGAGACAACTTCTACCGATGGTTCTGATCAGAACCATCCGAGATCGATGACCGTCTCGCTCCGATCCGGTCACGGCAGCGACTTCGCGAACTGAACCGTTTGTCGAGGCCCCGTTTCCGGGTCGGACTTTTCATGAAGGAGAAAGTCCATGTCATTTGTGACTACACAACCGGAAGCGCTGTCCACAGCGGCCAGTGACCTACAGGGGGTTGGTGCGGATCTGACCGCCCACAACGCGGCGGCAGCCGGCCCGACGACGGCGGTGAGCCCGGCCGCAGCCGACGAGGTGTCGGCGCTGACGGCCGCACAGTTCACCGCGCACGCCCAGCTGTACCAAGCGGTCAGCGCTCAAGCCGCGGCGATTCACGAAATGTTCGTGTCGACCCTGGGCACCAGCGCCGGGTCGTACGCGGACACCGAAGCCGCCAACGCGGTCGCTGCGGGATAAGGGGGGCTGTTGCAATGGATTTCGGCGCATTACCACCAGAGGTCAACTCCGCTCGCATCTACGCCGGTCCCGGTTCGGGGCCGATACTGGCGGCCGCCTCAGCTTGGGACGTGCTGGCCGCCGAGCTGGGTTCAGCCGCGTCCACCTATTCCTCGGTAGTGACCAGCCTGGCCGAGGGGTCCTGGCTGGGACCGGCATCGGCATCGATGGCGGCCGCGGCCACGCCGTACGTGGACTGGATGAGCACGACGGCCACCCAGGCCGAGGAAACGGGTTACCAGGCCAGGGCGGCCGCGGCTGCGTTCGAGGCCGCGTTCGCGATGACGGTGCCACCGGCGGAAGTTGCGGCCAACCGCACACAGTTGGCGGCGTTGGTGGCGACCAACGTTTTGGGTCAGAACACTCCGGCGATCGCGGCAACCGAGGTCCTCTACGGCGAAATGTGGGCTCAGGATGCCGCGGCCATGTACGGCTATGCCGGGTCCTCGGCGGCGGCCTCGACGGTGACACCGTTCAGCACGCCGCCGGAGACCACCAACGCGGCCGGGGCGGCCAGCCAGGGCGGCACGGTCGCGCAAGCCGCCGGCACGTCGTCGAGCGCGGGCGTGCAGTCGACGCTGTCGCAGGTGGTGTCTTCAGTTCCCAACGCACTACAGAGCATGGCAGCACCCGCGGCCGGGACCAATCCCTTTGCGCCAGGCTCGAATACGGCCACCACGGGCATCGCCGGGTTCTTGAACATGCTCAGCGGGCAGACCGGGTCGGCCTTCGGGAGCTTCATAACCTCCGGGCTGTCGAACGGCTTCCTCTCGGGCAACTGGTTCAACCCGGCCAGCATCAGCCCGGCCGTGACGAGCGCCTTCGGGGATATCGGATTCTTGGCGGTGGCCGGTCAGAGCTTTGGCGGCCTGAATCCGGCCC
>Ga0210396_10002792_pt1 | contig 17619 bp, 18 predicted proteins | sample IncBWH17OmetaG_FD_155466 | JGI IMG/M metagenome (GOLD analysis project Ga0210396, IMG submission 155466) | Forest soil microbial communities from Barre Woods Harvard Forest LTER site, Petersham, Massachusetts, United States - Inc-BW-H-17-O ... | reverse complement strand
GGCCAGTATTACGACAGCGAAACCCAACTGTCGCAAAACTGGAACCGTGACTACGATCCGACGATTGGGAAGTACGTCCAGAGCGATCCCATTGGGCTTAGCGGAGGGATAAACACCTACAACTATGTGTTTGGGAATCCAATTCGCTTGGGCGATCCAAATGGCGAAGGCGCCTTAGGTGGCTTACTTGGTGGAGACATCGGAGGGTTTCTCGGCGGTCTTTTGGGCGGGATAGGCGGAAGCGCCGAGCCAATTGGCGGCAATATTGCAGGAGCTATTGGTGGCGAGGAACTCGGGTCATCTATAGGCTCATTAATCGGAAGCCAAATAGAAGATACTATAAATGAGATGAGCGCCGAGCACGACAGCAATGCGCGCCCATCGACAGAAGAAAAGCATCAGAATGGACAAGCAAGAAAAAAGCGTGATCGCGGTTGTGAAAAAGGCGATGAAAATAGGTCTCCCCCGCGAATCAGACCACCTGGTTGGAAGGGGCCATGGCCCCCAGCTGAGGACGATGATGATGACGAGTAATATAACGAATGCGAAGCGCAAGCTGCTGACCAAATATGATTTGGCTTTGAAGAAAAGCAGGCGAAAATCTTATGATGCCGAAGAGGTATTATCCCTGCTTTCCACGGCCTCAAAAGAGGGGGACGATAGAGCTCAATATGCGTTAGCCACATGGTATCTTTACGGCAAGCACGTTGAAATAAATTTCGCCAAAGCAATTAGGCTGTTGAAAATGGCCGTTAAGAAACAGAACAAAGATGCAATGTTCGATCTGGCAGTATGCTACGAAAAAGGGAAGGGGGCAAAAAAGGATTTAGCGCGCGCTTTTGAGTTATATGTTTCAGCGGCTCTATGGGGCGACGCACAAGCTCACTATGAGGTCGGCCGCATGCTGTTTTATGCAATCGGAATACCGAAGAATCGCAAACTTGCAAATATATGGCTGAAACGCGCGGAAATGCTGGGTGCAAAAAAACAAGCTTAGGTGCTCGATCATCATATGAGGTTTAACATGACAATCTGCGTGCAAGGAAACGGGTGCCCGGACTAGTTACAACAAGTGAAGATGAGTGAATCTGTCAGCTCCATAATTGGTACTTCGGCAATCGTTGCCTTAGCGCTATACCAACTTGCGCTAACGTGGTGGTTTCTGTCGTACCAATATCGCCGACCGCATTCATTGGTTCGTACTTTAGCATGGGCAATATTGGTTCTAAGTTTTTTCATTATACCTCTCGCGCAAATTTGGATTTTTATCCACACAATGGGCCGCAGCTCCACCACGCACTTAGCGGGGAATATTTGGATTGCTATTCAAGAGAGCCTAACTCTCTTCTATGCACTTAGAAACGTTTATACGGGGGCGCCGAGGAAATAAGGGGACAACAGGGTATTTTGTAAGCGCCCGCTCGCCGCTGTGCCTACAAGAAAGAATGTGTGGGGCGTTTAATCAATGGTTGGGAGATGGAAGATGATGTTCCAACGTATTCCGCGCACGTCCACATAAGGTGATGCAAATGTTGACAGCCTTGAGGCATCACGTTCCGGCCCTCTTGGCGATCGTTAGTTTATCAATTGCTCAATTTGGAATTGTTTTTTGGTATTTAAAGGTCGCATTGCAATATCGACCAAGGACTCTGAAGCGCGTATTGGCTTGGATGGTGCTAATGACAGGAATTGGTATTTTTCCAATTATCCAACTCGCTATTTATGGGCATGCTCTAAAAGTCGGGCGATTTGAGCACGTAGTTGCAAATTTGTGGCTAGCGACTCAAGCGGTAATCACATTGATACTGATTTTAGTTTTTTGATTCGTAAAGAAATATTTGGCAAAAAATAAGAACGAACCTTTCGTAGAGATTATTTTTGGCCGCTGATTCTGCTCAGACGTGCTAGCCCACGCCATTCTGAATATATTCCTGAAAATATTTATTCCCTTGCGTAACGTTACGCTGTGTCATTGGTGCAACGCTTGCGTTTGAATGTAGGCGTCCCTCTTGAACGACAAATTGCACTTCCCATTTCTGTCTCAGATGAACAGGAATGGAATTCATGACGACGCGACTCTAACGCGAGACCATACAGGACAAGGATGCAAGCTCGCGTGCATCCGTGCGGACAGGATAGGCAGGGACCAGCGACGAGATCGATCTGGCGCGCGTGTTCTTGATGTATGCGCTCAGGCAAGCCAAGCGCCTCAAGAACGTTTTGTCGAAGCAATGTCCGTGGCGAAGTGAAGGTGCAGAGCATTGCTCCAGTCTAAGGAGTCTCGCGTGACGCCGTAGCTTCGAAACAAAGGCAGGATGAGCTAGAGCGTCCTGCCTTTTGTTTATGTGCTTTCTCTTCGCGATTCACGTGTAATGCCCAGGCAAACACGAACAGGGGAAGGAATGGCGGTATAGAACGCTCTGAAAACCAAGCCCTTGAGTCGGATCGTCTTTTTACAGGATTTGGTGGAGGAATAGCCATCGAAATAGGGGGTTCGAGTGCAACAGATAACCGTCGCAAGACAGGACGTGCCCGAAAGGTACGAGCCCAGATCCAGGAAATAGCCGCCGCCACCGTATAGATTGAGCAGTTGGTAAGAAAGCATCTATTTCCCCTCCCTTCATATTCACTATCGGTCAAATTGCTGCGTCTTTGCTTAGAAAGATTGCGCAAGATTTTTCCGCTAGGCGCGCCCCCCTTCAAGGCAGTTAATCGTCGTCACATATGTGGCGCTCCACACAGCGCCCGCCAAGCAAAGGCGCTATGGGATGGTTGAAACGCCAGAAAGCGATCGTGAGCGCACGGGCGTTAAGGGGCAGAACCCCCTAACGACGGTCGGCGTTGCCGCCTGGTTTATCCAAGAGGTGCTGCCGCTGGAAGCCGCGTTGATTCAATTCCTGCATCACAATTGGCGCATCGCAGACGATGTTCCCGACCTTTTACACGATGTTTATGTGCGTGTTTATGAAGCCGGCAGGCAGGAAATACCCGATAACACAAAAGCATTTGCTTTTTCTACGGCACGAAATCTCATCATAGATCGGGTACGGCGCGAACGCATTATACCCATCGAAATCATGTCGGATATGGAATCGCTCGGTCTCGCGGTCGATGAGCCGGGCCCGGATCGAAGTGCAATTGCACGCGCCGAATTGCGGCGCCTCGAAAATGCCCTTGACCGCTTGCGTCCGCGTATTCGCGAGGCATTTGTTTTGCGACAGGTCGAAGGACTTTCGCGCCGCGAAATCGCAAACCGCATGGGCGTGAACGAACAAACGGTCAAGCAATATATGGCCGACGGCATCTGTGCGCTAGCCGAAATTCTCTACGGCGAAGCTGCCGATCTTAGGAGGCAGCCATGATAAGCGCAGGGGAATGCGGTTCGTCTGCGGTCAAAGACGTTCGTGCGCGCGCAGCAACGTGGATTGCCGAATATCAATCAGCCGATGATTGGGATGATGACGCGCAAGCTAAACTTGTTGCGTGGCTCTCGGAATCTCCCTCACACATGGTGGAATTTCTCCGGCTGGAAGCCACATGGGATCGTACAGACAGGTTGGCTGCGCTACGAAAGCCGCGGAATAGTCTGGTCGACGCGGGTATGCGACTACGGTCGCTGTTGATTCGTGTTGCTGCCGGCGTTGCTGTTATCGCGGTTGCTGGCACTGCCGCCGAACTGCTGTTGAACACTCAAACCGCGCGAACTTACGCAACTGCAATCGGCAAACACGAAACGCTGAAATTGTCCGATGGTTCGGTAGTAGAGTTAAATACAGATACCGTACTACGCGTGTTTGACGGTGCCGATCAGCGGAAAGTATGGCTCGATCAAGGCGAAGCATATTTCAAGATTGAACATGATCCTGCCCACCCATTCATTGTCTTTGCCGGCACCCATCGCATCACGGACCTTGGTACGAGTTTCACAATCCGCAGAGCTGCGGATGTGGTTAAAGTCACATTGGTTGAAGGCCGCGCGCGGTTGGAAAACGCCGGAGCCAGGAGCGCGCAATCCGCCGTGTTAGGAGCAGGCGACATAGCGATTGCCACGGCACAGTCGCTGACTGTGGGGAAGCAGAAACCGGAAACGATAGAAGCTGCGCTGAGCTGGCGCCGCGGGCTGCTCGTGTTCCATCACGCCAAGCTCGCTGAAGCGGCTGCTGAGTTCAACCGATACAATCATGAGAAAATCGCGATTTGGGATGCATATTCCGCAACCCAAACGTTCAATGGAACACTACCGACCACAGATGTTGCCGCTTTCGTTCGCGTGACACAGAAAACCTTTAGTTTGCATGTCACGAAGCGAGGAGACGACATCGTTATCTCGCGTTGACTGAAGGTAAGGCACAGCTGACTTAGAGAAGGGGAAAGTATGCCCAGAACTTGGCTACTCGGATATGTGATAGTGACCATTTCTGCCGCGCTTTTATGCGCAGTCAGTGCTTCAGCGCAAAATTTCAATATTCCAAGCGGAAGCCTAGAAGCTGCATTGGATGCTTATTCAGCCCAGTCGGGTATCGCGATGATGGTACCCAATGAGGCAATTCGAGGTATCCAGACGCAAGGCTTGAAGGGTGACATGCCGGCAATCGAGGCCTTAGCCCGAATCCTCAAAGGTACGGGGTTTTCCGCTAGCCGCGATCCGTCCGGTGTAATCGCCGTAGTCAAGCAACAACGCGCCGAAGGTGCTGTTTCGATTCGGAAAATCGCCGCTGCCCCCGCGCCAGCAGCATCGGGCGCGTCCCTTGAAACCGTGACGGTCACATCATCGAAAATCGGAGGCGATGTTCAAAACATTCCAATTTCGATCACGGCGTTATCGCAGGAGCAATTGACAGCCACGCAAACCGCAGGCGGTCCGGACCTGATCAAACAGGTTCCCAACATGACGTTCACGAAGACGAATTTCTCCGGCTACAGCATCCAGATACGCGGCATCGGTACGCAGGCGATTTCCGTGACGACCGATCCGGCCGTGGCGGTCGCCTTCAACGACACGCCATTCATCCGCAACCATTTCTTCGAGCAGGAATTCTTCGACGTCAGCCAAGTGGAAGTGTTGCGCGGACCGCAGGGCACGCTCTATGGCCGCAACGCCACCGCGGGCGTGGTGAACGTGATTTCCGCCAAGCCGACCGATCAATTTGAGGCGCTGGCCTCTGCCGATGTCGGCAATTATAACAACCGCCGCATCGAGGGCATGATCAACATCCCCATCGTCGACGACCGCGTCGATCTGCGTATCGCCGGCGAATGGACCAAGCGCGATGGTTACACCACAGATACGACTTTGGGCGTGCCCGTGGACGGCCGTGATCTATGGTCCACGCGCGTCACTCTGGGCGTCAAGCCGACGGAGAATTTGCAGGCCGATCTTGTGTGGGAGCATTTCAGCGAAGACGACGACCGCCTGAGAAGCGGCAAGCAACTCTGCGAGACGGCGAATCCGCCGACGTCAGTGAATGGCGAGCCCGTACCGCCGCCGGGAAATTATACAGGTATTATTGCCACCCAGCCCTTTTTCCTCGATCAGTCCGATCTCAGTCAAGGTTGCCAGGCCACCTCGCTTTATGCGCCCAGCGCGTTCCAGGTGCCATTCGGTCCATCGCTACCTTATGTGGTCGCGTTGCAGGTAATGGGTCTGAACAATCCCAGCATTGATCCTTATGCGGAAACGACACAGTCCACGAATCTGCGCCACATCCAGTCTGCAATCCTTCCCGCGTATCGAGCGAAAAACGACACGCTAGAATTCAACGCCACCTATAACATCAATCCGGCGCTGACGTTCACATCGCAAACGGGCTACAATCAGGATTTCCTCTATTCCACCGAAGATTATAACCGCTTCGACACAGCCCCCGGCATTTTCGAAGATGGCACGCCCAGCGGGACTGTGCCTCCGCAGTTTTCTTCCGATCCCAATGTGCCGGGTGCATTGATATTCTGCGATCCACAATTGGGCTGCTCGGATCGGCTGGTTGCACAGGATCTGAATGACGAGCATGCTTGGCAGCTAAGTCAGGAATTCCGGCTGGCGTCGAATTTTTCCGGGCCGTTCAATTTCAGTTTCGGCGGCAATTACCTGCATTACGAAACCGAGGAAAATTATTACGTCTTTTCCAATGCCCTCACTGCCTATGCAATTGAAGATGCCGTTTCATGGGCGGGGGCGGGCGGGGAAGGGGGACCCGTCGGTCCGGGCGGCTACCCGAATTGTTTGTTCACGCAGAGTAACGGCCAACGTACGGGGGGGTATCAAAGCCCCAATCCGAAAACAGGCGGTGGCACACCTGTCTATAGCTGTGTCTATACCGATCCGAATCCGATTGGCTCGCTCAACAATGAAGGGCACAATTATTTCCTTAGCCAGAACCCTTATGCGTTGAGTTCCTATGCCGTATTTGGCGAGACATATTACAACATTGTAAGCGATCTCAAACTGACTGCTGGCCTGCGCTGGACCGATGATCAGAAGCACTTCACCGATATTCCAAGCGAGGTCTTGGACGAGGGATATGGTTATTCTATTATCCATATTGAAGACCAAATATGGCAGCGTTTTACGGGCCGTGCCGTTCTAAACTGGACGCCCAGGTTGGATTTCACCGATCAGACGCTGGTCTATGCGTCTTACGCGCACGGATATAAAGCCGGCGGCGCCAATCCTCCCGGCGCGAGCTTTCCCACGGGATATGGAGTCGGCATCGCGTTCGCGGATCATCCGGCCACATTCAAGCCGGAATATATCGAGGCTTTCGAACTCGGCACCAAGAACACGCTGCTGGACGGCGCACTGACGCTGAACGGCGACGCATTCTACTACAACTACACGGGCTATCAGATTTCCGAAATCGTCGACCGAACCGCCATCAACAACAACTACAACGCTCATGTCGAGGGTGTGGAAGTTCAGACCGATTGGGAACCGCTGCCGGGCCTCAAATTCAACTTCGCGGGCGGATGGGAAGATACGGCGGCTGCGGGCGGCGACAGCGGCATCGATCTGATGGATCGTACGGCAGGCATGCCCGGCTGGATGATTGTCAAACCATTCCCGACACAGGCTTCGAATTGCATTCTTCCGGACTATGTGGTGGCGGCGCTCCTGTATCAGGAAGATGTCAGCAGCGGCACCTTCGCTGGGTCGGCTTGTGGCTATGCTTATGATGAACACGTCGATCCGGTCACGCAATTGCCTTATAAGCCAAATCCCACTGTGTCAGCTTATGATGGTGCCATCGGAGGCCCTATAATAATCCCCGCAGGGTACCCCGGCTTCAATCCTGCCGGCCCCGGCATCGCCAACGCCGCCTCCAACAACGGCGAGGGCTTCACCAAGAATCTTACCGGGCATGCGCTGCCGAACGCGCCGCCGTTCACGGTTTCGCTTGGCGGCCAGTATTCGCTGCCGGTGAACGCGGATTGGGCCGCAACGTTCAGAGGCGATTTCTACTTGGCAGGCAACTCCTATGCCCGAATCTTCAACGACAATCCGTATGACAAGATACGCGGATATTCGACCACCAATCTGACGTTGATCCTCACCAATCAGAACGGCTGGCAGGTGATGGGCTATCTCAAGAATGTGTTCAACGTCACGGCCATCACCGGCGATTTCCTGAACAGCGATGACAGCGGCTTGACGACGAATGTGTTCCTGACAGACCCGCGGCTGTTCGGCATCCGTGTCACGAAAAACTGGTGAGGGGGATATTATGAGTGAACTGATCGAAAATAGAAACAACCGCACTGCCATCCGCCGGAAGCTGCTGACATCCGCATCGGCTTTGGCACTGACGATTTCCTCCGCCGGTATCGTGCATGCCGAAGACACCGACCGCCCGCTGGTCTGGATTGAACTCGGCGGTCAGGCGGAAAACATAAGCGGTCAGGGCGAGCTTTATACCCCCGGCTTTCTGTCGGCCTATTCAACGTCTTCAATTTTGCAAGAAAAATTGACACCGCTTCAGGCGCAGCGTCCCCCGCTTTTCAGCACCGGAGAAGAGGCGAAGATCTCATTCCAGCCGGAGGGCTCCGATTGGTCCGTCTCAGCCTCGGTGCGTTATGGCCGTTCCGGCAATAAAAGAGACGTCCGTCATCAAACGGACGAAGTGCATTACAGGACCTATCTCAGCGGTCGCCCGAAATCAGGAGCGCTGATTTATACCCAGGAAAAGTTCGTCGATTCGCATGTCTCTCACAATGAAAGCCATGCGGTCCTAGATTTCATGGCGGGCAAGGATGTTGGTCTCGGCATGTTCGGTCCTGACGGTTCTTCCATTTTGAGCGCCGGTATTCGGATTGCGCAATATGCGTCGAATTCGTCCGTCGACATGCGCGCGCGGCCGGACCTGCATTTCAAATATGTCACCCTCCCTCCCCTTCGCGCCCAATTTCCTTACTTTCACACGTATCACGCTCAAGAGATTGCCACTCGGCGCTTTCGCGGAATCGGCCCGGCATTGTCCTGGACGGGTTCGGCATCTTTGCTGGGCAATCGCGATGGTGGAGTGTCGTTCGATTGGGGCGGCAATGCCGCACTTCTGTTCGGACGGCAACGAACCAGAGTGGGGCATCAGGAAACGGGCAACGATTTTCCTGTTTTTGATGGATATCCCCAACTTGTCTATCAGCATCCTTCTGCCGGTCACCCCACTGCGGGCCACAACTCCAATCGCTCCATCACCGTTCCCAATGCGGGAGGGTTTGCGGGCCTGTCCTGGCGCGTACAAAATTTCAAAGCCAGCATGGGCTATCGCGCGGACTTCTTCTTCGGCGCGCTGGACGGCGGCATTGACACGCGCAAGAACGAAAATGTCGGCTTTTGTGGTCCGTTTGCTAGCGTGAGCGTAGGGATCGGAGGATAGAACGTAGCAGTTCGTTACGGCCGCTGTTTGTGTGTGCTCCAGCTTTTTCTACTGCGCAGCCAGTTAATGGAATCGTCGCCATAAATTGGCGCGACAGTAATTTTATTCCAATTCCGTATTGGCGTCTTCTTCCTTCGGCCTCGCGTATCTGCTTGCCGGTCACTATCCTCGCGCAATAGAAAATACAGACGCTCTTCAGACCTTTGGGCTGCTGGCTTGTCTGAATAGATGTGGTCGCAAGCCTGGCCTCGAAGGCGGATGCTGGCGAGGAATGGCAAAGACGACGGAAATGGATCGTGACAGAGCGCCAACGCGCGATTTTGGCGCGCGCATGAGCACGTCGGAATTGCGGGCGTGGTTTGTGCGCGAAGTCGTACCTTTGGAACCGATATTGATGCAATATCTGCAGCACAATTGGCGCAACCAGAGCGACATCGTCGATTTGCGGCAGGAAGTCTATATGCGCGTGTTCGAAGCCGCGCGCACCCAGATTCCGGAACGCACAAGGCAATTCGTTTTCACGACCGCGAGTCCCTAGAGGTGGAACTTTCCTACAAGGCGGCATGGTACAGAGGCAATATGTCCGATGGAAAGCCCCGCGCAAGATTAGGCCACACCACGCGTTCTCGGTCACCCTCCGTCGGCAATCTCACCAAGAACAAAGGGCCCGCGCGTTCTCCCGCGCGAGCCCTTTGATTATTTCAATCTGCTATTTCTTTCCAGCTTTATCGCCGCTTTTGGCATGAGCTTGCTGAGACGATTTGTGCGCTTCGGCCGAGTGTTCGTTCGCTTTCGCGGAGTGCTCATGGCCTTTGGCGTGATCGTTAGAACCGTGGGCCTCGGCGGCTTTGCGATGGCTTTTCGCGGCATCGTCATGACTAGCGGCTGCTTTGTTGTGCATTTCCTTGGGCATTTCTGATTTCCTTTGATGATCAGGACTTCATGGCGAAGCCTCTCCACTCCAACGTCGCCGCAGATCGCGCGTTGCCTAAGTCGAAATTAAGTTTTCTTTTGTGCCCGATTGGATGCACCAAACGTTGAGTGAACTCAAAGTCGGAGGCCGCCGTGGGAAAATCTTCGAAGAAAGCGACGCGGAATCGCGCTGCAACAATTCATTCGTCGGTCGGAAACGCTGGGGAACTTCATCAATCCGTGCCGCCCGGCGACGCTCATCTTACAACAAACCAAGGTATTCCGGTTTCCGATAATCAGAATTCCCTGAAAATTGGCGAACGCGGTCCGGTTCTTCTCGAAGATTTCGTGCTTCGCGAAAAGATCATGCACTTCGATCACGAGCGCATTCCCGAGCGCATCGTTCATGCGCGCGGCTCGGCGGCACACGGTTATTTCGAAGTGACGAACCCGCTGGGCAAAGCCACGAAAGCTGCCTTCCTGCAGAAGAAAGGCGCGCGCACGCCGGTTTTCGCGCGCTTTTCGACCGTCGCCGGCAATAAAGGATCGCGCGATCTCGCGCGTGATGTGCGCGGCTTCGCGGTCAAGTTTTACACCGAGGAAGGCAATTTCGATCTCGTCGGTAACAACATGCCCGTGTTCTTTATTCAGGACGCGATCAAGTTTCCCGATCTTATTCATGCCGCTAAACCCGAGCCGGACCGCGAGTTCCCGCAAGCGCAGACGGCACATGATACGTTCTGGGATTTCATCTCGCTGACGCCTGAAAGCTTTCACATGATCATGTGGGTCATGTCGGACCGCGCCATTCCGCGCAGCTACCGTATGATTGAAGGCTTCGGCGTGCACACCTTCCGCCTTGTCGATGACAAAGGCGCTTCAACATTCGTGAAGTTCCATTGGCGGCCGGCGCTGGGTGCGCAATCGGTCATCTGGGACGAAGCGCTCAAGATCAGCGCCGCCGATCCCGATTTCCACCGCCGCGATCTTTGGGAAACCATCAATGGCGGCGATACGGTCGAGTTTGAACTCTCGGTTCAGCTATTCAGCGAGGAAGAAGCTGACGGCTTCGACTTTGACGTTCTCGACCCTACCAAACTTGTTCCGGAAGAACTGGTACCGCTCCGGCCGGTGGGGCGGCTTGTCCTCGACCGCAATCCCGACAATTTCTTTGCCGAGACCGAACAAGTTGCCTTCTGCGTTGGCAATGTGGTGCCGGGTATCGATTTCAGCAATGACCCACTGCTTCAAGGCCGGCTGTTTTCATATCTCGATACGCAGCTGAAACGCCTCGGCGGTCCCAACTTCCATCAAATTCCTATCAACGCGCCGAAATGTCCCTTCGCGAACAATCAGCGCGACGGACATATGCAGATGCTGGTGCCGAAGGGCCGTGTCAATTACGAGCCGAACAGTCTCGATCCGTCGGGCCCGCGCGAAACACCGCGAGGCTTTCGCTCTTTTGCGGCTGAAGAAGGCGGCGCCAAGCTGCGCATACGCCCGGAGTCCTTTGCCGACCATTACACGCAGGCCCGGCTCTTTTTCCGCAGCCAAACGGATATAGAACAGGACCATATTGTTGCTGCACTAATTTTCGAGCTTAGCAAGGTCGAAACACCGGCAATCCGCGAACGCGTTGTCTCCCATCTTGTCAATATCGACGATGCGCTGGCCGCAAAGGTCTCAGCCGGTCTCGGCCTCAACAAGGTTCAGCCGTTCAAGGCAGCTGTCGAGCCACATGACATGGATACATCGCCGGCGCTCAGCATCGTGGGCAAAGCAGAACCGACGCTTGAAGGCCGCTGCATAGGATTGCTTGTAACCGACGGTGCGAACGCGGCCCTCGTCAACGCCGTCATGAAGGCCGCGCAATCGGCAGGTGCCAAAGTCAAAGTGATTGCCGAGACCATCGCAGGAGCGATGTTGTCCGACGGCAAACTTCTACCGGCAGATCAACGCATCGAAGGCGGTCCGTCGTCGCTCTTCGATCATGTGTCGGTTATCGCGTCAGACGATGGTGCACAGCGTCTTGCCGGGATGGGCGCGGCACAGGATTTCGTCCGCGACGCATTCGCACATCTGAAGGTTATCGGCTTCACGGCCAACACCAAGCGACTTTTTGCGAAAGCGGGTCTCGACGAAAACTCTCTCGACGATGCCTGCATTCAACTAACCAAAGCCTCGGATGCGGGAGCCTTCGTCAACAAGGCTTCCGAAGGAAAATTCTGGCCTCGTGAACCGTCCGTGCGGCCCTTACCCAACCTGAAACCGAAAGGAAGATAATTATGCCCAACGAGAAAATGGATGCTGTCGCCCTTCTGAAAGCGGATCACCGCAAAGTGGAAGGCTTGTTCGAGAAGTTCGAGAACGCCAAGGACGCCAAAACAAAGAAGGCGCTGGCTACCGAAATCTGCACCGAACTCTCCGTGCATGCGACGATCGAAGAGGAAATCTTCTATCCGGCTTGCAAGGAGGCGGTTGAGGAAGATTTGCGCGCCGAAGCCTATGTCGAACATGACGGCGCAAAAGTTTTGATCGCCGAATTGTCGGGAAGCGATCCGCAGAACGAATTCTACGACGCCAAAATGAAAGTGCTCAGCGAAGAGATCAAGCACCACATCAAGGAAGAGGAAAAGCCGGGCGAAGGCTTTTTCGCACAAGCGCGCAAAGGCGGCATCGACATGGATGCGCTCGGTGATGAGCTTGCGGCACGCAAGAAGGAATTGCTCGCGGACATCAAGAAGAATGGTCTGCCGCCGCCAACGACCAGAAGCTTCACGGGCCATGAAATGACACAGGGCGAACCAGTGGGCGTCGCGTGAAGATTGCTATGTGGTGGAGGCTCCCTTGGGACATTGCAGCAGCCAATCTGGAAGCACAGCGTGTTATTGTGCTGCGCGTGATGAAATTTGCCGAGGGCGGCCGCGCCGCACAAATAGAGGCGCATAAAATGGTCAATGAGAAAGTGTTGGCATCGGCAGAGGCCGCGGCGACTTTGGCGAGTGGCGGATCGCCGGAGAAAGTGGTCAGCCGCTATCGCACCATTATGCGAGCCAATGCCAAGCGGCTAAGCAAGCCCAGGCGTCGGCGCAGATCGTAGGATTTCCCTTTATGCACGAATAACAGATCGCGACTAGGAAGCCGGCTTTTTGCGGGGCTTTTTTCCCACTTTCGCGGCACCGCGATGAGCCTTCGCGCGATTTTCGGGAAGCCGCTGCTCGATTGGAATGGTATCGCCATGTGCGTCAAGCTCGATTCCGGGATGAGCAGGACGCTTTGAACGCATCGCAGGATGTTTTGCCTTTGCCGACATAATTTTTCTCACCATTCCAACGAGCCGAGTTTTACACAATGACGAATCCCAAGCGTAATCGGAAATTCCGTTGGACGCCCAATGGTTCCACTAAAAAGGCATGTCGTTTTCCGGTTCAGCTTTCGCTCTCCTTTCGTCGCGGACTTTCAGAATCAACGAATGCGCATTGATGTGCGTGAACGGACTACCATATTGTGCATGATCGTTATGCGCATAATTGCATACAATTTGTGCAGACGCAGGAACATCCGGGGTTCCCGCGAGTTAGGCATATGGGAAACAAGGAGATACACCCATATGCGCTTACTTATATTGACCGCTGCTACAGCGAGTTTCTTCGCTTCGGCGGCCTTTGCTCAGGACGTGCCTGCCCAGTCGGGCCCCTCGAACCCCGCCGTCAAGTCGATGGATTCGAACAATTCATCGACGCCGGTTGCGGGTGCGAATAGCTTCACAAAGGCAGAGGCGAAATCTCACATCGAAGCCAAAGGCTATACCCACGTTACGCACCTGAAAGAAGATAAAAGCGGCGTGTGGCGCGGTATGGCGACAAAAGACGGGCAGTCCGGCCCGGTGAATCTCGACTATCAGGGAAACGTCAATTGAGCTTGACGCTCACTTGACCAATTCAAACTCCGTTCAAAGGAAAAGAACATGACCAAAACACTCACACGCGTTTATAGCGATTACGTTTCCGCCGAGCGTGCGATTCGCGAAGTCAAAGCGGCAGGCCTCTCCGACAGCAACATCAGCATCGTCGCCAGCAATGCCGATGGCTGGCACAAGCCGGGTTCCACTGACGTTGACCCCAAGCATGACAAGGATCGCGACGGTAAAGACGACCGTTCGGAGGGCGCGGCAACTGGTGGTGGCCTCGGTGCAATCGCCGGCGGCGCCGCCGGTCTCGCTGCCGGTTTGGGCCTGTTGGCCATTCCGGGCGTCGGCCCTGTCGTCGCTTTTGGCTGGCTCGCGGCATTGGCGACCGGCGCTGTTGCGGGCGGCGCAACCGGCGGAATCATCGGTGCGCTTGTCGAGTCTGGAACGAGCAAAGAAAACGCCGAGCTTTATGTTGAATCTTTGCGCCGCGGCGGCGCGATCGTAACGGCGAAAGTGCCAGACGCGGAAGAAACACGCTATGCCGCGATCCTAGACCTCTCGGCAATCGATGTGACGCAGCGCGCCGCTGCTTATCGCAGCTCCGGCTGGAAAGGCTATGACCCGGCAGCGTCCGCTTACGATGTCGAGCAGGTTCGCAGGGAACGGGAAATATACCGAAACCTATAAAATCAATAAACTCAAATGCCCGCTGGTTCGCACTAGCGGGCATTTTTATGTGTTCGGAAATACTACGAAATTTCGAGAGCGGTTGTAGAGTGCACCGAAGGATAGTCGTTATTAGAATACTCGAAATTCTTGTCGCATTGCTAATCGGTGCAATGGTGCTATTCATTTTCACGTCATAGGCCTGATTATAAAAACATCTCCTTTATAACGGGTCTGGTCGTGGCAATCGTGGCTTACGTGATAGTCCGAACCGTGCGCCAAATGTTCAGTTGACGTTCTCGACGCTGCCGGTCCTCGTTGTTACATCGCATACCGGATATATCGATCACCTACGTATGGACCGGCGAGATCAAGCGTCGGCGACGGCATGCCCACGGCTACAAACTCGGTATCGCTTTCCATCAGATTTGCGATGAACGCCACGCCGCGGGCCAGTCGGTCAAGCTTGGCGATGAGTAATGCCGCCTTCTCGCGCTGACATGCAGCTAGGGCATCACGGAGCTTCGGGCGGTCGTTCCTTCCGCCGCTCTCGATCTCCACGAATTCGGCAATTACTTCTGCGCCGCGCCCAACAAGAAACTGTCTCACCGCTTCATGTTGGGCCTCTAGGCCGAGACCAGATCGGCCCCGATGATCAGTACTGACCCTGAAATATGCCACAAACCGCTGGTCACCCATGATGCGCCCCTCTTGTTGGAACAGGTAATGGAAGGATTGCCTGTTCCAACACCTCGACGGGCTTCTCCGACCTCGTAGTGACGCTGTTCCAGACGGCTCGACGCGGCGGTGAGCGCGCTGCGCAGTTCGACGCTCATGGACCAAACGAACGTGCGGTCGCAGGCCGCGCTCTCGGCGTTCTACAAACACGCAACGACTTGGCGCTCGTTAAATGCGGAGATAGTGACATAGGAGCGAAGCCAGAGGCGCACGGCGCGCTTGCTGATGCGGGTGTGGAGGGGATCGAAGCTGTAACTAGGCAATCGCCGATCAATTCGGACGGTTCTAAATCGTGGACTACGACACAATCTGTGAACGCGGGTTCACGCGACATCCAAGCGAACGGTACGAAGATCCGCAACGTATCGCGCTGACGGGTGGCATAACTCGCGCAAGCTGCCAGAATTATTGGCGGTACACCGAATTCACGCAGCACTTCGAACACGGCGGCGATGCCCCGATCACACGCGAACTCGGCCATCAGCGGCCTCGCCGCCCAATCGAAACGCCACGCCACTAGATCGATCGCAACTTTTTGAGGCCATCGACCAGCGCCGCGCGCTCATGGCTCGGCGTGCCGTCGGCAAGTTGTTGAGCGCTCTGCGCTTCAGCTTCATCGCCATTCTCGGTTCGGACGACGATTGGACCGGCACCCATCATCTTAGTGCCGTCCACGGCGTGCTTGAGCGCCCATTCGAGATAGGCTTTTACCGTGTCCGCGATCTGAGCATCGGTAAGCGTGGGCATCGAGCCAACCATTATTTGCAGCTGCTCGATTGCGAACATGGCCTCCAGGCACTTTAGTTTAGCGACCTGCAGTTCATGCGTTCTTAACGAAAACTTCCATGCCCGCCTGTGCAACCGGGTGCACAGATCACGCGGGATAGCGATACGTATCCAGAAAACGCCCCGCGCTTGCCTAGGTGAGACAACCTTCGACGCGCCACTCGCCGCTTCGCTGTACCAGCGAAACGGACCAACGCGAGAAACCGCCAAATTTTCTGATCGGAAATCGCTTTTAATACAGCGATTTACCAAAAAGCCGGCGGAGAATGGGGTACCGGCAACAAACATTCTCTCGAAACTTCAGACAATCTGTTGAGCCTTAGTCCGTCCAATTACATCGACATCAGTCTCATGGACCGAATGACGCGCAGTTTCTGCAGGCGGCGGTGTTCTTAAATTTCAGCCAACTTTGGCAGGGCTTGCTCCTCCATGCGGTGAGAATAGTGGACCCAAATCCGTGACATGGCTTCACGTTTTCCCGATTCTCTGATCGTTCACATAAAAGTTCCAAGCGCGTATCGACGCGCCCGCAGCAACTTTCTTTCAAACTGAAGAATTTTGGCACCTGCGAGCGCGTTGCTCGTCTCAGTATGCAAGGGTTAGTCGGGCGGACAAGGGCGTATTGCGAAGATGGTTGAGCCGCCGGACATAAATTGCGCCGCTCCGAATGAGCTTCGAGATGCAGAGAATGCATTCCGAATAAAGCTTTGGTTTATACGCGAAGTGCTGCCTTTGGAAGGCATGCTATTTCAATTTTTGAGCCGTAGCGGACGCAGCAGAGCGGACATCGAAGATCTTCGGCAAGATATCTATATGCGCGTTTGCGCAGCGGCGCAGGATGAAATTCCTCGTCAGACGAAAGCGCTCGTTTTTACGACAGCGCGCAATTTGCTTATCGACCAAGTTCGGCGTGAGCAAATCGTGTCGATCGAATCTGTCGAGAACCTCGATTTTCTCAATATTGCGATCGAAGAGCCCGCGCCGGATCGGGCGCTTATCGCGCGAGAGGAACTTCGCAGATTGCAGACAGCTCTTGAAAAGCTGCCGGAACGTGATCGCAACGTAATCGCAATGCAGAAGGTCGAAGGGCTTTCGATCCGCGAAATCGCGGTCCGAACACAAATGTCCGAACGCACAGTCAAACGGACGCTTAGCGAAGGTTTTCGAGCCCTTGCTGATCTAATGCTGCGTGAACCGCTCGATCGTCGGAGAACCGCATGATCGATAGGAACGCAAAGACAGAATTGCGGCAGAGCGCGATGGATGTAGATGCCCGAGCGATGGATTTTCTCATCGAGCGCAGTCTTGGTGATTGGACAGCCGCCGACCGGGCCGCGCTCAATGTTTGGCTTGATGAATCTCCGGCGCATCGCATAGCCTATTGGCGGTTGGAGTCGGTGTGGACGCGCGCTGATCGCCTCGCGGTATTGCGGTTCTCCACGCGAGATGAATCGATTTCTTCAACGGCGCGCAGATGGCGCACGTTGTTGGGAATTGGGATCCTCGCGATTGCGGCGCTTGCCGCAGTGATGAGCTATCTCGTTTCTCTGCCACATTCAACAATTTACGCCACGGCAACAGGCGAGCAGAGAAGCGTTCATTTTGCAGATGGCACACGGGTCGATCTGAACACTGCTACCGTCATACGTGCCGCGATGGACACGCGCTATCGGGCAATCGAACTTATTCGAGGCGAAGCTGTTTTTCACGTCAAACACAATGCAGCGCATCCCC
>Ga0210396_10002791_pt1 | contig 17625 bp, 17 predicted proteins | sample IncBWH17OmetaG_FD_155466 | JGI IMG/M metagenome (GOLD analysis project Ga0210396, IMG submission 155466) | Forest soil microbial communities from Barre Woods Harvard Forest LTER site, Petersham, Massachusetts, United States - Inc-BW-H-17-O ... | reverse complement strand
TCGGGGTGCCGGGCGACCTGAACCTTCTGCCATGGCGTCAGGCGCGAATAGGTCTGGCGCAGCATCCGGTCGGCGCTGCTCTGCAAGCGGCCGACCTCGTCGGCGATGTTGAGCTCGCCGGTCGTCGAAAGCCGGCGCAGCTCCTCGATCTTGCCTTCGAGCTCGGCGATCGGCCGCTCGAAATCGAGAAAGTGGCGGATCATCTGCGGCGGGCCAGCGGGTGGGCGGTCTCCACCAACTTGCGCAGCCGCTCGGTTTCGACATGCGTGTAGATCTGCGTCGTCGCGATATCGGCGTGCCCGAGCATCTGCTGCACGCTGCGCAGATCGGCGCCGTGGTCGAGCAGATGGCTGGCAAAGGCGTGGCGCAGCACGTGCGGCGACAGCCGGTCCGGGTCGAGCCCGGCCTTTAGCGCGAGCTCCTTCAGCAATTGGCCGGCGCGCTGCCGGGTCAGGTGGCCGGCGCGGCCGCGCGACGGAAAAAGCCAGCGGGACGGCCGGGAGTCGGGCAGGAAACCCTCGCGGCACTCGAGGTATTTGCGCAGCGCGACCCGCCCCGGCTCGCTCATCGGCACGACCCGCTCCTTGCCGCCCTTGCCCGAGATCACGAGAAAACGCGGATCGCGGCGTGCTGCGGCGAGCGGCAGTGTTACCAGCTCCGACACCCTGAGACCGGTCGCATAGAGCAGCTCGAGGACACAACCGAGACGGATTCCTTCCTCTCCGGGCCAGCTCTGCGCTGTGTCGATCAGAGACTTTATTTCCGTTTCCGATAATATCTTGGGCAGCGGCCGGCCGAGCCTCGGCGTATCGAGCTCCGTCGCCGGGTCGTCCTGCCGCACTCCTTCGAGCAGCAGAAATTTGTAGAACTGGCGCATTGCCGAGATCCGCCGCGCAAGCGTACGCGGCCTCAGCCGAACAGTGTCGGGGCTCGCCAGGTAGGCGTGCAGCCTCTCGCGGTCCGCCGCCTCCAGCGCGATGCCGCCTGTGGCCAAGAAACTCGCTAGATTGGACAAATCGTTCTGGTAGGCCGCCAGGGTCAAAGGCGCGGCGCCACGCTCGGCGGCCAGCATCTCGAGAAACGCTTCGAGATGTTTCGAGACGTCAGAGGCCGGCGGCAAGAGCAGCTTTGACGGCGAGCACGAGAAACGGCGCTAGCCGGTCGAGGGCGAGCCCGTCACTTGGGGAAGCGCGCATCGGGGAGCACCTTCTCGACGGGCGCGGAGGGAGGCGGCGGGTTCCAGAATGCGAGGAAAGCCATGCCGCCGAGCAGCAGCAGGGCGATCACGATGACGAACGCGACAGTGACCTTCCCCATGCCCCCACGGCTCGCAACTTGCACGACCCCGATATCCATGTCCAATCTGTCCCGTGCGGATTGACGACAAGGTTGGACGATATGCTAGTACCCCGTCGGTCGGCATGGAGAAAGAGTGGTGAGAGGCGAGGCGCAGACCGAGGCGGTGCTGTTGGACCGAAAAGTGGCGGAAAGCCACCGGTTCGTTCCGAGCCGCGCCGTCGTCCTGGTCGGTCTGATGGGAGCCGGCAAGAGCAAGGTCGGCCGTCGCCTCGCGGCACGCCTCGGCTTGCCGTTCTTCGATTCGGATCCCGAGATCGAGGCCGCCGCCGGCGAGACGATCGAGGAGATCTTTGCCAATCGCGGCGAGCACGTCTTTCGCGCGGGCGAGCGGCGGGTCATCGCCCGGCTGCTAGCCCAGCCGGCTCACGTGCTGGCGACCGGCGGCGGCGCCTTTATGGATCCGGCGACCCGTGAGCTGGTCGTCCGCCGCGGGGTCTCGCTGTGGCTGCGCGCCGATCTCGATGTGCTGGTGTCGCGGGTCCTGCGCCGCGGCAATCGGCCGTTGTTGAAAGAAGGCGATCCGCGCGCAATCCTCGCCGAGCTGATCGAGCGGCGTTATCCCCTCTACGCCGAAGCCGATGTCGTGGTGGACAGCGGCGAGGGATCGCCGGAAGCGACGGTGAACCGAGCGATCGCAGCGTTGGCCGCGTGCCCGCGCGCGATCTTGCCGCCCGAAGTGTAGAGCGAGGAAAAGATGGAAACGATCGAGCGGCTGCGCGTCGAGCTCGGCGATCGAGGCTACGACATCCTGGTGGGACCTCAGCTGATCGAGCGTGCCGGCCGCGAGATGCTCCCTCTCATGCGGCGTCGCCACGCCGTCGTCGTATCGGACGAAATCGTCGCTGGACACTACCTCGCGCCGCTGCGGGACAGCCTGTCCGAGGCGGGGATCGCCCATCATGCCGTGCTTCTGCCGCCGGGCGAGGAAACCAAGGACCTCGCTCACTTCGGCAAGCTGGCTGAAGACATTCTGGCGATCGGCATCGAGCGCGGGTCGATGCTGGTGGCGCTGGGCGGCGGAGTTGTCGGCGACGTGACCGGGTTCGCCGCTGCGACCTTGTTGCGCGGCATCGACTTCGTGCAGATCCCGACGACACTCCTGGCGCAGGTCGACAGCTCGGTCGGCGGCAAGACCGGGATCAACACCCGTACCGGCAAGAACCTGATCGGCGCCTTCTACCAGCCGCGGCTGGTGCTCGCCGACACCTCGGTTCTGGCCAGCCTGCCACGCCGCGAATTGCTCGCCGGCTATGCCGAAATCGTCAAATACGGCCTGATCCGCGACGCCGAATTCTTCGCGTGGCTCGAAGCCGAGGGCCACCAGGTCTGTGCGCTCGCGCCGGAGCCGCTGCGGCGCGCGGTGATGACCAGCTGCGCGATGAAGGCCGAGATCGTCGCCGGCGACGAGCGCGAGGAGGGCGACCGGGCGCTGCTCAATTTCGGCCACACCTTCGGGCACGCTTTCGAGGCCGAAACCGGGTTCAGCTCGCGCCTGCTGCACGGCGAGGCGGTGGCGCTCGGCATGGTTCTCGCGACCGACTTCGCCGCGAAGCTCGGCCTTGTCGCGGCCGAGGATGCGCTGCAGGTGCGCCGCCATCTTGAGGACTGCGGCCTGCCGACGCGCCTGGCTGAGATCGGGCTGACCGGCATCCCGGCCGATCGCCTGCTCGGCCATATGAGCAAGGACAAAAAGGTCCGCGACGGCCGCATCACCCTGATCCTGCCGCGCCGCATCGGCGAGGCCTTCATAATGAAAGACGCCCCGATCAAGCCGCTGCGCGATTTCCTCACCGCAGCGACGGCTTAGCCCTTCGCTGACACGCCGCGCTGGCGCAATCTGAAATTGAGTCATCTATTACAGCTTGCTGCACCTGCAGCGAATCAGCAGCTAAATTCACGTATTGGTCGTGGCGGCTAACCGACCGCGTTTGCCATCTCCTCGGTCCGGCAACACCCTCTCGAAGACCCCTCATGACTAAAGGGTACGAGGTAAATGAGGCAATTTTAGCGATGCGGTAGAGGCTGTGCGAAACGCGGTCTTCTGCCGCGGCATTGGCTGGACGTCTGTTTGGGGTCAAAGGGGCGCGGCGGCCTGCAGAGGTAGCATGGCTGGGAGGCAAACGGCGCCTATGGATGTTTCAGGGCGGCGTGGGATGTTCGGTAGGCGAACTTTTTTGTCCAAGTGTGAACTAGTTCACACTCGTCGGCCGATCAGCAAACGATTCTGCCGCGAGTAGGCGGCTTGGCCGTCCAAATCGGCGCTTAAGGTGCTAAGCGTTGCCGGACCGTGCTGTGGGGCAGTACACGGCACCATGGCAGACTTAGCTAATAAGGCGCGTAGTAACCCGCCGCCATCAATTCACGATATCGAGGGAGGAGCCGATGAAGACCCGCGTCCTTCTTACCGCTACCGCCCTGGCTCTTGCCGCCGTCGCGGGGAACGCGCAGCAGACCGCGAGCGACGGTCTCGGCACCGTGCATTTCCCGATTTCATGCACCGCGGTGCAGGCCAAGTTCGAGCGGGCGGTCGCGCTGCTGCACAATTTCCACTACCCCGAGACGGTCAAGGCGTTCCAGGCAGTCATCAAGGACGATCCGGACTGCACGATCGCCTATTGGGGGCTGGCGATGAGCGCGATGCCGAACCCGCTGGTGCCGCCGTTCCCGCCGGCCGTAATCAAGACCGCGCAGGAAGCCATCCAGCAGGGTAAGGCCGCGAAGACGCAGAGCCCGCGCGAAGCCGAATACCTCGCCGCGATCGGAACCTTCTTCGAGGGTTACGACAACACAGCATATCGGCCGCGCGCCGAGGCTTACGAGCAGGCTATGCAGCGGCTCAGCGAACATTACCCCGACGACCCGGAAGCCAGGATCTATTACGCGCTGGCGCTCAACATGGCCGTGGATTTCGACGACACGAAATTCACCAAGCAACTTAAGGCGGCAGCGATTCTTAATGAGGAGGCAAAAAAGAACCCGAACCATCCGGGCATCGCCCACTACTTGATCCACAGCTATGATTTCGCGCCGCTGGCGGCGATGTGCGTCGAGACCGCGCGGCACTACGACAAGATCGCACCGGAGGCGCCGCACGCGCTGCACATGCCCTCGCACATCTACTCGATCCTCGGCATGTGGGAGGATTCGGTACATTCTAATGTCGCCGCTAGGAAGGCCGCCGAGGACTACTGGGCGAAGAATTCGCCGGGGAAGACCGCGCCTGCGCTGCCCCACCTCTTCGATTTCATGGTCACCGCCGATCTGCAGATGGCCAAGGACGGCGAAGCTAAGCAGCTCGTCGATGCGTCCACCGGTCTCTCCAACTTCCCTTACCCCTCGCTCGCCATCGACACGGCTCTGGCCGCGATCCCCGCGCGCTACGCACTCGACCGCGGCCAGTGGTGGGAGGCGGCGCAATTGCCGGTGCGCGACAGCCAATTCCCCGCGGCGCAGTCGATCACCTATTTCGCCCGTGCGCTCGGCGCCGCGCGCGCCGGCGATCTGGTGGCCGCCCGCGCCGAAATCGGGCATCTCGACGAGATCAAGGCGAAGCTGATTGCCGCAAAGGACGAATACTGGGCCGGCCAGACGCGGATCCAGAAGGAAGCGGCGGCTGGGTGGCTGACTTTCGCTGAGGGCAAGCGCGAGGCGGCGATCGCGGCGATGAAGGTGGCCGCCGAGCGCGACGATGCGAGCGAGAAGAACGTCGCGATGGAGAACAAGGTGGTCCCGATCCGCGCGCTGCTCGGCGAGCTTTACCTCGCCGCGCAAATGCCTAAGGAGGCGCTCGCCGAGTTCGAGGCGTCGCAGAAGACGATGCCGAACCGCTTCCGGACGATCGCCGACACCGCCACTGCGGCGCGCGCCGTCGGCTCGGTCGAGGCGGCGAAGCGCTATTACCGCGCGTTGGCGGGGCTCGCTGTCAATGGCGACGGGCAGCGGCCGGAGCTCGCCGAGGCGAAAACCTATCTCGCGCAGAACTGACGGCTCCGCGGTGCGCCGGCGTCTACTCCTTGGCTGCCTACCGGCCATGGTAATTGGTGCCGGCCTGCCGGCGCATGGCCACGAGGCCCCGGGTGCGGGACGCGACCGCGAGGCCGCGGACGCAGCGGCGCCCGCCTTTGGCACGGAGATCGAGTTCGAGCTGACGGATGCCAGCGGCAAGCGGGTCCGCGCCGTCGACCTGCGCGGGCGCTGGCTGCTCATCTTCTTCGGCTACACCTATTGCCCGGACCTATGCCCGACGGCGCTCAACGAAATCGCCGGCGCGCTCGCTCAGCTTGGGCCACTGGCGGCGCAGGTGCAGCCCGTCTTCGTCTCGATCGACCCCCAGCGCGACACGCCTCAGGCGCTGCGCGAGTATGTACAGAGCTTTGACGCGCGCATTCTGCCGCTGAGCGGGAATGCTGAGCAGCTGGCGCGGGCTGCAGGTTCCTTGGGCGTCGTTTTCTACAAGGTGCCCGGCCCGACACCGGACGAATATACCTTCGCCCACAACGCAATCGTGACGCTGGTCGGGCCGGAAGGCGGCATAGTCACACGCTTTTCGAGCGACGCGGTAGTCGACGACCTCGCTCGCACGCTACGCCGGCTGATCGATCCGGCCAGCTCTTAACGTAGCCGAAGTCCCGGGGTGTTAATCGCAGGATCGGCATGCGCCGCGATGTCAGGAGTTTTGGGCGCCGCCAATTTCCCACCAAATCAGGTCAGATTCATCACTTGCTGATGCCACAGCGACTGCAATTTCCAGTTGCTCCAGATTGACAGGGCGCTGCTCGGATGACTGCTTTCCGGATCTCCGGCCAGCTGGCGCAAAGGTCAGCTTCGGGGCAGGAAGAGCCATTCCCAGCGCGAAGGCTGAGTCGCCGAGAAGGGTCGTAGGAAGAGCTATAGCCCCTGAGATCCGGCGGCATCATGCCGATCCGGGCTGCTTCAGTGGTTAGATTGGTCCGAGCGATTTGCAACGTCTCGAACGGGTCGAAGCCGCGGGGCTGGCATGCTTCGCGCGGCCAACCTGCCCATTGCCGATGCCCCGCCGGGGCCTACTTTAGAATAAGTTTAAACTGTTAGGGGCGAAGCCCCAAAAGGAGGCTGCGATGACCCGCAGCAAACTTTCGACTAAAGTAATCTTGTTGGCTACAGGTATTGGGTTGTCCACGGCGGCATTTGCCGCATCGCAACCGGCTGCCGCGCAATCCAATCTCGACGAGTACGAATGTCCGATCGGGTCCGTATACGATCCGACCTACGGCTGTACCCTGGCGGGCGACGCTTATCAGCCCTATGACTATGGCTATTACGGATATCTACCCTACGGCGCCTACTATGGCGGGCATCGCGAGTTCGGCCACGGCTTCGGCCATGGCATGGGTGGCTTCAATCATGGCGTAGGTTTTGCCCACGGCGGCGGCGGCGGCTTCGGGCATGGCGGAGGCGGCGGGCACCGGTAGAGCTAGCGGGTATCTTCGTCTGGAGCGAGCGTGGTCAGCGACAGCGCATGGACGCGGGTCGCGAGTTCGGCGGCGAGCGTCTGATAGACGAGCCGCTGGCGCGCGACCCGGGTCTGGCCGGTGAAAGCGACCGACACGATCGTCACGGCGAAATGCGTCTCGCCTCCGGGGCGAGACCCTTCGTGCCCGATATGAAGGTGCGACTGGTCCTCGACCTCGAGACGGGTCGGAGCGAACCTCTCGGTCAGCTTGTGGCGGATCGTGTCGGCAACCGACATCTTATTCCGGCCGAGGGCGGTCGACGCCAGCCATAGCGGCGGTGGTGAGGAAGGTACCGAGGTTCTCGACGATGTGATGGATGTGATCGCCGTCGCAGCCGTCGACGGCCCAGTCTGCCGAATTGCGCACCCACGCCGTGGTCATGCCCAGGGCGGCGGCCGGAACCAGGTTCCGCGCCATGTCCTCGACCATCAGCGCAGTGCCGGGGCTCACCTCGTGGCGCCGCAGCAATTCGTGATAGCCGGCGAGCGCGGGCTTTGGATCATAACCGGCGGCGGCGATGTCGACGACGCCGCAAAACGAGCCGGCGATGCCGAGGTGGTCGAGCAGCCGCTCGGCATGCCGCTGCGAGCCGTTGGTGTGGACGATCTTGCGGCCGGGCAACCTCGTCAACGCTTTGACGAGAACCGGGTCGGGGGGCACGCAGGCGAGGTCGATCTCGTGCACATAAGCCAGGAAATCCTCAGGGTCGATCCGGTTGACCGTCATCAGACCGCGCATCGTCGTCCCGTGCTCGCGGAAATAGGTCTTTTGCACCAACAGCGCCCCTTCCGGCGACAGGCCCAGCCGGTCGGCGATGAAGCCCGTCATGCGGGCGTGGATCTGGTCGAAGAGCCGGCACGAGGAAGGATACAGCGTGTTGTCGAGATCGAAGATCCAAGTCTCGATTTCGACCAAGGGTCGGCCCCGGTTGGAAATCACGCGGGCGGAAATCATTCAGGTTCGCCTAGCCGGCCCGGATCAGCGTTCCGGCGCCTTCAGTGAACAGCTCGAGCAAAATCGCGTGCCGCACCCGGCCGTCGACGATGACCGCCGCGTCGACCCCGCCATCGACCGCGTCGAGACAGGTTTCGATTTTGGGGATCATGCCGCCATTGATGACGCCTTCGGCGATCAGCTGCCGCGCCCGCGCGGCGGTGAGCTCCGCGATCAGCTTCTTGTCGGCATCGAGCACCCCGGCGACGTCGGTCAGCAGCAAGAGGCGCGTCGCCTTGACCGCGGCGGCGACGGCGCCCGCAACGGTGTCTGCGTTGATGTTGTAGGTCTCGCCCGTCGCACCGACTCCGATCGGCGCGATGACCGGGATGATGTCCGATTGCCTGAAAGTGTCGAGCACTCCGGAGGCGATCCGTTGCGGCTCGCCGACAAAGCCGAGGTCGATCTCGGTCCTGACGCCGGCCTCGCTACGGGTACGAACCAGCTTTCTCGCCTCGATCAGCCCGCCATCCTTGCCGGTAAGGCCGATCGCACAGCCGCCCTCGGCGTTGATTGCCGAGACGAGCTGTTTGTTGATCGTTCCGGCCAAGACCATCTCGACCACTTCCATCGTCTCGCGGTCGGTCACTCGCAGGCCGTCGACGATGCGGGTCTCGATCCCAAGCCGCTTCAGCATATGGGCGATCTGCGGCCCACCGCCGTGCACGACGATCGGATTGATCCCGACCTGCTTCAACAGCACGACATCGCGCGCGAACGAATCCTCGGAGCCATCGGCCATGGCGTGGCCGCCATATTTGACGACCAAAGTGTGGCCGGCATAGCGGCGCATATAGGGTAGCGCCTGCGCCAGGACCGCGGCCTTGACGACCGGGTGCGGGTTGGGCTCCTGGGCGAGTGTGGGAGGGATGGTATCGGGGCTCATCGGCCGCGCACTCTATCGTGATTGTCCGATGGGTAACGCAAAATTGGCCAGAGTCTCGCGCAATTCTGCAATGCCGCGGCGATCGAGCGCGCTCGTCATGTGGATCTCGGGATGCGCCGCGATATGGGGGGCCAGCTCGGCGATGATTTTGTCGGGAACCAACGCGAGATCATCCTTGCCGGCTTTGTCGGCCTTGGTCAGAACGATTTGGTAGGACACCCCGGCATCGTCGAGCATGCGCATCAGCGGCCGGTCGACCTCTTTGATGCCGTGACGTGAATCGATCAGCAGGCAGACCCGGCGCAAGGCGGCGCGGGTCTGGAGATAGTACCTCACCAGGCTGGTCCAGCTCTTGATGGCGGATTTCGACGCCTCGGCATAGCCATAGCCGGGGAGGTCTACGAGCATAAGCCGGGCGCCGAGGTCAAAGAAATTGATCTGGCGCGTCCGGCCGGGGGTATTGGAAATCCGCGCCAGCATTCGGCGACCAGTCAACGCATTGACGAGGCTCGACTTTCCGACATTGGAACGGCCGACAAACGCGACCTCGGGCAATCCCTCCGGGGGCAGCGCCGGCGGGCTCGGCGCGCCGACGACGAAGCGGGCCTCGGCGGCGAAGAGCCGGCGACCAGCCTCGGCCAAGCTGGAATCGATCGCGGGCGGAGGGAAGATCAGGCGGCACCGGCGCGGTGCATAATCGTCCATTGCTGGGCAATGCTGAGCAGATTGTTCCATGCCCAATAAATGACGAGCCCGGCCGGGAAGGCGGCGAGCATATAGGTAAAAACGATAGGCAGCAGCATGAACATCCGCGCTTGCACCGGGTCGACCGGCTGCGGGTTGAGCTTCTGCTGCAAGAACATCGTCAACCCCATGATCAGCGGCCACGCGCCGATCATCAGGATATGCGGGGGCGCGAACGGCAACAGGCCGAACAGGTTGGCGAACGAGGTCGGGTCCGGCGCCGACAGATCGTGAATCCAGCCGAAGAACGGCGCATGCCGCATCTCGATCGTGACGAACAGCACCTTGTAGAGCGAGAAGAACACCGGGATCTGGATGATGATGGGCAGACACCCCGCCAGCGGGTTTGCCCCGACGCGCTTGTAGAGCGCCATCATCTCCTGCTGCTGGCGCGCCTTGTCGTCGGGAAACCGCTCGCGCAGCTTCTGGATTTCAGGTTGCAAGAGCTTCATCTTGCTCATCGCGTTATAAGATTTGTTCGCGAGCGGGAAGAAGAGCAGCTTGACGCACAAGGTCAGCAACAGAATAGCCAACCCGAAATTCCCCAAGATTTTATAGAAAAATTGCAGGACCAGAAATATTGGCTTGGTCAAGAAATAGAACCAGCCGAAATCGATGGCGCGGTCGAACAGAGGAATTCCCGAGTCCTTGTAGGCGTCGAGGAGATTAACCTCCTTTGCGCCGGCGAAGAAGCGGGCAGAAGAATCCGCCGTGCCGTCTGGTGGAACGGTGACCTCCGGCCCGAGGTAATCGGCCTGGTAGCGATCGACCCCGGCGTCGACCGTATGGGTGAACCGCGCCTTTATCGCCTCTTGCTGCGGTGGGATCAGCGAGGTCAGCCAATATTTGTCGGTAATGCCGAGCCATCCCCCCCCGGACGCATAGTCGAGCGGGGTTCCCGCGCTGAGCGACGAATATTTCACCTCCTGCAGCGAGCCGCCCAGATAGCCGATCAAGCCCTCGTGCAGGATGTAGTAGCCGGCTACATGCGGCGTGCCGGTGCGGCTGATGAGCCCATAGGGCAGCAGCTTTACCGGCGTCTGGCCGGTATTGCGGACCGAATCATGAACCGTGAACATGTAGTTCGGATCGACGCTGATCACCCGCGTGAAGAGCAGCCCCTGCCCGTTGTCCCACGTCAAAGTGACGGGATTGGTCGGAGTGAGAGGGCCGCCAGACGCGGACCACCGGGTCTGCGGCCCCGGCACTTGGGCGTCGGGGCTGACGGCGACCCAGCCGAATTCGGCGAGATAAGGATCCTGCGTGCCCGGCGGCGACAGCAACTCGACCTCGGGGCTCTTCGGATCGACGGTCTCGTGGTAATTCGCGAGTGTCAGATCATCGAGCCTCGCTCCCACCAGGTCGATCGAGCCGTGCAGCCGCGGCGTTGCAATCTTGACGCGCGGTTGCTCCTCGAGGGCGGCTTCGCGGGTCTCGGCGGCATGCGCCGGTGCAGCCCCAGGAGCAGCCGCGCCCGGAGTGTTGGCCGAAGCCGCAGGAGAGGGAGCCGGCGATTGGGATACCTGACCCGTCGTCCCCGGCGCCGTCACCGCGGTCCCGCCCGACGGGGCGGAAGGTTGTGGCGGCCGCAGGCGCTCGAACGCGAACTGAAAGGCGATCAGGATTCCGACCGAGAGCACGATCGCGATGAGGAGATTGCGTTGTTCCATTTCGTGGTAGTTGGATGAAGGACCGGGCGAGACTGGGCTACCGGCCCGAGCCCGCACGCGGACAATCCAAGCCGCCGGGCTCGGGAACGGGATCATAGCCGCTGCCGCCCCAAGGATGACAGCGGGCCAGCCGCCGCGAGGCGAGCATAATGCCGCGCCAGGCGCCGTGACGCTCGATTGCTTCCGCGGCATATTCCGAGCAGGTCGGCAAGAAGCGGCAGGCGGGCGGCAGCAACGGCGATACGAGCAGTTTATAACCGCGCACCGCCGCGCTCAGCGTCACGCGCGTCATCCCCGCACGATGTTGCCGTTCCATCTCGTTACTCCCGCGCGGCGCCCCGACGAATGCCCGCTTGGGTGTCGGGTCGCCAGGGCAGCCGAATGTGGGGGATTGCGATCAGGTTTTCCAACACTTTGGTTCAGGGTGAACCCGGCCCATGGGGGAAACAGGCAGCGCCAACCACCGGGCGCGACACGATCAACGAGCCCCGCTGCCTTGCGGGCACGACAACGAAAGAAAATCGGAGCGGACCTCCGGCCTTACAACCCCGTCGAGCGAGGAATCAGGACTGGTCGGGCGAGTCGATCGGTTGTTTTTCACCTTGGCGCAGCAAAAACCCCAGCGATTAGATCCGTATCGGCACGGAACCCAAGGTGGCACTTGCGAGCGGAGTTGTTCCACTATTAAGTACCACCACTCGGTCGCGCGGCATGAGGCACGATTCTGACGCGCGCTTGACGTATCGGGGGTATTTCCGACCAGCCACCGCAGCGGGTAAGGAGCATAAGGAGCATCATGTCGGAGGCGATTCAAAGAGGGGGAGCCGCGCTCGATCTGAATGCCGCCGAAGTCCGGGCCGCCGACCGCGCCGCTCGGATATGGACGGCCGGCGAGTGCGGCCCGATCGTTCTCGGCAGCGAGGCGCATAAGCAAGCCTTCTGCCGCATGCTGCTGGACACGCATAATCCATACCGGCCATCCATTGTCGATTGGCCCGCTCTCGACCCGGAGGCGCGCGATCGCCTGATCAGCCTGCCGATCTGGGACATCGCGATGCAGACCGAAGGCAACGCGAGCCTGCGCGTGCTGAGCTATGCCAAGAAGATCGCCGATCCGCTGCTGCGGGAAGCGGTCGAAATCGACGGTTTCGAGGAGACACGGCACAAGCAAGTTCTGTCGAATCTCGTCGCGGCCTACGGTATTCGCCTCGCGCCAGAGCCGGAATACCTGCCGCCCAAACACCCGGAATGGGGTTTCCTGCTCGCCGGCTTTTGCGAATGCGTCGATACCTTCTTTGCCTTTGGCCTGTTCTCGTTGGCCAAACAGTCGGGCTTCTTTCCGTCCAAACTCGTCGACACCTTCGAGCCGGTTATTCAAGAGGAAGGCCGTCATATAATCTTCTTCGTGAATTGGGTTGCGTGGCACCGGCGCAACCTGCCGGCGTGGCGGCGCGTTCTTTTCGCGGCCAAGATTATCTCGGTCTGGGCATACCTCATCTGGGAGAGGATCGGGTTCGCCCGAGGTCTCGATGGTGACGGCGGGGTGCAGCCGGGAAGCACCCCCCAGGACAATAATTTCGTGTTCACCGGCAGCCGGGCCATTGGCTGCGGAAACGTTTCCGCGGCGGCCGTGATCGACATCTGTCTGGGTGAGAACGAGCGCCGCTTTGCCGGCTATGACCCACGGCTGTTGCGGCCTCGGTTGATGCCGCGGCTAATGCGCTTCGCCCGACGCTTCATGCGATAATCAGGCTGGACCGCACTCCTCGCCGGCGCGCGGCATCGGTCAGGTTTCGGCAGTGAGGGCCGATGGCCTTGGCGCGCCGCCCCGCCCGATGCGGCGCAGAGCCGCTTCGAGATCGGCAACTAGTTCCGCAAACGGCCGATCAGCGGTGCCGGCCCTGGCAATCAGGACATAATCGGTGCCCGGTCGTCCAAGAGCCGGCAAGACGCTCGCTGCTGCCGCGCGCATCCGCCGCTTCGCGCGGTTGCGAACGACCGCGTTGCCGACTTTTCGGCTCGCCGTGAACCCGACCCGAATTCCCGTGGCATCGCTTGGTTTGCCCGGATGCGATGCGGCTTGCACAACCAAGCCCGGCCGGGCCGACCGGCGCCCGGCGCCCGCCACCCGAAGAAAGTCGGCGCGGACCTTCAGCGTTTCGAGCTTGCTGCTCACAAAGTCTCGTGCTGACCGGGAAAGCCCGGCGTCAGGCAGAAAGGCGCTTGCGGCCCTTCGCCCGGCGCGCCGCCAAAACCCGTCGGCCGGCGACCGTCGCCATCCTCGCCCGGAACCCGTGTCGGCGTTTGCGAACCAAGTTACTGGGCTGATAAGTACGCTTCACGGCAGCAGTTCCGATTAGGGATCTCTCTCGAGCGGCGGCGGCTATATAGTGGCGCCGGCCGGGGGCGTCAACCGCGGGGTCGGGAGAGGAAGGATGGAACCGCCCTGCTCAAGCGTTCTCTACGGCCTTTGGCGATCGGCGAAGCGGCGGGCCGATTTGGGGACTCCAAATACAGGAGGTTGTGCGGATGTTCGATGATGCTGCGGTCAAGGCCGCCGACCGTGCCGCCCGGATTTGGGCAGCAAGCGAACCGGGGCCGATCGACATCGGCAGCGAGGCGCACAAGGCGGCCTTTTGTCGTATGCTGCTCGACACGCACAACCCCTACAAGCCATCGATCATCGAATGGCCGGTCCTCGATGCCGAGACGCGCGAGCGCCTCGTCAGCCTGCCCATCTGGGATATCGCGGTGCAGACCGAAGGGAAGGCCCGCCAGCGCGTGTTGAGCTATGCCGCAATGATCAAAGACACATTGCTGCGGCGCGCCGTTGAATTGGACGGGTTCGAGGAGGGCCGCCACAAGGAGGTCCTTTCCAACCTCGTCGAGGCCTATGGCATCCGCTTGGCGCCGGAGCCGGAGTATCGCCGCCCCCGCGATCCGGAATGGGCCTTCATGGTGACCGGCTTCAGCGAGTGCATCGATAGCTTCTTTGCCTTCGGCCTGTTCGCGCTGGCTAAGCGATCCAGTTTTTTCCCGCCCCCCCTCGTCGACACCTTCGAGCCGGTAATGCAGGAGGAAGGCCGGCATATCCTGTTTTTTGTCAATTGGGTGGCGTGGCACAAACGAAACCTGGCGCGGTGGCGCCGTCCGCTCTTCGCAGCAAAGGTGCTGGCGGTGTGGGTTTTTCTGGTGTGGGAGCGCATCGGCATCGCGCGGGGCGTTGGCAGTGCCGGGGAGGCCGGATCGGGAGCCGCGGTCCAGGACAACAACTTCACCTTGACCGGCGGCAAGTCGGTGGGCGCTGTCGACATGTCGGTGGCCGGGCTGATCGACGTCTGCCTCGAAGAAAACGAGCGGCGCCTCTCCGGTTACGATTCTCGTCTCCTGCGGCCCGATTTCGTGCCGCGCCTGATGCGGTTTGCGCGCCGCTTCATGCGGCGGCCAAGTATGGCTCCAGTCGCCTGATGAAGATCGGATCCGACGAGCACAAGGAGCGCTTCTGTCGAGACTTCATCGCCAGCCACTGTCGCTTCGACCCCGCGACACTGACCTGGCCCGATCTCGACGATTTGGCGCTCGAGCGTTTGCGCGCCATCCCGTTTTGGCAGGAAGTCCTCTACACCGAGCGGCGAGCGGGCGCCATCGTCGACGCCTACGCCCAAACGATCGCCGACCCGCTGGTGCGCGACGCGGTCGCCCTCCAAGGATTCGAAGAGGCGCGCCACGCCGAGCTGCTGCGCGAGATGATCAGGCGGTACCGCATCGCTGCCGAAGAGCGTCCGCTCGACGAGCCGCTCAGCGCTGATCTCCACCGGGCGTTTGCCGATTTTGGCTATGGCGAATGCCTCGATTCGTTTCTCGGCTTTGGGGTTTTCAAGATCGCCCGCCGGTGCGGTTTCTTGCCCGAACGGCTTTTCGAGATCTTCGACATGCTGATGCGCGAGGAAACCCGGCACATTGTTTTCTTCATAAATTGGATGGCCTGGCAACAGGCGTCCCGCGGAGGCCTCGCCGGCCGGCTGCGCGGCGTCACTGCGGCTCGGTACTACGGCCGAGCCATCGGCCGGCTGCTCGGCACCGTGCGGCGCGGCCGCCGGGCAAATGATGGGCGGGACTTCTCGGCAACGCAGGCGAGCGTCTTTCTCGAAGGCTTCTCGCTGCGCAGCTTTGTCGAGGAGTGTTGCGTCGAACACGAGAGGCGCATGAGGGATTTCGACCCTGATCTCCTGAAGCCTCGTTTTCTGCCCAAACTGGCGGCAATCACCCTCGCCAGCCTGCGGTTGCGCAGCCGGTTTCGTGCGGTTCGGGAAGAGCGCGTGTGAAGCTCTTTTCCGCGCTCGCCGCGGCTGTCGGACTGAGCTTGGTCGCGGCGCTGGTGTTTCATTTCGGACCGCAGTCTGTCACCCGTTCGCTGATTGCCGTCGGCTGGACCGGTTTCGCCGCAGTCTGCTCGATCCACCTCGCGCTAATCGCCGTGATGGGGATCGCGTGGGGTGTGTTGATGCCGGGCACGAGCTTTTGGGTGCCGGTTTGGGGTCGTCTTGTCCGCGACTCCGGGTCCGAATTGCTGCCGCTTTCGCAAATCGGCGGATATGTTCTGGGTGCGCGTGCCGTCACCTTGGCGGGTGTCGACGGGACCACGGCTACGGCGAGCACCATCGCCGATGTCACCCTCGAGCTCTTCGGGCAGCTCGCCTACACGGCGCTCGGTCTTTCGTGTCTGATCTATGTGAAGCCAGACGCCGCGATCGCCACCCCGGTCGCGATCGGTCTAGCTGCGGGGGCGTTGCTCGCGGCGGGGTTTCTCGTCTTCCAGCGCCGCGGCTTTGACCTGTTCGGCCGATTTGCCCGGGTGCTCGGCCGCGGCTGGGCCGATAAGACGGCTGCGGGCGCGGCCGCGCTTTATATCGCGCTGACCGCCATCTACCGCCGGCGAAGGCGAGTGCTGTCCAGCTTTGTGCTCCACCTCGCCTGCTGGATCGCGAGCACGCTGGAGGCCTGGGTCGCGCTGCGCTTCGCTGGCGCCTCTCTTGGCTTCGCTACGGTACTGGTGATCGAGAGTCTGCTGTACGCGGCACGCAGCGTCGCTTTTGCCGTTCCGAACGCAGTCGGCGTCCAGGAAGGAGCCTACATCCTGCTCGGTGCCAGCTTTGGCCTGACGCCGGAGACGGCGCTCGCGCTTTCCCTCCTGAAGCGGGCGCGCGATCTGACGATCGGCGTGCCGACGCTCGTTACGTGGCAGCTCGTCGAAAGCGGAAGGCTGTGGCGTCGATTTGCCGGGCGCGGGCGCACTCGGCCTGCGAAAAGTCGAAGCCCCGGTCGGGACGACCGGGGCTTCTCCCTCGTCAGCTGGCTGCGGTGACGAGGGCAATGAGCATCGTCGGATTGCAAAGGGATATTACGATGCAGCGAGATGATGCGACCCGCGCTCGTAGGTTGCAATTGAAATGCACAAAATTAACTATAAATCATCGAGAGCAGGCATTTTGTGATAGCCCATTGCCCGGTAGATCACAAAAGAGGTGAGCCAAGCCGCGACGAATATGGCGACCATGAGATACCCAAGCGGTACGAGACGAGCCCCTGTGGCATCGGCCATGATCAGTAAGCCGCCTTTCAAAGCGAACTTATCCCCGACCAAGCCCAACGCCTCTCTCGCGGAGACGAGCACGGCGGCGGCCACCGAAAAGCCGGTGATCGCCAAATTGTAATAGAGCTTGCGCACCGGGTTCGTGAACGCCCAACCATAGGCACCGACCATCAGTAGACTGTCGCTGCTGTCCACGAGCGACATCCCGGCGGCAAATAGCGCGGGGAACACCAAGATCGACCAGAGGGAAAGTCCCTTGGATGCTTCCGCGGCCGAGATCCCCAGCACGCCTATCTCCGTTGCCGTATCGAAACCGAGCCCAAACAGGAACCCCAGCGGATACATATGCCAGCTGCGTGAAATCAGCCGGAAGAGGCCGCGGAGCAGGCGGCCGAATAAACCCCGCGGTGAGAGAAAGACGTTCAGTTCCTCTTCGGTATAAGTCTTGCCGCGCCTGACGCGCTTGAATAGCCGGTACACGCCCACCAGCACGAAGAAATTGATGATAGCGATGCCAATCAGGAAAAACACCGAGACCAACGTGCCAACGACGCCACCGGCCTCGATCAACCCGGGGAAGCGCTGCTGCAAACTGCTCGCCGTTAGAGCAATGACCAGCGAGGCGGCAAACACGACGCTGGAGTGGCCGAGCGAAAAGAAGAATCCCACCGTGATCGGCCGCTTGCCCTCCTGCATCAACTTGCGGGTAATGTTGTCGATCGCGGCGATGTGATCCGCGTCGACCGCATGGCGCAGCCCCAGGCCATAGGCGATCAGAGCGGTCGCCAACAGCAGCGGATAACCCTGAAACGCAGCGACAGCCCAGACCCAGACCAGCAGATTGACGGCGATGAGGGCGGTGCAGAGCCCGATCGCCTTGGGCGCCAA
>Ga0210396_10002790_pt1 | contig 17632 bp, 11 predicted proteins | sample IncBWH17OmetaG_FD_155466 | JGI IMG/M metagenome (GOLD analysis project Ga0210396, IMG submission 155466) | Forest soil microbial communities from Barre Woods Harvard Forest LTER site, Petersham, Massachusetts, United States - Inc-BW-H-17-O ... | reverse complement strand
ACTGGCTGCAAGCGGCGATAGAGCGCCAGCGATATGGCACCCATGCCCCACATAACAACGCCGATCCAGGCCCAGAACCCGATGAACGGAATGTGGATGACTATTTGCACTAGGACAACGCCAACGGCCATGCGCAGCACCAACGGCCAGAATTCCAAGGTGCGTCCGAGCATCCACTGACCCACGATCGTTCCGACAACTATTTCTGCTGCGAGTAGAACGACGAACCACAAAAAGAACGTCGAGAGACCAACAAACATTCCGATGATCGTAAGGCAAGCGAGGAAAGCGCCGATCGGTACCCCGAACAGAACAAGGAGGCCGAGACCGAATGAGGCGCCGTAGTGTTCGCCAAGTTCGACGGTCTCCTGGGATAAGTGGGGCATTAAAGCAAAAAGCACGATGCCGAACAACGCAAACGTGCCAGTCCAAATAAACCGCCAAATGTAATAACCGGCGCCGCGTTCCGTATGCGACCTACGCTCACCTTGGACGTAGATCAAGGGGGATGCGAGCTTGGCGTCAGAAGCGATGATGGCAGGTTTCGGCCCTTCAAATTCGGCTTTGCCATCGATGACCGCACCGGAGGCGATGGTCAGCGAATCGCCTTTCGCTTTAAGGGAGCCGCCGATGGTGCCCGAAAGCGTGGCCTGCTGGAAAAAGCCGAGGAGGTCGCGGCCCACTTTGCCGTCGAGGGTTAACGTTTGCGTGAAGACGGTGAGACTGTGACCGATAGTGCCGCTGGTATCTTGATTGAAGACTTCGTTGAACGCGGTGACGTTGCGTCCGACGGTGCCGTTGATGGTGATGTTGTTAGTGAAGGAGCGAATGTTGCCATCGACCTGGCCGCTGACGCGCGCGCTCTGCGCAAAGCAGATGAGATCGCCGGTGATATGGCCGGGAACATCAACTTGCTGGCCAAAGGCGTAAACATCACCATCGACGGTGCCTTCGAGGCGAAGATGCTGGCCGGAGAAAAAGAAGTCGCTCTTGATGACTTCATCCTTGTTCACCGTGACGGTGTCGCCTTTGCGGAATTCCGTGGCAGAGGCGGGAGAGGCGAGCGAAAGGGCTAGCCCCAGACTGGCGAACATGACCGCCAGCGCCGAGCCGCGACGGAAATATTTGCGAAACGCGAAGAGAGCAAAACCTGCTAACGCGGCCAACGCTATGAATTCGAATAAAGTGAACATGGATTGCCATCCTTTCCAGAAGGCGCCTTGGAAGACGAGCAAGCTCAGCAGGTTCGTACTGCCGAATCCAGCTTGATCGAGTTGTCTTTCCCAAGGCTCGATGTAACCGGTGTACAGGGCGTAGACGCCTAAAACTGCCAGGCCAAAAACCACACCCCAAATCCATTGCATGGAGCGCTGCGCGGCTACTCGAAATTGCGCCAAGCGCGCGGGAAACGGCTCATCTTCCTCGAACATGGCACGGGTCAGCAGCCGCGATTCGCGGTCGAGGGCGCGCAACATGGTGAGGCATTTGGTACAAGTCTGCGTGTGCAAGGAGACTTCTTGAGCACGCTCGCGGTCGAGTTGCCGTTCGACGTAGAGCAGCAGGGTCATTTCGTCCACATGCCGGTTAGTGGTTGAGTCTGTTTGGTTCAACGAGTTCCTCCCGCGGCCAGCACGGTATTTTCGCCCAGCGCTTGTCGGAGTTCATGTCTTGCGCGCAGCAAAACAACACCAACAAACGCCCGCCGCACGCCCAGAGCGTCTGCAATTTCGTCGTAACTCATATCGGAGTAGTAGCGCATGACCAAGGCCATGCGAGCACGAACGCCAAGCTTGTCGAGGGCTTTGCGGACTTCTTCGCTGGTACGCTCTTCGATGAGGCGTTCGAGTTGATTGGCATCGGGAGTTTCGAGTGGCACTTCGGTTACGTCTTCGGTTTCTTTATCTTGGCGAAGCTTGCGGCGGCGGAGCAAGTCCCAGCAGTGGTTGGCGGCCACCTTGTAGAGCCAAGCGGTGAAGGAGCGGCCTTCATCGTATTGGCCGAGTTTGTCGCGTAACTTCATAAAAATCTCCATGGTCGCGTCTTCCGCGTCTTCACGCGTGGGCATGGCCCGGCGGCAAAAACGAAAAATGGCCGGTGCATACTCACGATAAAGATCGCCCCAAGCGTCGGCATCCCCGGTCCGCGCCCGAACAATCAAGTCCGTAGGGTCCGTTTTTCCCGGTGCGCTCATTCGACCTGGTCTCAGCGGTTCCATAACTAGTACGCAGAAGAGGGGACAAAACTATCACAGGTTGCTATGAGCATAGGAGTTTGAATGGGTTGGGAGGCGGGGCGTCGAGTGTTTGAAAATCGGAGGCGGAGACATCACAGATAAATAGCGGCTAGGCTCGTATGGGTTAGTAGCCTTTGGATACAATGGCTTACACATCTTCCCAAAAAAGACCGGCCCCACCATGTGGCGAGGCCGCTCGATGAAAAGGCACGAATTCAGCTAGAAGGTGAACTTAGCGGCGACTTGCAGACTACGTGGACCGCCGCTGCCCAGGAACGGGTAGCCGATGCCAACGTCGCCGGTGGCGGTGAGTGGGTAGCTGCCCTGGTAGCGGCCAGCCGAAGTGGCACCGTTGATGGCTGGATCAGCCACGAAGAATGGCAAATAGGGATTGGCAAAGTTGGGATGGTTGAACAGGTTGTAAGCCTCGAAGCGCAGCTCCATGGCGAGGCGTTCGGTTATATGAGTATTTTTGAAAAGCGAAAAGTCGAATTGACGGAAGTGCGGGCCGAGCAGCGAATTGCGGCCGAGACTGCCGAAGTGGCGCGTGCCCGGAGTGCAGGAAGAGGCGGTGCCGTCGAAGCCGCTTGGCTTGGGCGTGCACGGAACCGCGAATGCGTTTAAGTTGACGTAGTTGGCGGGATCGCCTTGATTGTAGTGGACGGTCCCGACGATATCCGGAACTCCGTAGAAACTGCCGCTGCCGTCGTAATCATCTTCGAAGTTGTAATTGAATTGGAAGGGCTGGCCGGATTGCACGGTGAGAATTCCATTCAGGCCCCAACCGTTGCGGATCAGCTTCATCTTGGAATCTTTGGCATCGGGAATCTGATAGACGAAATTCCAAGCAATGCGATTGCGGACATCGAAATTGGAATTGCCCCGATTGGCATGGGGAGTGTAGGTCTGATTGGGCGTGGAACCGTTGGTGATGTATTCCCAAAGGTCGCTGGCATCGTCGATGGAGTGGGACCAAGTGTAGTTGAAGGTGGTGGTCAGCCCATGCCAGTCGTTGATGCGGAAGCTGGTCTGCAGCGAATTGTAATTGGAGTTCGCGGCGCTCTGCAGATAGTTAAGGTAGTAGAAACTGTTGGAGGGACTGCTGCTGGTGTAGAAGCGGGGGACGGTGCCGTCGTTAATGCAATTGCAGCCGAGGTCAGCAGTGGTGATCATGGCCTGCGTGGGCTGGTTGGCATCGATGGTGCGCAACAATTTGTGGCCATTGGAGCCAACGTAGCCGACTTCGAGAACCATCTTGCGGGCGATTTGCTGCTGCAAGTTTAGGTTGAAATTCTGCATGTAGGGCGTGCGGAGATTGGGGTCGACGCCAAAGCCATCGGACATAGGCGAGGTGACGCCATAGACGGGAACGCCGGGAGTGAAGGGGCCTCCGGCAACGGAAGCGAAGGAAATGGGATTGGGGCCAAATCCGGCGTAGCCGTTGCCCGGATCGAAAATGCTGTTGTAGGGAACCTGGCCGATGAAACCGTCCTGAGAAAAAGCATCGTAGAAAATACCGTAGCCGGCGCGCAGAACGGTTTTCTGATTGCCCATGACATCCCAAGCGACGCTGACGCGAGGTGCGACGTTGTTGTAGTCAGGCTGATAGAGCCGGCCGGCGCCGATAACGACAGGAGTGGCTACTTGCGTAGCTTGATCGAGCAGGATGTTGGTGAAGTTGCCATGCTTCTCTTGCATGAGTCCGTAGTAGTCGTAACGGAGGCCAAGATTGACCGTAAATGTTTTGAACATGCGGTAGCTGTCTTGGAAATAGAGCGCGTGAGAATTCTGGAAGGTATTGCGGTCGGTGTTACCGGAAGCAATACTTCCGCCGGTCGGAGTGCCAGAAAGGAAGCTTGCCAAAGCTTGGCAGAGCGACGATGAGCCAGGTGTCGTTGCGCAAGTGCTGCCCGCCGGGGCACTCCCGCCAAAGCTGAGTCTTCCGCGGAAATCGATGTTGAGAATTTGCGAGATGGAAGTGCGGCGGAATTCGTAACCGAATTTGATGTCGTGCTTGCCAGCTTTCCAGGAAAGATTGTCGATGTAGTGCCAGTTGGTATCGACGCGCTGGCGAGGCACGGTGTAGTTGGCGCCGATTTGGGCGTAACCGCCCACGTTGATTCGCGGAAGACCGAAATTGTAGGAGCCAACGCCGGTATCCAGACCGATGGAAGAAGGATCGAAACTGCGATCTTCGGGGAAGAAACCCTCGGCGAAACGATTCCAGCCCAAACGAGTTTCGTTAATGATGTTGGGAGTTATCACGGCGACATAGGAGAGCGCGATCATCTGGACGCGAGTGGGAGTGGCGACGTTGTAGCCGGGCAAGAGACTGCCGCCGACAAGACCGAGCGGAAAACTCTGGGTGCTATCGCCGATGTAGTAGCGGCCGGTGAGGAGATTGTCTTTGTTGAAATTGTGATCGATTTTGACGATGCCATTGTCGACGCGATTGGAGAAGGGAGTGGCGACGAAGGCGTTATTCACTCCAGAGAAAGCGTTTGTGGAGATATTGGGGGTTGGCCACGGATTCATGGCGAGTAATTTTGCTACGACGGGATTGACGGTGCCGCCGATGTCCGCGGTGGCGATGGCGATTTCCTGAGCGGAAGGGACCAGGGTGGTGTAATTCAGTCGGCCGGTCTCACGCACAGCTTCGTAGTCGACGAAAAAGAAGGTTTTATCTTTAATAATGGGGCCGCCGATGGAGCCGCCAAATTGATTGTTGTGGAAGGGCTCCTGGGGCTGGCCACCAGGCTCGTTGACCGCGGGATTGAAATAGTTACGCGCGTTGAGAGCCGTGTTACGGAAGAATTCGAATCCGGAGCCGTGCAATTGATTGGTGCCGCTCTTGGTCACTACGTTGATGACGCCGCCGGCGCTGCGACCGTATTCAGCTTCGAAGTTGGAGGCGACGCGCAGTTCCGCGATGGCTTCGACCGGAAGAATCGTGGCGGGCGTGCCATAGGTTCCCGCTTCGTTGATGGCGGGATCGTTGCGGTAACCGTCGTTCATGTCAGTGCCATCGAGAAGGAAATTGTTGGCGCGGCCGCGGGCGCCGTTCACGGAGAAAATACCAAAGGAGCCGGGCGAGTCGGTGATCTGGTCTGGGGAGCCTGTTACGCCGGGAACCAGGAAGATAAGCTTTTGGTAGTCCCGGCCATTGACGGGGAGGCTGGTGACGATTTTGGATTCGACGATACCGCCGAGTGTGTTTGAAGTAGATTCGACTTGTGGAAGTTCTTCGCCTTGGACTTCGACTTTTTGGGCTAGCTGGCCGGGCTGCAGGACGAAGTCGGCGCGGCGTTCGGTGGAGACTTCGACGCGAATATCGTTGACGACGGCGAGTTTGAAGCCGCTTTTTTCTACGGTGACGGTGTAATTGCCGATGGGGAGTTCTGGCGCGGCGTAGCTGCCGTCATCGGTGGTGGTGACGGTGCGGGTCAGGCCGGTGTCGTTATTTTTTACGGTTACGGTGGCCCCGGGGACAGCGCCACCGGAAGAATCGGTGACGGTACCGAGAATGGTTCCGCGAAAAGTTTGAGCGTTGGCGTTCCAAGGGCTACTGAGGATAAGTGCGGTGAACAAAAAGATGAGGGTGCTCAGGTTGCGGATAGACCTGTCCATTTGCTTCTCCCTTACAGATTTTTGAATGCACCTCGCGAAGCGAGAATGCTTCAGACGCTTCCCCCGAGAGGCGACTGAGGACACCATGACACCGGGTTACTGAGAACAGTACTCAGGTAAGTGATGGGAATCAAGCTGTTCTAGAGAAAGAGGTGCTGGAGAGGGGAGTGGCTTCCTTGCCGGTCACGGAGGTAAATGGGCGTAGTGCAAATATTTTTGATGAGTTGACTGGGGGCGAGGGAAGCTCGCTAGTTGGGCGATACTGCGCTACATTGGAAGTTTGCATAATCGCGGCGAAAACGAACTGTAATCCTTTGTGACCCCCATGGCAGAAAAGCTCCCATCATTAGTGATTGTCGGACGGCCGAATGTCGGCAAGTCTACGTTGTTTAATCGGCTGACCGGAACGCGGCGGGCGATTGTAACGGACGAGCCCGGAATCACGCGCGATCGCATTTATGGCAAGGCGGAGTGGCGCGGGCGCGTGCTGGAAGTGGTGGATACGGGCGGAATTGTTCCTGACGATAAGGCGGTAATACCCACGGAAATCTTTCGGCAAGCGCGAGTGGCGATCGACAATGCCGCATTGCTGGTGTTGGTAGTGGACAGTGATCAGGGATTGACGCCGCTTGATGAGGAGTTGGCGCGGCATTTGCGGCAGACCGGCAAACCGTTTGTGGTGGCAGTGAACAAGATCGACTCACAATTGCAGCACGGGAATGCGGCGCCGTTTCACAAGATTGGCGTACCGGTGTTTCCCATTGCGGCAGAGCATGGCACGGGCGTGGACGATCTGCTGGATGCGGCGCTGGCGCAAATGCACGGGAACGCGGCGGAAGATGAGCCGGAAGAGAAAAAGGAAATTGAGATTGCGATTATCGGGCGGCCGAACGTGGGCAAGTCGACGCTGCTGAATCGCATGGCGGGCGAAGAGCGCTCGATCGTGTCACCAATCCCCGGGACGACGATGGACAGCGTGGATACGGAAGTGGTGCACGAAGGCAAGACTTATCGATTTGTGGATACGGCCGGGATTCGCCGCAAAGGAAAAACCAACCTGGTGGCGGAGAAACTCAGTGTCGTGATGGCGAAACGCGGACTGGAACGCTCGGATGTGGCGATTCTGGTGATTGACGGCGAACAAGGCGTTACCAGTGGCGATGCGACGATCGCGAGCACGGCAGAACAATCGGGACGTTCGGTAATTATTGTGGTGAATAAGTGGGATCTGGCGGTGGAAGCGGCACAGCGCGCGGCGGATACGCATGCTCGGACTGCGAAAGGTAAGGAGAAGAAAGCCACGCAAGGTGCCGGCACACAGCGTGAGATTGATAAAGGGAAATTGCTGTTCGAATACGAACAAATGGTGCAGGAAAAGTTTAAGTTTTTGAGTTACGCGCCGATTATGTTTCTTTCGGCGAAGACCGGGGAGCGTACGCAGAAGCTGTATCCGTTGATCGATCAGGTTGCGGCGGCGCGCCAGCGGAAGATTTCAACCGGCGAGCTGAACCGCTGGCTGAAGGAAGAAGTGGACCTGGATCGGGCGTCGAATCCGAAGGCGCGGCCGGTGCGAATTTACTACATCACTCAGGCGAAGGTGGCACCGCCGGTGTTTTTGCTGTTCACCAATCAGAAAAAGCCGCTGCACTTCAGCTTCGAGCGGTTCCTGGAGAATCAACTGCGCGCCAGGTGGAATTTCATTGGGACACCGGTCCGATTTATTCAGCGATTGCGCAAACAGGAAGACCGCACGCAGGCTCGGGAACGTTCGAAGGACCGCGACAAGGAAGACAAAGAGCGTTGACATGGCGGCGTTTTCGCCTACGATGGAATTGTCCCGGCCACATAAAATGAGCGCAGGTATACCCTAGATGAGCAGCGCAGCCGCAACCAGCCTTTCTGAAGAAGATGGCAAACTGTATCGCATTGGTGAAGTGAGCCGCGTGGCGGACTTGAAGCCGTTTGTGTTGCGCTATTGGGAGAGCGAGTTCCCAATGCTGCAGCCGGTGAAGTGTTCGCGGGGACACCGGCTGTATCGCCAGGAAGATGTGGACCTGGTGCTGAAGATTAAGCGACTGCTATATGACGAAGGGTTCACGATAGCGGGGGCGCGGCGGCATCTACGCGATTTGGAAAACGGTGGCGCTACGGAAACGGGCGGAGTGGATTTGGTGGCGTTCAATACATTGGAAGCGGTGACGCCGCAATTGAACCGGAAATTGCTGCTGGATTTGCGTGATTCGCTGCGCAGTTTCTTGACGCTGCTCGAAGGCAAGTGATAGCCTTGAAAGTGCTTGAACAGCCGCGATTTGCGGGTGTAGCGGTCGGGACGTAGCGCAGCCTGGTAGCGCGCACGCTTGGGGTGCGTGAGGTCGCTGGTTCGAATCCAGTCGTCCCGACCATCTTTTCATTTTTTTTCACGAGTGCATCCCACTCCGTTGGCACAGGTGTTCTCATCTCACCCAGTTCCTTGTTGCGCATTTCAAAGAAGCGCATAGGTTTGTCTTTGGAAGGTACCTTGTGGCAACGGCTAGGTGTATCCTCTGCCCAGAGTTCTCCGAAGGAGCATCTAGCCCATGCGGAAGAGTCTTTTAATATTGGTCACAATCGTTTCCTTCACTTCCATCTGCGCCCACGATGCACTCGCCAGAACCATGAGGGTCAAAATACAGGGTGAGCAAGGAGCGGCGAAGGAAGTGGCGAAGTCCATCGCGGCCAGACTTCAAGGGACGGAGCGATATGTAATAACAGATAGTGATGCAGAGCTTTATCTGCACCTAAACTGCATGGAAGGCAAAGAGGTGACGACTGCGAGCGGCTACATTTGTTCGTTCGTGTTTGTGTACTATCCCGAAAAAATGGCACCTATGCAGAGCCTGCTTGGGCCGTATGGACTCGTGACGGGCCGTGATGTGTCTTCTGTAGCAGAGGAAGTATTCACTTCGTTTGTTGCTGCCACCTCCAACGAGCTGGAAAGAGCACAGAAAGACCTCCGAATCGGTGTGATCGGCTACTAATATTTTTGACAAGAATGTTAGAGCCGATTGCTTCCAGAACACTGAGAAGTAAGGACGACACCTGCCCTTTTTCGGTCTGTGGTTCAGTGCTACACTGCGAAGATGGAAAAGGAAGAAATAGACAAGCCAAAGCTTAATTCAGGACAACGAACTGATGGCAGCCACGATGCGGGAAGCACATTCACTCCTCGGTCGTTGGCAAAGCGCAGGGGCAAGCGCAAGGACCGGGAAAACGGCATACGCAAGGGTGGTTAAGACTGCCGCGTGAGGCAAGCCCTAAGTCGGGCAACCCGATTCAAAATACCGGAGTCGTCCCGACCATCTTTCCCTCAGGACCAATCCACTGCGGATGGCGATTACGATTAGAATGTTTACGCCGGGGTGTTTCTTAACGTGAAAAAACCGAATGTGTTGTTGACGAATGACGATGGGTATCAAGCAGCGGGGTTGCGGGCGCTGGCGGAAGAGTTGCGGGATTTTGCGGACGTGAATATTGTTGCGCCGAGCTGGGAGCGCAGTGGGGCGGCACAGTCGTTGACGCTGCGACAGCCGATTGTTTGCCACAAGATTGCTGAGCATGAGTGGGCGATTGACGGAACGCCGGCGGACTGCGTGATTGTGGCGCTACATAAATTGCTGAAGCAGGCGCCGGACCTGGTGATTTCCGGAATCAATCATGGGGCGAACCTGGGAGAGAACGTCTACTACTCGGGGACGGTAGGCGCGGCGCGGGAATCAGTGATTCATCATGTGCCGGGACTGGCGATGTCACTCTGCTCGAAGAAGGCGGAAGCGAATTTTGGGCCGTCGGCACAGTTGGCGCGGCGAGCGGCGGAACTTATTTTGAAGGAAGGATTGCCGGCGCAGGTACTGCTAAACATTAATGTGCCGGAAACGTGGAAGGGCGGGGTGCGATTCACGCGGCAATCGAAGAAGATTACGCGGAATGTTTTGCGCGAGGGCGCCGATCCGAAGGGGCGGCCGTATTTCTGGTTGAGCGAGCAGCGAATTGATGGAGAAAAGGTAGATAAAGGCTCGGACTACGAGGCTGTTTTTGCGGGCGAAGCGTCGATTACCCCGCTGCACCTGGATCCTACGCACACCGAATCTCTGAATCATCTATCACATTGGGCGAAAAGCCTGGCGCACGATTAACGATGACGGCCGGCAGAACATTCGACACGGTCGTGGTGGGCGCGGGTGTGTTCGGAGCGTGGACGGCATGGCATCTGGCGCGGCAACGGAAGCAGCGCGTTCTGCTGCTAGACGCGTACGGGGCGGCGCATTCGCGGGCGTCTTCTGGTGGCGAATCGCGGATCATCCGGATGGGGTACGGAGCGGATGAGATTTATACGCGATGGTCGCAGCGGTCTTTGGTGCAATGGAAGAAATTGTTTTTGGCTGCGGGCGAGGCGCTGTTTTTGCAGACGGGAGTGCTGTGGCTGGCCGGGGCTAATGATGCGCAATTGAGTGCGTCGAAGAAGACCTTGAAACGATGTGATGTGAAGTTTGAAGTGCTGGATCGCGACGCGCTGGAGAAGCGCTATCCGCAGGTAAATATGGATGGAATCGCGGAGGCGGTGCTGGAACCGGAGAGCGGAGTTCTGCTGGCCCGGCGGGCGGTGGACTGCGTGGTGCGCGACGCGATCAAGCACGGGGTGGAGATGGAAATCGCGCAGGTAGCGACGCCGGTTGGTAACGAGAAACGTCTTGGGCAGATTGTCACGTCTGGCGGGGAAACGATTTCGGCAGGGCAACTTGTTTTTGCGTGTGGAGCGTGGCTGGGCAAGATTTTTCCGGAGGTACTGGGTTCGCGCATTTTTCCCACCCGGCAGGAAGTGTTTTTCTTTGGCTGTCCCGCGGGGGACACGCGCTTCGCGGCGCCGCAACTGCCGACCTGGCTGTTTCAGGAAGATCTGGTGTACGGCATGCCGGACATCGAGAATCGCGGGTTGAAGTTCGCTCGGGATGCGCACGGGGAGCACGTCGATCCTGATACGCAGTCACGAGTGCCGAGCGCGGAAGGTGCGACGTGGGCGCGCGAGTATGTGGCGCGGCGATTCCCTGCCCTGAAGAATGCTCCGATTACGGAGGCGCGGGTGTGCCAGTACGAAAACACGTCGAACGGTGATTTTCTGATCGACCGGCATCCGGAGTTTGAAAATGTGTGGCTGGCTGGCGGCGGGTCGGGCCATGGATTCAAGCACGGGCCGGCGTTCGGAGAGTATCTAGCGGCGCAAATTTGTGGTGAAGGTAAGACGGAGCCACGATTCTCGTTGGAGACCAAAGCGACGCAGCAAAAGCGCGCGGTGTATTAGTAACTTCCACTGTCGACATCTCAGTCCCTCAGGGGCTAAAGCCCCGTTTTGGCGGCTCTTCACGTGGCGGCTAAAGCCGCAACCTACAAACCGGAGTATGGGGACTTCGAGACAACTTCAGCCCAGCGGGAATCAGCCCTTGTTCAATCTGCGGCGCGAAGTGTCGGTAATCTTGGTGACGCCCTTGCGACGAGCCTTTTCCTGGTACAGGTTCATGTCAGCTTCTTTCAGGAGCTTTTCGACGCGTTCGCCTTCTCCGTGATAAACGGAAACGCCGATGCTGGCGGAGATGGGCGGCTCTTCTTGATCGGTCGCTAATGTTTCGTGAATGCGGGAAACGACGCGCTGCGCCTCTTCTTCACGAGCTTCGGGCAAGACCACGGCAAACTCGTCGCCACCATAACGGGCGGCAGTATCGATGGCACGGCAATGGACGCGCAGGATATCGGCGACACGGCACAAGGCACGGCTGCCAACCAGATGTCCGTGCGTGTCATTGATACGCTTCAGTCCGTCCAGATCTAAAAGGAGGACAGCGAAAGGCCGGCCGGTGCGCAGAGTACGTTCCGTTTCTGTGTCGAGAACATCGAGCAATTTGCGGTAGTTTGCCAAGCCGGTGAGAGGATCGCTGGCTGCGAGGTGACGTACCTGTTCAAAGACGCGGGCGCTATCCAGCAACGACCCAGCCAGCAGCACTACATAGCTCATCACATTCATGCCCTGGGCAAACACGAAAGGCCCATCGAGGAGGCGGACCGATTGGCAAGCGGCAAGCTGTGCCGCGAGATTCAACCAAACCGCAATATAAATGGAGCGATCGAAAGCTGAATCCATCAAATAGCGGCGGCGGCGATAGCCAACTAAAGCAATCAGGAAAATTACGGCCGGCAACAAATGCAACGGATTCGGAATAATGGATTCGGGATGCCCCGAAACCTCGGGAGGAAGCTTGCGCAAGACTGCGGTGATGGAATAGGTGAGGGCAAGAACGGAGAATAGAGCTCCTGCGATTTCCAGACGCGGATGACGCGAGCGAGGCAGGAAATGCTCGACTAACAGTGCCACGGCAAAGAGCAACGCAATGAGAAGGCGGCTGATCCACCAGGCAACAGGAGCCCACAGGAACCAGGTTCTGGATTCATGGATCAGTTGGAAGAACAGAATGCTGGAGGCGGTGAGGGTCAGGCCGGACAACAGGAAGCCGGAGCCTAAAATCAGGGAGATGCGGTCTTGGGTACCTTGAAAGCGGACCAAAGCGACGGCTGCGAAGACGAAGGCGAATAAGCCGGTAGTGATCTGCAGGTAGCCTTGCAGGATGGGGTCAGGGCGAAGAGATACTTGGCGTAGCCACGTAGCTGCAAGGAAAATGAACAGGAAACCGCTGGCATGCAGCAGAACGCGGCGAACATTCTTCCGGTCAATAATGAGGGCAAGCTCGCCCATTCTGGGAACCCTTAAGCGGCCGGCTGGAGACCGATTGTTGTTTCTCCTATTAGACGCGATTTGGGTACGATGTGGTGCGGAGTAAGTTGAGGGAGTGTACGCGAAGAGATACCCGCTGTGGATAATGGCTTTCCTGTACCTGAGTACAGGCGGGTGGAGGAAATAAAACGCGGGAGCGGCATTACTTCAGGGAGCGGGAGTTCTTGTGGTGCGCTCGGATGACTGCGGCTTGGCGAAACGCGGGTACGGGCCGGGCGGAAATTGGACTTGCGCGGAAGGCCACAATTTCGCAAAATAGCGTCTATTGAAACGTTTCAATAAAGAGGAGCCGTGCGTTGCCCAAGCCTACAGCCAAGATCCAAACCATTGCGCCCAAAAAGGTCGCAACTCCAGGACAGTACACACTGAGCGAGATCCTTTCGCAGCCCGCCATCTGGAGCGAGACGGAAAAGCAGCTGGAGAGCTCACAAACGCTGGAGCACCTTGCCGACACATTTTCGCCGCGTAGCCCATGGCTGTTTGTGGGGTGCGGTTCAAGCTACTACTTGTCACGGCTAATTGCCGCCCTTTGGACCAAGCAATTCTACATACCGGCGACCGGGGTGCCCGCTTCGGAGTTGCTCTTCGCGCCGGAGGAGACGCTGCGGCGGATTGGCGCCGAGCAAATTGTGCTGATGTCGCGGTCGGGGGAAACGACGGAGGTGCTGCGCGCGGCGGAACTGCTGCAGAGGCACAAAACGGTGCAAACCCTGGGAGTGACCTGCAATCCGGACAGCCCGCTGGAGAAGCTGTGCACGCACACGTTTAAGCTGAGCTGGGCGGACGAGAAAAGCACGGTGATGACGCGGTCGTTTACGGCGATCCTGCTGGCGTTTCAGCGGCTGGCCTTGCAGTTTATTGGCGACAGTCAACTTTCTACTGCGCTGGATCAACTGCCGGCCAAGGGGCAGATTTGGCTGGATGCGCAGGCGCAGAAAATTCGCGACTTCGCCAGCAAACGGAAATTTGCCGATTATATTTTTCTGGGGCAGGGCGCGCATTACTGGCTGGCGCAGGAAGCTGGATTGAAGATAACAGAGATGTCCGCGTCGTATGCGCAGGTGTATCACTCGCTGGAATTTCGGCATGGGCCGCGTTCGATTGCCGGGCCAGAGACGCTGATTACTATTTTCATGTCGGACGCCGCGGCGGAAGCGGAAACGGTTTTGGCGCGCGAATTAAAGGAATTGGGAGCGGCGATTTGCGTGATAACGAATCGGGCGACTCCCGAGCTTAAGAAACACACTGATTTGTTGATTGAACTGGAGCTAGACGGGCCGGAGTTTGCACGATACGCTGTGACCGCAATTCCCGCACATCTATTGGGGACGGCGGTGGGCTTGCGCAAGGGTCTGAATCCAGACGCGCCGCCAAATCTGACACGCGCGGTGGTGCTGGAGTCTAGTCGCAGCAACCGCCCAGCAAAAAGGAGAGGTGCTTGAGCGCAGACGCGAGCACCATCACGACACCAGGGCCACGCCTTCGGCGTTCTCTCACCCTTTCCGACCTCATATTGTACGGCATCATTGTTATTCAACCGGTAGCGCCCATGTCGGTGTTTGGAGTTTTGAGCGACCGCGGGCGCGGCCACGTGGTCACGGCGTTGCTGATCGCCATGGTGGCGATGCTGTTTACGGGCATCAGCTATGGGCGAATGGCGCGGGCGTATCCCAGCGCGGGGTCGGCGTTTACATATGTGGCGCAGGAAGTGAATCCGGCGGTCGGGTACGTGACGGGGTGGAGCATGGTGATGGACTACATGCTGAACCCGCTGATCTGCACAGTGTGGTGCGCGGGGCAAGCGAGTCAATTCGCGCCGGGAGTGGCGCCGTGGATCTGGAAGATATTTTTCGTGATTGTGTTCACGCTGCTGAATATTCGCGGGATTAAAACGTCGGCCCGAATCAATACCGGCATGGCAATTTTGATGGGAATGGTGGTGGTGGCGATTTTCGTGGCGGCAGCACGATACATTTTTGGCGCGCCGCACGATGCGGCGTATTACTCGAGGCCGTTCTACGATCCAAAAACATTTACGATGGCTGGGCTGTTCGGATGTACGTCGATTGCGGTACTGACGTATATCGGATTCGACGGAATCTCGACGCTTTCGGAGGAGGCAGAAAATCCGAGGCGGAATATTCTGCTCGCCACGGTGTTGACCTGCGTGGTGATTGGGGTTCTTTCGGCGATTGAAGTGTACGTGGCGCAGTTGATTTGGCCTGCTTCGGAACCGTTTCCGGACGTGAATACGGCGTATTCGTACGTTGCGGGGCGAGCCTGGGCACCTTTATTCCCTATTGTTGGATTTACATTATTGCTAGCGAATTTTGGATCGGGGCTGGGCGCGCAGATTGGCGCGGCGAGGTTGTTGTACGGGATGGGGCGCAGTAATGCGTTGCCCAAGTCATTTTTTGGCGCGGTGGATGCAAAGAGCCGTGTTCCCCGCAACAATGTTTTCCTGGTTGGCGCGGTGGCGCTGATTGGGGCCTTTCTGTTGGAAATTGTGGCGGGCTTCAAGACGTATTCGTTGGGCTCAGCACATCTGACGTGGGACTTGTTCGGGAAGATCATGAATGGCGGCGAGGCGTATGGATTAGGCGCAGAGATGCTGAATTTTGGGGCGCTCATTGCGTTCATGGGCGTGAATGTGGCGGCGTTTCTTCGTTATTATGTGCGCGCACCGGAAAAGAAGCTGAGTTTCCTGATACCGCCAGTGCTTGGATTCCTGATCTGTTTCGGACTGTGGATCAACTTGAGTCGTCCGGCGATTATTGTGGGATCGATCTGGATGGCGGCGGGAATCGCGTTTGGGATCTGGAAGACGAAGGGCTTCCGACAGCAGCTCTCGTTTGAGATGCCTCCCGAGGAATAATTCGGCGCGGTTTCGGATTGCAATCCGCAGTGCTCTGGAACGATGATGGGGCTCGCCAGGAGCCCTCATGAAGAAACCCGAAGGGAAACGCCGGTTGGTGACGATGCGCGATGTCGCGGAAGCCACCGGCTTTTCTTCTGCTACTGTCTCGATTGTTCTGAACAACGCTCCCCTTGCACGTTACATCGCGACTACAACGCGTCAGCGCATTGAAGAAACGGCCAAGCGGCTGGGCTACCGGCCGAATGCGATGGCGCGTTTTTTACGCAGCAAACGCAGCCAGAGTATTGGCGTGATGCTGTTTGACGTGACGGACCCGTTTTGCACGCCGATTCTGCGCGGAATTGAAAATGCGCTGTATCCCATTGGGTATTTGCCGATTTTTGCCGATGCGCACAACCAGCGTGATCGCTTCGAACGCTATTTGGAAATGCTGCTAGAGCGTCACGTGGACGCGCTGATCGTGGTTGCCAACTGGCTGTTCGTGGACATTCATGTTTTGGCTGATCTGAATAAACGCGAGGTGCCGGCGGCGACGATTGGCTGGGAAATACCCGGCAAGCGGGTCAGTTCGGTGATGGTGGATAACGAAGCGGGAGGACGGCTGGCGCTGGAGCATCTTTATCAACTGGGGCATCGGAAGATTGCCGCCATTCGCGGACCGAAACGTTTGATTGATAGCGGGCCACGCTGGCGTGGAATTCAGAAATTTGCGCAATCGGTGAAACTGGATCTGGAGCCGGAACTGGTGCTGCAACTGCCGGATGTGTTTGACGCGAGTTCTGGATTCGAGAACGGGTACCGGCTGACGGAGGAATTGCTGAAGAGCAAAAAGAAATTTACGGCGTTGCTGGCGTTCGACGATCTGACGGGGCTGGGAGCGATGCGAGCGCTAACGAAGGCGGGGATTCGCGTGCCAGAAGAGTGTGCGGTGATTGGCTTTGATGATGTGGCGATTTCTGGGTTATCGGCGCCCGCGCTGACGACCGTGCGTCAGCCGTTGGAAACGATGGGGGGCGCGGCGGTAAATATTGTGATGGAAGCGATCAAGGCGAGCCATGAGAATCGCGACTGGAGCGTGGTGTCACAGAAGCTGCACCCAGAATTGGTGATTCGCGATTCAACGGCTAGCGTCTAGGGGCTCGACATTATTTTATGCTGCTCAGTGAGCGGTGTTCGAAGTGACGTTAAAGCCGTCGACGGCCAACATGGGATTCGCTGAGCCTATATCACTCTTGCGAAGGTGAACTGTTACGTCCCTTTTCTCGCCGGGCAATAACGACAGGTAATTGTCTTCCCAGAAGACGGGAAGGATTTCCGGGCCGCCAGGGCCTTTCAGCAATCGCAAACGCACCAGGAACGCCAGGGCCTTGCTGGGATTTTCGACGGTGACAGTGCCGGCGGTTTCGTCGCCAGCTTCGCGAAACTTTACGGAAGTGTTGACGGAAATTTTCGGCAACTGTTGCAGACCGGTTAGATCGGCGTAGGACGCGAGCGGCGTGTAATACCATTGCGTTTTGTCGAATTGCAGCACGTCGGGTTTTGTGGAGAGCCAATAGAAATTGCGGCTGATCAATTCGCCCGAGCCGCGATAGAGCTGCAGATTCAGGAAGTAGGTTGGAGTGTTGGTGGATGGTTCCGGCACTGCGAATACTTTGGAGACACCATCAGCCGCAACTGCGGTGGTGCCTTCTTTGCTGAACAGTTCGTGCATGGAGAGGTCGTACATTTTTGCGACCACGCGCAAGGCCTCCTGTGGGTCTTGCGTGCCGTTTACTACGGCGATGCTGCGGTCATCGTAGGAAAATTGAACATGGATGGGTTCGAGAGCTTTTTTGGTGCCGAAATATCCACCGGCAGGGCGGAGCGAATAGTCGTAGAGATGCCAGATTAAGCCGGGCCACGAATTGTTGAGCATCCATTGAATCACGCCGGTGGATTTGTATTTATTTCTGCCGTAAGCCTCAAACATGGCGCGTTCGCCTTCGTAGGTTACGGCTTGCGACTTCCAGGCAAAATCGGCGGCATCTTTTGCGGGGCCATAGCGGCCATCGAGCGCGTTCGCGTAAAGATGGATATC
>Ga0210396_10002789_pt1 | contig 17636 bp, 9 predicted proteins | sample IncBWH17OmetaG_FD_155466 | JGI IMG/M metagenome (GOLD analysis project Ga0210396, IMG submission 155466) | Forest soil microbial communities from Barre Woods Harvard Forest LTER site, Petersham, Massachusetts, United States - Inc-BW-H-17-O ... | reverse complement strand
CTTGGTTCCCGTGGGCATGCTGCCCGAGGGCGTAGCTTTCAACGCGGTCACCAATCAGATTTACGTCACCAACTCCACCAGCAACACCGTCACCTTGATCAATGGCGCGAACAACACCACCTCCACCCTAGCGATGGGCAGCAGTCCCACTGCGCTGGCGGTAAACCCGGTTACCAACAAGGTTTATGTAGCCAACAATGCCGGCGCCACCGTCAGCGTCATTGACGGTGCCACCAACATCATCACTACGGCCGCGGTGGGCCTCGATCCGGTGGCGTTCAATCCGGTCACCAACAAGATTTACGCAATCGGTATATCCGCCAACAGCGTCACCGTAATCGACGCTGCCACCAACAACACCACCACGGTTCCGGTGGGCGGCAATCCCGGTGCGATCGCGGTCAATCAAGCCACCAACAAAATCTACGTAGCCCTTGGTAGCGGCAACAGCGTAGCCGTAATCGACGGCGCCAACGATGCCGTCACCGCCACGCTTGCACTGAAATTCGCCGCCGACGAGTTGGCGCTCAACCCGGTCACCAACAGGATCTACGTAGCCGACTTTTTCGCCGACATTGTGACCGTAATCGATGGCGCCGGCGACACCGTCGTCGCCACCGTTGCTACGGGCAGCGGTCCGGGCAGCATGGCGGTCAACCCGGTCACCAACAAGATTTACGTACCTAACGAAATGGAGGTCGACGTCACCGTGATCGACGGCGCCACCAACACCGCCTCCAAAATTATGCTTGCCCAAGGCGGCTTCCCCCATGACCTCGCGGTCAACCCAGTTACCAACAAGGTCTACGTCACTGTTCCTGGCAGCTACGTAAACGTGATTGATGGCGCCACCGGCACCAGTAACCCCGCCGTGGTTTTCGTTGGCGATAAACCCATTTCGGTGGCCATCAACACAATCACCAACAAGATTTTCGTCGTCAGCGCTGGCAGTTCGGATCTAGTCGTGATCGACGGGGCCACCGACAAGGCCCTCGGTGGGGTTCAGGTGGGTTTCAATTCCACGGTGGTGGTGGTCAACCAGGTCACCAACAAGATTTACGTATCCAACTCTCAGCTCGCCCAGACTTTGACTGTCATTGATGGCGTCTCCTACGCAGCCACGCCCGTCGTGTTGGGTAACGATCCCAACACCATGACGGTTAACCCTCTCATGAACGAGATTTATGTACAGAATGGGGGCGATCTGGCGGTGCTGACCGAGCAGCAGGTGCAGCCCCTTCCGCTCCTCACGAAAATTACACCCTTACCCGCCAATCAGACCACCAGCCGCACTCCCACCTTCAAGTTCCAGGCCATCAGCACCTACCAACCGGTCACGCCACCGCCCCTCGCCGTGTATTTTCAAGTGGACACCTGGCAGGGTCCCTGGACGCAAGCCACCGGCAGCAACCCCGCGTTCAGCGGCCAAACCGGCACGCTGCTCCTGGGATCGCACGTGCTCTATGCCTATGCGAGCGACGCGCAAGCCGCCGACATCAATGGCAACGCTCTCAATGGCCAGGTGACGATTGGAGAAATCGCCGCCTATCCCTTCACCGTGATGCAGACTTCGACCTCCACCACGCTATCCGCGGACGTAAATCCCTCCCTTCGCGGCGCAACGGTAACCTTGATGGCGACCGTAGCCGCGGTCGGCGCCGGCGCCCCCACGGGATCGGTCACCTTCTTGGATGGCACCGCCGCGCTTGGCGCAAGTCCCGTGAATAGCAGCGGCGTAGCAACTTTTGCCACTTCCTCGCTGACCGCGGGAACCCACTCGCTCACCGCGCAATATGGTGGCGACTTGAACTTCGCCGCCAGCACTTCCCTTGTGCTATCACACGAGGTTCAGGGCGCGACCGTTACCACGCTGTCGCCTCTCCCCCCGGCGAGTTATGGTGCAATGGTCACATGCACCGCTGCGGTAGCCAGCACAGGCAGCACGCTGCCAGGTATCGCGCCAACCGGCACAATGACCTTCTTCGATGGCACAACCGCGCTTGGAACGGGTGCTCTGAACAGCAGCGGTGTGGCAACCCTTGCAACGTCAAAACTCACGGTCGGGACACACTCGATCACCGCAGCTTACAGCGGCGACTCCAACTTCACAGCCAGCACCTCACCGGCAGTGACGGAAACCGTAGCTCGCGCCGCGACCACCGCTGTTTTACTCAGCTCCGCACCCTCTGCCTCGAGCGGCGCCGCAGTGACCTTTACCGCGACAATCACCTCCAGTACTTCGGGCACGCCTGCGGGTACCGTGACCTTCTTCGATGGCGCCACCACCCTCGGCACTGGAACGCTCAACAGCACCGCTGTGGCCACCTTCACGACCTCAACGCTCACGGTCGGCGCGCACTCCATCACCGCGGCCTACGGGGCCGACTCCAATTTCACCGCCAGCACTTCTGCCGCAGTGACGGAAACCATACATTCGACGGCGGCCGCCGCGACTGCCACTGCCTTACTCAGTTCCGCCCCTTCAACATCGAGCCGTGCCCCAGTGACGTTCACTGCCACAATCACCTCCTCCAGCTCCGGCACGCCTACGGGCACAGTGGCCTTCCTCGATGGCACGACCAGCCTCGGCACTGGAATGCTCAACAGCAGCGCTATGGCCACGTTCACAACGTCAACACTCGCGGTCGGCACTCACTCGATCACCGCAGCATACGCCGGCGACTCGAATTTCGCGGCCAGCACTTCCGCAACCTTGACCCAACTCGTCCTGTCGCCGAGCTTCACGATTGCGGGAAGCCCGGCCAGCGTTACGGTCATGGCGGGAAATCCTGCCAGCTACCAGATGGTTGTGACGGGAAAGAGCAACTTCAGCGGGACAGTGACGCTCTCCTGCACCGCCGGACTTCCCTCGGGTGCCAGTTGCTCATCTGTTTCCGCCTCCATCACGCCCAGCACTACGTCGGCTACCTCCACGCTGACCATCAGCACCACTGCCCGCTCCACAGCGCTCCTGCTGCCGTTCTCCGGTGGTCGTAGGACTCCGCTGTTCTCCGCGTGGCTGCTTATCCCTGTGATCGCGCTCGGCTTCGGACTCTTCGGACTGGGTGCCCCGAGGCGTAGATTGCGCCTGGGCTATGCACTTGCCCTTCTTCTCGTCGCTTGCGTATTGTGGCAGGCCGGCTGCGCCGCTGGTGTCAGCAGTACGCCAAGTAGCAAGATCTCCGGCACACCCGCCGGAACCTATCCATTAACCGTCACCGCCACTGCAGGCACGGCACAACAATCAGCCTCCCTGACCCTCGTTGTGCAATGACCCGCGGCTCGCCGCGCCTTAACTCCGGAACTGAGGAAATAAAATCGTTGGCTCTAAAACAGTGGTACTGCCAAATGTGGGACGTATGACGTTTGCCGACCAGACTGCAATATTCGTGAACGCAGTGGATGGGTTTCAACGACAAGACAAATTAACTTAGCGCGGGGCTCTCTGAGGGATTCTCTACTCTACGAGGCGGAACTCGATGCGAAGGCGGGCGGGGAAATCGACGGGCTTTCCATCGCGCATTGCGGGCGTGAACCGAATCCGCTGCGCGGCACGAATCGCTTCGTCGTCCATACTGTAGCCGAGACCGCTTACCACGCCGATCACTTTAATCTGGCCTGAGGCGAGGAAGATCACCTCCAGCACCACGTCGCCCTGGATTTTGCGCTCGCGCCCTTCGGCAGAATAGGCGGGATTTGGCTTGTACAGAATAGCCACACCAGCCGAAGCGCTTGCGGCACCGCCGCCGCCACGCCCGGAGCCGTCCGAAGCCACCGTGCCGCGCAGGCCTTGCGCGCCTCCGGTGCCGTTGCCATGGCCGGGGCCTCCCGGCAAACCGGGCGAGCCCCCCTGGTTGATGTTGCCGCGGCGGTTCGGATTTCCCGGTCCCGCGATTCCGTTCGGGTCTCCAAAGCCACCAGTCTGCACTTTGCTCAATGCGGCATTCACTGTGCCCGGCGCAGGATTGCCGGGACCGGGATTGGGCTTCACTTCTTCCTTGGGAGCTTTTGGACCGTTCGACGACAGCACAATCTCGGGTTCCTTCAGATTTTGCTTCAGCTCGAGGGGCTTCGCCTCCACCGTGTGCGCCTTGGGCACTAGCGGTTTGAGAATCAGAAAGGCGTGCGGCTGCTTGGGATTCAGCTGCGGCACTAGCGGAGGAGGCTCGGGCACTTCCGGCTTCAGCTCCGGCGCCTTGGGCTCGACTTTGGGTTTGGGTTTTGGCTTCGGTCGCGACCGAAGCGCGGGAGGCTTCGGCGTTTCGGGCGCCACGGGAATTTCGGTCACCGGCGCCATCAGCTCGATCACATCAAATCTGAGCGCCGTCTTCATCGTCTGCGGAAAGATCATCGGACTGAGAAGCGCGAGGCCCAAGATCACCAATTGTCCCGCGGCGCTCAGGCCGACCTGGTTCCAGCGCGGCTTGGCGTCGGGCAAAAGCTCGAATCGAGCAGAAACGCCCTGCCGCGCTAGCGGCCTCCGGGGCGGGGAGAGCGTGGGGATTTTCACTGGCGCCGGATTCTCGATGACCGGTTTCAGCTCCCGGCGCGGGGGAGGCGGCGGAGCAGGTTTTCTTTCGAAGATCGGCGTGTGGATATCGACCGGCCGCAGCGGGACCGCAGGTGTCGAGGCAATTCCGGGCGGAGGCGCCAAGCCTCTTTGTAGCCCGGGATTCCCGCGGCTGAGACCTGGATCGATGCCCAGGTGAAACGCAACCGGTTTCCCTTCTACAGGTCCCGGTGCAGGGGCCAGGCCCTTGAGGCTGGGTTCCACGTTCCCGGCCGGAGCGAGGCCCTTGTAAAATGGATCTGTCGGCGGGTTCGGACGTAGCGGCGATGGCCTGGATTCAGCAGCGTGCCCTGATACAAGACTCTCGCGTTCCCACTCGGCGGCGGGCCGAGGGGCGGCGGGCCTTGATTCGGGAATGCTCGAGAGCGGGCTGAGCGTCGCACGGTTCTGGTCCGGTTTCGCAGCAGGGCGGGGCCGCAGCGATTCCGCTTCGACTAGCGAAGTATCGATCTCGCCGGGCTGCGCATAAGGGCTGCGCGGTCTATATCTTGAAGAATCCCCCATGAGCACAGGCTAGCCCTCATGCGGCTAGGTGTCATCTGTACAGAGGGTCAGTTTCCGGACAGGACCCCCCTAAAAGGGACAGATCAAGCGCGAGCTTTTCCCGTAACGCGACTTATTAGACTGCCTACATGATCTCCCGTAGAAAAGTACGGTAAGTTCCCGATACGACAGACCTTTTCTGCATGCTATGGGGTAGTGCTTTGGTTTGACGTGTATTGCCCGACCGAGGCATCCAAGCTCGGGCGCTCCGAGAGACCTTACATGACCCGCATACTAATTGCAGACGACTCCACCGCGGCGAGACGGGCCCTTAGCATTGTGCTTCAAGGGAACGGTTGGGAGGTGTGTGGGGAGGCCGAAGATGGTCTTGCGGCCGTCGAAAAGGCCGCGATTTTGAAGCCCGACCTGGTGATTTCGGACTTCAAAATGCCGAAGATGAACGGGTTGCAGGCGGGACGAACGATCCATGCCGCCGATCCTCATATGCCGCTATTGTTGTTCACCCTCGACAAGATTGACCCGTACTTGGGTGAAGAGGCTCGCAAGTCTGGATTTCGAGGCGCTCTCGCCAAGGGTGAAGGCATATTCGCTCTGTCGCAGGCCGTCGAAGAGTTGATTCAGGGTAGGACTTTCTTTCTCCCCGTCTTACCAACCAGGTCGCCTGCGGACTTAGAGCATGGCACCCAGAGCGCCGCTTCCCAAGATGGAACAAATTCGAACCCTCAGTCTGCTCGCGAAGAGCAAACGCACTGAAAACATGACAAAATCTCGGTCTTTCATACCAGACATGCTGCCAACTAGCCCGATAAGCTTACTCTGCCCTTTCTGCAAGGCAAAACCTAGCCGCGATTGCAGCACAACTTCGCGTGGATTCTCCGTTATTCATCTCGCGAGAATCAAAGCGGCAGCCTTAATTGACAACAGAAGGGAAACGCGCCTCGGCTCACAGTCAGACCGCGCAAAGTCCCGTATGCGCTACCCCACCGTGCGAAACAAACCGCTCTTGATTTTCAAATTCCCCTCAGCTAGCTTTGGTCTTACCTGTAACGCTATCCATATCCGTCAGTTTTGAGCGTGGCATTTATGGATAAAACAGACCGGAATGCGCAAGGCAGCGGATCTCAGGACCTGGGCGAGCGGAATCTTGCCAACTCCCTCGGACCAGAAAACCTAAATTCCCTTCATGGAAACTACCCGGAAAGCGCCATGACCACGGCTTCCTCCGACCTTCTCAATCTAGGTAGCCAAGTCTATCTGACTGAGTTTTTTCCTATGGCTGCCTATGCCGTCCGAGCCCCCGATGGTGTAATCGCCTGGTTCAACTCACGAGCGGCCGAACTGTGGGGACGTGTCCCCGTAGTCGGTGACACTGACGAACGCTTTTGCGGAGCGTACAAACTGTACCATTCCGATGGCACCTACATGGCCCATTGCGATACGCCTGTAGCTCTCGCGTTAGAGACGGGCATCTCGGTGCACGAGAAGGAAGTCGTCATTGAAAGGCCGGATGGAAGCCGCGTTATCGTTTCGGTGCACATCGATCCCATTCGCGACAAGCACGGCGCGATTGTTGGTGTCGTGAATTTCTTTCATGATATCGATGAACGAAAACAAGCCGAACGAACGACCGGTCTGCTCGCTGCTATCGTAGGTTCCTCGGACGATGCCATCGTCAGCAAAAACCTGGATGGTGTGATCACCAGTTGGAATAAGAGTGCGGAGCGCGTGTTCGGTTACACGGCTGAGGAGGCTATCGGTCAGCGCATTACGCTCATAGTTCCCCCGGATCGCCTGCACGAGGAAGCAATGATTCTTGAGCGGCTCCGGCGAGGTGAGCGCGTCGATCATTTCGAAACGGTCCGCGTACGCAAGGACGGCGCGACGCTTGATATTTCTCTTACCATTTCGCCGGTCAAGGATGCCGCAGGCCATGTCGTTGGCGCGTCCAAAGTGGCCCGGGATGTGACCGAGCGTAAACGAGTGGAGCGAGCGGTAGCCGAACAAGCTCGCCTGCTCGACTTAAGTTTTGACGCCATCTTTGTTCGCGACACTGCGGACCGCATCACCTATTGGAGTGATGGCGCAAGGCAATTGTACGGCTACACTTCCGAAGAGGCGCTCGGGCGCGTCTCCCATGAACTATTGCGCACAAAGTTCCCCGAAGCGCTCGACCGCATCATCGCGCGGCTTCATCGCGACAGGCGCTGGACCGGCGAGCTCATTCACAAGCGCAAGGACGGCTCGCAAATCGTAGTTGCCAGCCGCTGGTCGCTCGATCAACAGGATCACGGGAATGCCAACTCTGTTCTCGAAACGAATAGCGACATCACGCAACAGAAAGAGAGCGAAAAAGCGCTGCGCGAGAGCGAGGAACGTTTCCGCGCCATCGTTGAGACCACACCCGAATGCGTGAAACTCGTGGCCGCCGATGGCACATTGCTTCACATGAATTCACCCGGGCTGGCCATGGTTGGCGCCGATTGCGCTGAGAGGGTCGTTGGCAAGAGCGTTTATGACCTGATCGCCCCGGAACACCGGGACAGATTTCGTGCTTTCAACGAACAGGTCTGCCGCGGAGAGAAAGGAACTCTGGAGTTCGATATTGTGGGACTGGAGGGCACGCGCAGACGCATGGAAACCCATGGCGCGCCCCTTCGGGACCAGGATGGGACCCTCGTCCAACTTGCGGTGACCCGAGACATTACCGGACGTAAGGAGGCCGAAAGGGCCTGCAAGGAAGCCGAGTTCTCGGCGCGTCTCCTACGGGTTCAGGACGAGGAAAGAAGACGCATCGCCCGCGAATTGCACGACGGCGTAGGACAACTCGTAGCTGCTATGAGCATGAACGTTTCTAGGATACTCCGCGAGAAATCGAATCTTAGCCCGGATGCAGCACGATGCGCGGAGGAGAACTCTGATCTGATTAATCAGGTCTCGAAGGACATTCGCACGATGTCCTATCTTCTTCATCCGCCTTTGCTCGATGAGCTCGGACTGCCTTCCGCCCTGAGATGGTACATCGAGGGATTTGCCGAACGCAGCAGCATCGCTGCGAGCATCGAACTTCCCAACGATTTGGCACGACTGCCGCGGGATCATGAGTTGTGTCTCTTCCGGATTGCGCAGGAATGCCTGACGAATATCCATCGGCATTCAGGAAGTTCGACCGCGCTGGTGAGGCTGTGGCGCACGCCCAGAGAGATTAAAATGGAAGTCAGCGATGCAGGCCGGGGGTTCAATCAGGAAATTCAGTCGAAGATTGCCTCCGGCGAGAGTCCCGGCGTCGGTTTGCGCGGAATGCAGGAAAGAGTGAAGCAAATCGGCGGTACCCTGGGAATTACTTCCAACGGGGATGGCGCATCCGTTCTCGTCGTGCTGCCGCTCATTGAGGAAGCCCTGTCATCCAATGGAAGCAACACGCACAATCCCGAAGACGAATATGAGGAACTCCGTAAGGAGAAGAAACCCCTTGCCGGGCGTGGCCAAGCCGCCTGATCTGGCGGGTAGCCGACCCTTAACTCCGGAACCGGGGAACCGGCCTGCTGCGGCACATGCCCGGTAACGCGACTCACCAGGACTTGATCTGAGTTGTAAGGCGTCCGATTACCCGGCTACACTTTCATTAAAGCGTTATCTTTTGACGCATTTTGTGTTACCACTCCTTCTCTCTCCCCCCGAGTTCGAGATAATGGAGGGAGAACCTGCCTAGTACCGCGATAACAGGCCGTCACTGGCCTGAGCGTTTTACCCCAATTTGTTCAACGGTATCACTCGGAGGAGATTCGAATATGAGCACTACGACTCGCACTCCAGGCATAGCTGCTGACCTTCCTGTCCCGGACCGGACAACTCGCATTGGGCCGCCCACGGCAGAAATGGAAGCAAAGTTAAACCGGACGGCTGGAATCATGACTGTGGTTTTCGCTATCGCGGCGGCGCTTGCTTACTGGAGAGGTCACTCGATTTGGGCCTGCATTCTCGGCGGTCTCGCCGTTGTGTTATTCATCTCGATCTTCTCAAAGAAGACTGACGTCGGGCAGTGCCCCTACTGTATGGCGAATTTCACAGCGACCCCTATGCTCGTCAAGAGCGGACTTTCACTTTGCGAAAAATGCGGCGAATATTCGCAGATCGCAAATAATATTGTCAAGCCCATGGATCCAGCCACGTATTCCGACTCGCCGAAATTCGAATCGGCACTTTTTAAGCAAGGCAGCATGCCCAACGCTTGCGCGGCCTGCGGAGCGCCGGCCACGCGTCTTGATTCGGTCACTTCAAGCACCATGAACAAGACTCTTGCCGCCGCCGGTGCAGTACGGCTGATGACGGGCACACCCGGCCTCGCAGTTTTCAGCAGCAAGCAGGCGAGTATCAGCATTCCATATTGCGATCAACATCGAAACGCAGTGACAATCGGTTTTGATTGGAGAAAGAAGCCTATCCTGACCTGGTCCTCGCTGCGAATGATGCGTCGCTACCTCGCCGTCAACCGTGCTAAAGAGAAGTACTAACGCACGCAAGTTCCTGCACAAGTAGCACTCGGACGATTCATTTTATATGGCAAGCGCCGCGGCTACTGAGATAGTGTTGTTGGAAGAAGAGTAGGGTCATTCCGCATTGATGCCCTGGTCTTCAGAATCAGGAGAAGTCATGGAACGAAAAAGAGTGAGGACGAGCGCATTAACGAGCGTCGCTCTGGTCGTCATGTTCTGCGCGGCGTGGGAAGCAAAGGCTCAAGACACCAAAATAGCGTATCCGAGCATGGCCCCGCTCGAACAATATCTGATGCCGGACCGGAACGAGGAGATAAAGCTGGCGCGCAGTGCTGCGCCCGACTCCATCTCAGCCGATGCCGAAGTCTTGGTCCTCGGACGACATGGCTACGAAACCGCGATCAAAGGCAAGAACGGTTTCGTATGCGTCGTGGAGCGATCATGGATGTCTCCATTTGACTTCCCGCAGTTCTGGAACCCCAAGATGCGCGGTCCGATCTGTTTCAATCCGCCGGCGGTGCGCTCCATCCTGCCACTCACGATCAAGAGGACGGAGTTGGTATTGGCTGGACTGTCCAAAGCTCAGATTATCGATGGCATCAAGGCATTCGCGACGAAAGAACTGCAGGCCCTGCAACCGGGCGCAATGTGCTTCATGATGTCGAGCCAAGGCTACCTAAACGACTCCGCCGGGCATTGGCTTCCGCATTTGATGTTTTACATCCCCCAAACAGACCCCAAGGTTTGGGGTGCGGATCTGCCCGGCTCCCCGGTTATGTTGAATCCACAGTTTCAGGGCGCCCCGGAGCCAATAACCGAGTTCATGATTCCAGTGGGCCACTGGTCGGACGGAACGGCCGTTACGCCCAAACAGGAGCGCTGACGTTTCCATTCCGACCGTCTCATGGAAGCCTTTTCTCCCTTCTTCCACCGCCCGACCCGTCGCACTGCCAAATTCTCTCTTCTTACTGTCAACTGTAAACTGTCAACTGTTAACCCGCGCGGAATCGTCTTTTTGCTTCTCTTCCCGCGCCATTCGCGGTATGAACTCTCCCGGCCCCTTAAACGGTCCGCGCACAAGGACTTACATCCTCGGGAGCATCCCATGCAGCGAAACGTTCGCGATATCCTCAACCTCTACAATCCCAACGACCTGCTCGACCGTGCCTGGACGATTCCCTCGCCGTGGTATTTCGATCCCGGCATCGGCCAACTCGAACAACAGGGCATCTTCGCCAAAACTTGGCAGGTGGCCGGCCGCGCGGACCAGGTCCGCGGAAAAGGAGATTTCTTCACCGCCGATCTCGCCGGAGAGCCGCTCGTCGTCGCGCGCGGCGAGGACGGCCACTTGCGCGCCTTCTACAACGTCTGCCGCCATCACGCCGCCGCGGTGGTCACCGAATCGCAAGGTTGCGCGAAACAGTTTCGCTGTCCCTATCACGGCTGGACCTATGGAAACGATGGCGCGCTGAAAGGCATGGTGGAATTCGAGGGCGTTTGCGATTTCGACCGCGCAAAAAACGGCCTCGTGCCGGTGAAGGTGGACACCTGGGAGAATTTTGTATTCGTGAATCTGGACGGAAGCGCGCCGCCGCTCACGGATTTTCTTGGCGCCGTCCCTGGAATCGTCGCGCCGTTGCAGCCCACGAAAAAACTGAAATATTTCGACCGCCGCGTCTACACCCTGAACTGCAACTGGAAAGTGTACGTGGACAACTATCTCGACGGCGGCTACCACGTCCCGCACGCGCATAAAGGATTGAGCAGTGTCATCGAATACACCAAATATACGATCGAGAATCTCGAGCGCGCCTGCCTGCAATCCAGCCCGTTGTCTTCGGGCGGGAAGTCCGAATCGGGTGTTGCCGCGACGCGCCAGGGCCGCGCGTTTTATTTGTGGATTTATCCGAACTTCATGATCAACGCCTACGAAGGCGTGATGGACACCAATCTTGTTTTACCGCTCGGCGTGGACAAATGCGCCGTAGTTTTCGACTACTATTTCGCAGACATCAGAAAAAAGGCTTTGAGTAAAAACCAAGCCAGCATCAAGGTAAGCGAAAAAGTACAAGAAGAAGATGAAGCCATCTGCGACTCCGTCCAGCGCGGCCTCGCCTCACGCGCTTACGTCGCCGGACGCCTCTCCGTCCGCCGCGAAGCCGGCGAGCACTTGTTCCATCGCCTGCTCCACGCCGACCTCACGCGCGCCGCGGGCTGAAGAGGAGTCGAAGAGACTTATTCGAAGATGACGGTTTTGTTGCCGTAGAGCAGGATGCGATTTTCGATGTGCCAGCGGACGGCGCGGGACAGGGTAACGCGTTCCATGTCGCGGCCTTTTTCGACAAGGTCTTCTAAAGTGTCGCGGTGCGAAATGCGCGCCACGCCTTGCTCGATGATCGGCCCATCATCGAGAACTTCGGTGACGTAATGCGCCGTAGCGCCAATCAATTTTACGCCGCGATCGAAGGCCTGATGGTGCGGCTTGGCGCCAACAAATGCGGGCAAAAACGAATGGTGAATGTTGATGATTTGCTGCGGGTAGTGGCGGATGAATTCCGGGGAGAGCACTTGCATGTAACGCGCCAGAACAATTAGATCGATTTCGTTTTTACGCAGCAGATCCAACTGCTGCTGCTCGGCTTCCGGCTTGTTTTCTTTCGTCACCGGAACGACGTGATACGGAATGCCGTGAAAATCGGCGTGGCGTTTGGCGTCCGCGTGGTTGCTGATAATCAGAGGGATCTCGCAAGCCAGCTCACCGTTGCGCTGGCGATAGAGAAGATCGACGAGGCAATGATCGTACTTCGAAACAAAAATCGCCACACGCGGGCGATGGCTTGAGGTTGTGATGCGCCAGCGGATAGAGAATTGTTCGGCGATGGGAGTGAACCATTTCGGAAAATCCTTCAGATCGAATTCAAAGCCGGTGAGATCCCATTCAATGCGGGCAAGATAGAAACGCTCACTGCCCGCCTGATGTTGCTCGAAGTGAAGGATGTCGCCACCATGCCAATAGATGAAATCCGCGATTGCCGCATCCAAACCCTTGCGATCCGGGCACTGCACCAAGAGAATTGCGCTGTTCTTCAATTCCGACTCCCCATCTTCGCGGACATTCTACCCAACTTTAGCGCGAGAAACGGGCAGAAGTGCGCGACGAGGAAAAAGATTTGGAGCGCCGTTTTGCGCACCGAGGATAAAGATTTAGTGCGCTGTTTTTCGCAACGTGAGCGAGCGGGCGTTCGTTGACTTCGATGAAGGGACGACCTACCATCTCGTACCAACGCGCTTCCCCCAGGCCGCGTCTTTCGGGGAATGGCGAAGAAACACTTCATGGTTGGGCAGAACATATCGCACTACCGAGTTCTTCAGAAGCTCGGCGACGGAGGAATGGGTGTGGTGTGGGCGGCCGACGACACCAGGCTGGGCCGCCGTGTCGCTCTAAAATTTTTGCCCGAAGAGCTCGAGAAGGATCCGGCGGCGCTGGAGCGGCTGAAGCGCGAAGCGCAAGCCGCGTCTTCGCTGAACCATCCACGCATTTGCACGATCTATGACATTGACGCCGAGAACGGGCGGCACTTCATTGTCATGGAGTTTCTCGACGGCCAGACACTCAAGCACCACATCTTGAAATCGGGATTCCAAATTCCCGAGATGGTTGAGCTCGCCAGTCAAATTGCCGATGCACTGGAAGCCGCGCATGCGCGGGGAATCATGCACCGCGACATCAAGCCAGCCAACATTTTTATCACCGGGCGCGGCCTCATCAAGGTGCTGGATTTTGGATTGGCCAAGTTCACGCGGACTGGGCGGCTTCGCGCGGCAAACGCACAGCGTTCCTCGAGCGCGCCACTCAGCCCCACGGAAGAAGTACTGACTGGTTCTGGGATCGCCTTGGGCACAATGCCGTACATGTCGCCCGAGCAGATTCGCGGAGATGATCTTGACGCGCGCACGGACTTGTTCAGTTTCGGAGCGGTGCTTTATGAAATGGCCACGCGGCGGATGGCGTTTCATGGAACTACTGTGGATGACGTTACTGACAAGATTTTGAACCGCGAACCAGTCAATCCCGCGCAGATCAATCCGGCACTGCCTGCTGCGCTGCAGGCCATCATTCGAAAGGCACTCGAGAAGCAGCGTAGCCTGCGGTACCAAACGGCTTCGGACCTGCTGGCGGATTTGCAGCGGCTTAAACGCGATATCGAGTCGGGACGGCAAAAGGACTCTGACAGTGCCGCGCCGATTCCGCGTGCCACCAAGACCATCGATTCACTGGCGATCCTTCCGCTAGCCAACGAGACTCAAGACCCCGAGACGGACTATCTGAGCGACGGAATCACGGAGATGCTCATCAATAATCTTTCGCAGCTTCCGAAACTGCGCGTATTGCCGCGCAGCACGGTATTTCGCTACAAAGGTCGCGAGTTGGATCCGATCACGCTGGGCCGCGAGCTCGGGGTGCGCGCCGTGCTGGCCGGGCGCGTGGTGCACCGAGCCGACACGCTGACCATCAAAGTCGAACTTGTGGATGCGGCCCGGCAGGCGCATCTCTGGGGCGGAAATTTCAGCCGCAAACTTGATGATATTTTTGCAGTGCAGGAAGAGATCGCGCAGCAGATTTCCGAGCACATGCGTCTGCACCTGAGCCCGCAGGAAAAAAAGAAGCTCGCCGCGCGAGACACGGTGAATCGCGAGGCGTATCAAGCCTTTTTGCGTGCTCTCTACTTCTGGAACAAATGGACGCCGACCAGCTCCTGGCGGGCGCTGGAGCATTGCCGCGAGGCAATTGAAGAGGACCCCGCGTATGCCCCGGCACACGCGGTGATGGCGGACTGCTATACGTCTTTGGCAGTGTTTGGAGATTTGCCTGCCAAGGAAGCATTTTCGAAAGCGAAGGCCGCGGCTTCGAAAGCGGTGGAGATGGGACCGACTCTTTCGGATGCGCACCTGGCCGTGGGATTGATCAACTTGTATTTCGACTGGGATTGGGTCAACGCGGAGAAACATTTGCGTCGCGCCGTAGATCTCAGTCCGCATTCGGCGCGCGCGCACTACGGGCTCAGCCTTTGGCTTTTGGTGCAACAGCGACAGCAGGAGGCCATTCAGGAAGCGGACTGCGCGCTGGAGCTGGACCCGTTATCGCTGCCCATGAATTTCAACGTGGGGTATCTCAACTATTTTGCTGGGAACAATGATCGGGCCATCGAGCAGTTCGAACGAATCCTGGAGATGGACGCATCGTTCGTGCAGGCCAGCTTGATTCTGTCTCCCGCATATATGCGCAAAGGATTGCTGCCCAAGGCGCTCGCTACCATCGAAAAGGCCCTCCCGCAGTCCGGGAATTGGTCGAGTCTGCGCGGAATGCTGGGCGTCGTGCATGCCGGATCGGGGAGAGCAAACGAAGCACGCCAAATCCTGGATGATCTGAAAAAAGAGGGAGCGTCGGTGCCGCTGCTGTCGTACTGGGCGGCGATTATTTCCAACGCGCTGCAAGATAAAGAGCAAGCGCTGGATTGGCTGGAAAAAGCCTGCGAAGAACGCGTCGGCTTGCTTGTGCTTCTTAAAGTGGCGTCAGGGTTCCGCAACCTGAGTCAGGAACCGCGGTACCAAGCCATTCTGCAGCGCATCGGCCTGCCGTAGTCCATTCCGCGATGGTAAGCCGGTCTCGGGCTACCCGAGAATTAACGAGGAAGCCTTGCAACTTCCCGTTTGCCGACAAATCTGCCCTGTACCAGTTCAGAGCTACAGGCTGTCTGCGATTCAGAACTGAGAATTCGATTCTCCAGGATCAGGCCTCTGACATTCGTTCAATACTGTCCATATTTGCCCCTGACTGAATTCAACAGCTTCTGCGGGTCGTAGCCAATCCCATCCTTGAAGACCATCTCGACGTTCTCGATGTCCGAGACCTGTTTCGATGGATCTCCCCTGATCACGACCAGGTCTGCGTTCTTCCCGACAGTCACAGAACCGATCTCTTTCTCCCTGCCGAGATAAATAGCGCCGTTCAGAGTGGAAATTCTAATCGCCTCGACCGGAGAAAATCCGGCTTCGACCAATAGCTCGATGCCACGTTGATCACCAAATCCGGGAAGAACATCGCCTGCTCCGGTGGGATCGGGGCCGGATAGGAGCAACCCTCCCGCTGCGGCGAACGCACGCTCCAACGCCAGGTCGTGCTTCCAGAGCATCGCCGGATCGATTTTCGGAGTAGGTGCTGAAGGCGGCCGCTGCCGAAGCAGGAAGAAATCCTCACGCGCCTGCGGACTCATCGCCTCCAGAGCCTGTTGCCGCAACGGTGGGCGTCCGCCGCCCAAAAAGCCCTCGAAGACTGGCAGGGTCGATGTGACCGCCACGTGATGACTGATGAGCAAGGCAATCAAATCCTTGGCCTCGGCCCCGTCAGGATCCATGCGCGCGAGAGTTTCTCGGCCGGCACTCTGACTGCAAGTGTCAGGCTTTTTGTCTGAATCCAGCTCTGTATTCTCGAAGAACCCGTGCTCCAAGTCATCGATGCCGAGTTCGGTCGCTTCTTTATAGGTGACGGAGCAGAGATGGCCGGTGACTTTGATCCCGTGCTTGTGAGCCGCATTAATCGCCGCCTTCAATTCGGCGCGAGAAATGTTCATGTACGCCTTGAAAGACGTCACTCCACGCTCGGCCCAGTAGTCCACCAACTGTCGCGCGTCTTCGGGACTGGTCAAGTGGGGCATCTGGATGAAATGACTCTGGCTTCCTTCTAGATACGGTCCGGTAACGTCAATGTGCGGCCCGGGCAACTTGCCGGCATCGATGTCGCGCTTCAGGTTCAGGTCCGCATAAGTTTCGACGCTGCCCGTCGTACGCATGGTCGTGACGCCGCCAGCGAGGTATAAACGTGGCGCAGAGAACGTCATCTGCGGGATAAGCACCGGTTGCTCGTACTTACGTTCGCCGTTCAGATTCGGGCGGGCGATGTAGAAGAGGTGATTGTGCATCCCGATGAAGCCGGGTATGAGGGAGTGTCCGTGCAGATCAAGCACCGTCGTGCCATCAGCGGCGGCAACGTCGGCTCCGGCTCCGATCGCCGTAATCTTGGCCCCTTCAATCACCACGTTTTGGTCTTCTACAGCAGGCCTGCCGGTGCCATCGATCACGCGCACATGAGTGAGTACAATCCTGGGAGCCTGCATCCGGACAAACTCTTGTACCGTCTTCGATAGTTCAGGGGATTGAGCCTGCGTGATGAGCGGGATAGCAAGCACAAGGACGCACGGTAGAGTGCGAGATGCCATGGAAAGTCCTCCTGAAAAAACGGGCGTATTATACTCGATGTCCGCTGCTCATCGATGGCGGATTGACGGGCAATCCGGAAGTAACTGTCGAACTGGCGAATTCAGACGGCTCGGTCCGTAACTCTTCAATAGCTCCACCCGGCTAGAAAAGTTAAGAAGGAAAATTCGGACGGTATTTCTTTCCTCATGCTTCGCGGGGCGAGCGGGTGTAGAATCCGCGTCCGAATGGGGTTCATGAGGCAAACGCATTTGACCAAGGGGCACGCCTTCTCGTTCCCTTGCTGCGCGTGTTTTCTCGCCTTATTTGCATCGCACAGCCCAATGCCAGGTCTGATTTCGAACCGGCGGAGGAAATCCAATTCGATTCAGAAAGGTGATCGCCATGCACGATGAAACTGAGAAAGACATGTTGACGAGAAGGGGATTTCTGGGAGTCAGTTCAGCAGCTCTTGCGGCTGCGGGCGTCCTCTCGGTAGAAAAATTAGCTGCACAGCAGCAATCGGACTACAAGCCCAAGTCTGACAGGAGTGCGAGCGATCCGGGCCCCACGAATCCGGCGATTGACGCGGCCAATCCCGATTCGAACACTCCGCTGCCGACTGATGCTGGCGGCGTGCAGACGTTCAAGTATCCCTTTTCGTTCGCACACAAGCGGCTTCATGAGGGCGGCTGGTCGCGGGAAGTGACGCAACGCGAGCTGGCGGTCTCCAAAACTCTGGCAGGCGTGGACATGCGGCTGACGGCGGGCGGGGTCCGCGAGCTCCATTGGCACACGGCGGCGGAGTGGGCCTT
>Ga0210396_10002788_pt1 | contig 17637 bp, 13 predicted proteins | sample IncBWH17OmetaG_FD_155466 | JGI IMG/M metagenome (GOLD analysis project Ga0210396, IMG submission 155466) | Forest soil microbial communities from Barre Woods Harvard Forest LTER site, Petersham, Massachusetts, United States - Inc-BW-H-17-O ... | reverse complement strand
CCATCCCACCCACACTATCCCCCGGGAGATCATATGTTCCTGATACATCACCCCGACACCGTAAACCGAATCCTGGGTGAGATCCTTCCCCCGCTTCAAAACCGGACACCCGCCTGATCGAAACCGGACGATCAAAAATCCCGCAAAAATATAACTCGCTGATTATCAACATTTGCATTTTATGGCACTCCGCTGGACTCCTGCTCCATGTCCGCAGGCAGCCCCCGCAAAGCCCCAAGACGGCCAGCCAAAGCCCCCCGGACGCCAAAAAAACAAACAATGAAACCGAGCATCCATCAATTTAAACCGTTTAACCCAGTATTGAGCCATTCATGGTACTATGTATTGTAAAGTACCTGCCTAATCCTATATCTTTGTATCGTAAACAGCAACCAAAAAAACTTTAAAAACCTAAGTATATGTCACTCGCAATCACCAACCTCAGCCAGACCCTTATAAATGGGAGTAAAAAAATCGCCTTAGCAACAGCCCTGCTTCTGACAGTCGGCATCAGCAGCAGCTTCGCCACCCCTGCAAATGGGGGTAATGACGCAGCAACCGTCTCCTTCCGCAAAGACTTCAAAAAAGCCGAGATCATGCAAACAGAAGCCGGGAAGAATTTCACCAAGTTCACTTTCAAATTGAACGACGTGGTATTGTCCGCCTTCTACAACGAGAACGGTCAACTGCTGGCTATCACCCGCAACATCCAGTCCAATCAGCTGCCCCTCCAGCTGTTGATGCAGCTCAAAAAGGATTATGCAAACTACTGGATCTCCGATCTCTTCGAATACAGCGGAGACGGCAACAGCAACTACTACATCACCCTCGAGACCGCCGATAGCCGCGTGATCCTCCGCTCCACCGGTACCGAATGGGAAGTCTATGATAAAAAAGTAAAAGAATAACCGCCCGCCGGCCAACCCCCGGCAACCCAAAGCCATCGCCGCTGCTGACCTACACCACACCTTCGGCCTCGCGCTACAAGCGCGGGGCCTTTTCTTTTATGCCGCCCCTTCGGGCGCGGCCCGTATCTTATACAACCACTCCAACCCAAACCCGCTGATCAGCAGCCGCTCCTTGCGGTTTCCTAACAGTTGCTGCGTCCAGTCTACGAATCCCCCATCGGCAATCTCCCAAACGCGCTCACCCGCAAGCGCATATATCTTGAACTGGATCCCCTTGTAATAAGCATTGTCTGCCGGCGCATCCTCCCGCGCGATCTCTTCACCCGGCAGCTCCCGCACCAAATGTTCATAAACCCGGTCGATCAACGGACTGCGCTCATCATATCCGCCGCGTCTTTTCAGCACCAGCCGCAACGCGCGCAATCCCATCTCGCCCCGGAGCAATTCAAACAGCACCCGTAACTGCTCCAGCAGCTTGTCACATTCGAAGACATGATTACCCGTGTCCAAACCCGAGCTCACCTCACCCCGATCACCTCCCGACGCGCGCACCGACGCCGCAATATGCAGCGCCAATGCATTGGTGGCATCCGCCACGATCTCCGTATTCCTCAATGCGGAAATGACCTTGCGCTGATCGACCGTGGCCACCACGGAACAACTGCCCAAGGCCGCTGCCGGCGACAATTCGACCGGCACAAAACCACGCTCCCGGAGGAGACGCAATACCTGCAGCTCTAACTCCAGCAACCCGATCATATCCAACGCAGATGGTTGCACTAATCGGTTTCCCTGATATTGCATCAGCAACTCCGCCGGGCTGATCCTGGCCGCCTTCCGCCGGAAAACTTCCAGCAACAAGGAATTCAGATCCGCCCCGCCCAGCCGGGTGACCAATCCTTCCAGCAATCCCGGCAACCCGGCCTTTCGCTCGAGCCTGGCCGATATACGATCTTTCATATAGGTAACATTCCTCCGGATACAATATAAAAAAATCTAATTCAGAATTGCAGACATTTGTCCCGCACTGAGGAAAATGCTCCACAAAATTCCTCAATTTCCCCACGGTGAAGACCCGCCGCCCGCTTTAAACCTGGATGGACTATGATTTGCATTAGTAATTAGGCTTTTAATAGGATATTGGATTTTAGCAACGGCCTGGATTTTTATCTGGGCTTCTTTTTTTACCACCCATAGAAATCTAATAATTGGCCTTCGGCCAACGGACCTGTCGTCCGTTTTTCCCGCCCCCCGATCCACGGTCCTCCGTTTCGTTTATGTATATTTGAGCACTAAATTCTACGCCATTAACGTGCTCAGCCGGCTCCTGTTTATCGCGACTGCCTTGTCATCCTTCCTCACCGCCCGGTGCCAGGATAGTAGCTCGGTCTTCCTGACCCGGCTCAACCAGGCCATAGAAGCCTCCGCCCGATACGATTCTGCAAAAGTCCAGACGATCCGGCAATTCACCACCGGCCTCTCAGCCACTCCCCGCACCGATCTGCACGCCCTGTTCAACGCTTATTTAAAGCTATACGAGGAATACAAGGTCTTTAACTACGATTCCGGTTTCTCCTACGCCCGTCTGCTGCAAGCCACGGCATTACAACTCGGCGACCCGACCCTCACTACCTATGCGAGATTGAAACTCGGTTTCTGTCTCCTCTCCTCCGGCATGTTCAAGGAAACGCTGGACTCACTCAACAAGATCGATATCCACGGCGCACCCGACAGCCTGCAGGCGGAATACTATGCGCTCATGGGCCGCTATTATTACGATCTCGGCGATTTCGACAACGATGCTTACAACACCCCCGCCTACACGCTGAGAGGTAACCTGTATATGGACTCGGCCTTACAACTTTATCCGCCCGGTTCCTTCAGCTATTCGTATTACACCGGGCTCCGCGAGATCAAGACTAACCAACGCGACAAGGCCCTCGTCCTCTTTTGGGACATCCTGCGCCGTCCCGATCTCACGGGACACCAGCTGGCCGTGACAGCCAGCACACTCAGCGATATTTATATCTTCAACGGCCGCCCCGACACTGCGATCATCCTGCTGGTGAAAGCCGCTATCGCCGATATCCAGACCTCTACCAAAGAAACAGCCGCCATCTTCAACCTCGCGCAGCTGCTCTATAAAAGGGGAGATGTCCGCAATGCATCCTCCTACATCGAAATAGCCATCCGCGATGCCGTATTCTACGGCGCCCGCCAGCGAAAAGTTCAGGTCAGCGCGATCCTCCCGCTTATCGAAGGGGAAAAGGTCAGCCGCGTGGAAGAACAAAAGACCATCTTCGTCACCTATTCCATCATCGCCACCTTCCTGCTGCTGATCGTCATTGCCCTGGCGATCACCGTCTCCCGCCAGGTCCGTCGTCTCCAGGCCGCGCAGCGCATCATCACCGAAGCGCATGCCAATGTCCAGGCGATCAACCAACGGCTACAGGAGACCAATAACCAATTGTCGGATGCCAACAGCAAACTCTCGGAAGCCAATAAGATCAAAGAGGAATACATCGGCTTTTTCTTCAACGCCGATTCGGAATCCTTCGCCAAGATCGAAAAATTCAAAAAGTCCCTGGAACAAAAGATCGCTTACCGCAAATGGGATGATATCATCGCGCTGGTAAACAACACCAATTTCAAAAAAGACCGGGAGGAACTACTACAGAATTTTGACAAGGTGTTTTTAAAACTCTTCCCCGACTTCATCGAGCGGTTTAACGACCTCTTCCCCGTCGAAGACAAGATCCAGCTAAAAGACCAGGAATTCCTCAACACCGACCTGCGCATCTTCGCCCTCATCCGCATGGGCATCCATGAAAATGAGAAAATAGCCCGCATCCTGGAATATTCCGTCAATACCATCAACACCTATAAGACCCGCATCAAAAACAAATCCCTCGTCCCTAACGAGGCCTTCGAACAGCGCATCATGGAGATCAAAACCGTGTAGGCACATCCCGCTGGGCGTTTTGATTTGCAGGCTCGAATGCTTTAATTTAAATTTACCCAAACCGAAATTTTTTTCAATGGAGTTGCAACAACAAGAATACAGGCAACTAATCGAAGGCATCGGCCAGTTGTTGATGGCAGGTCGGGAAAAGGCCGCCCGGGAGGTAAACAGCGCCTTGGTACAGACTTATTGGGAAATAGGGAGATATATCGTAGAATTCGAACAGCGCGGAATCTTTCGTTTCCAAAACGTGCACGGATAAAGATGGGTCCGATCTACTCGCCAACACCGGACATGAAGTACAGCAGCCCGAAGACCTATTAAAGGACCCTTTTGTTGGCAGTACAATAACATATACTTACCAGGATGAAAATATGCGGTTTCGGAAGGAGGAGGCACAGTGCGAGCGGTGTTCTGGGACCGGTTACCTTCCTCAATATCATTATCATGATGATGGCATCTGTTACTTTTGGGGAGGTCTCGGCCTCTTGGACGGCGGAGCGTATTCTAAGTCAAAAACAAATAAATACTAACTGACTTTATCGAATACGGTCTTCCAGGAACGATCGCCGCCCCATAAGGTTGATTTTGCATTGGCCTGAACGGAAATAGACTTGCCATCATTGCTCAACTTCCAAACCTCTGTTACGTAAACAAATAGTTGTTCCTGAACATCTACATGGTAAGGAGTGGCAACCATCAGGTGTACAATTGAGTTCACAGTCATCGTTTGTCCATCATCTGACAACTTTACGGTAGACTTCTTTCCTCTTTCCCGGCCATGATTAATTTCGCTTGCTTTACCGTCGAAGGTCAGTTTCTCCTGGCTTGTAACCGGCGCTGTGCCAGGAGACGAGCTTGATACCTCTATGGTTAGAAAATTTGCCTGCTCTGCTATTTTCATTGTTTTAGCCAGCATACGATCACCCGAGTTATAGCAGCAAACAATATTTCCGCCCATACTTATCGACTCTTTGGATTTCCATTCGCCAGAAAAGTTAGCCCGATGAGTATCATTTTTTTGTTGAGCCTGTACGGCAAAATAAATTACTCCTGTTAACAGAATAATCAGGCAGGGCAAAAGGTTTCTTTTATTTTTCATATCCTATTAAAGTTGATACAGCGAACCTACTTTAATCCTTTCAGCTTGAAGGGTCAGGAGTGTAAATTTAAATGTAAACTTTGTAAATTATTGTAAAAGTACCTTGGACCTTAGGAATTCGTTGCTTAAGATCATCACTGACGGCAAAAAAAGGTTGCTGCTACCTAAGATGGACGATGAACAGATTGCGACGCAACGGAGATGCCCATGTTGCCATATCACCTAAGACCTTTAATAGTCCATTACGACTAATATTCTAACTTGATCAGGCAACTATCTTTGAAAGGTCTGTAACGCTCCTTGGGAAGAACCCTGTCGCAACGGTAGTGCACCATCCTTTATACCGCTAAGGCTGCAATGGGTAGCTGTTTCACGGGACTTGCAAAAGGAGCAAGGCTAACGTCCGAGGTATAATAATCGAGTGAGCTCTAATTTTTATGTCAAGCGGATGTAAAATAATAATCTAACAACCAATGCTTTGCCCTTTTCCATTAACATAACCGATTACTAAACATAAGAACTGGGGAGGGATTTTTTATTTATGGGGGAAGAATATCGGCTGCAGGTGGGCAATAGTGATTTCAAAACGGATCTGCTTTTTTGCCACCGGGGATTGCAGAGCTTGGTGCTTTTTGAGCTTAAAGCGATAAATTCCGGCCGGAATATCTGGGACAGCTGAATTTTTACCTGGAGGCTTTGGATAGAGATGTCAAGAAGCCGCATGGGAATCCGAGTATTGGGATCCTGCTTTGCAAGGATCAGGATGTCGAGGTGGTCAAATATGCGTTGAACCGGAGTCTTTCGCCGGCTATGGTGGCGGCTTACCAGACGCAGTTGCCGGATAAGGAGGTGTTGAGGGGGAAAGTGAGGGAGATATTTGGGGGTGGGTGATGCTTAGAGGATATGAACTGTCGGCGGGTATGCATTTTTGGGTGCCAGCGCGTCAACTTTTCAGGGAGGTGACTTTGGGGGGAAGGGAGCGCTGGTCTTGAAGTGGTGAGTTGTTGGGAGACTTCGATTTGGATGTGTATTTCCGTGAGAGCCAACTCTTAGTCTAGTGTCCGGCATTTTAATGCGTCGCGGTTGGTGGCAGACTTTATAGCGAGTATCCGTCACGTGCCCAAAGATCTGTTGCCCGGGGAATGTGCTCGTGCTGAATATCCAGCCATGTCTGTTTCATCGGAGGATGTAACGGGGGAAATCATGACCGAGGAGGGATTGGATTATATTTTTTGAAGTTTTGTATTGGGTAGTGACTGCTTTACTATTCATCCACGATTTACCCGGCTTATATTCTTGAACCCCTGAAAATCGGGGGTTACCTTTTGCTTTCTTCGGCTTTCTTTTGCCTTTACTCGCCGAATTTTTGTTACGAATCTGGGACTACAACGGGTCTTGGGGAACCTTCCAGTTATTGGTGCTCGAAATTGATACGGTATGATACGATTTGATACAGTATAATAAGGTTTCTTATGCCTTTAAACATCTGATTGAGCTAGATAACTAATGTTTAAGGTCAAGTCAAAGGAGATGGGGAAGAATCAAGGGATAAAATCCAAGTCATTGATAATCATATTTAAAAAGTTCAATCCCGCGGTTCGGACCGCGTTATACCGCCGGCTAGAAGGCTCGTAATCGAAACAATGTTGCTGAAAATACCGTGTTAATACGGGGTGCCGAAATTAAAACCAATATTATTTTTGGGTGCATGTAACGGTATATGCTAGCCAAAAATATTCCCAGGTGATCATTTTGCTCCAAATTATTCAGCACTCAGATACTGTCATATCTACAAAGATAGATCAGGTGATGGCAGTTGTAAATGGTTTAGAGAGGAAGGTGAGCAATACGCCTAGGCTCACACTGGGGAGTGTTTTTTAGGTGGAGTGCCGGTCTGGGTTGGACAGTCCATTGATCGCTTCGCAAAAAACAGACAAGATAGCCCGAATTCCTACACTTCACACTGGCTCGAGAAATGAGGGACCTCAGGAAACTTGAAAAAACTAAGCCCCAGCAGGCTAAAATAAGGGAAGTTTACAATTCTTTTGATATTTATGAATATTTTAGTTGTTATATATCTCTTTGCAATGAAAACAGAGGTATAAGGGGATAAGTCGATTGGGCAAGGACAGACTTTAAAGACAAAGATGTGAACGATAACTTCGATAATATCTATAAGTTTGTTCAGTCGACGACCCCTCGGCGAAGTGATAATTTAGCGGTTTTTTGGATGCTTTTTACACTGAAATGCCAAAATAAAAAATAGTAACAAGAAGAAATGACATTCATTAGGGATATCGCGGCATTATTTAACAATAGAAGCATTTCAGTTACTATAGACCCGTTATTATTACCTCATATTAAGTGTTACGACAAGATTAATACTCAAAGGATCATTTCTTTCAATTTATATAAACTTATTTACCATATTGGTACAATACAGTCTAGAAGGTTTGCAACTTCTAATAGATTAAAATTATTCGATAAAATGGATCTTATTGAAAAAATCCATGCCAACACAAACGAATTTCGAATAAGAATAAATGACATAAGGCAAATAAACGGAACAGAAGCTTTAACAAGCATTTCAGAGGATTTTGGGATTGGCGTTTCAGTAGTGATAGCAGAGAGTCTATTTGATACAAAATCTTCCACGATACAAAAAATTTATGGGACGCGGAGGCGGCCTGATTGGAAATGCCAGCTTATCGACAACAGGATTCTTGTAGTTGAAGGGAAAGGATCGACAAGCATACAAACATCAAATACGCAAGAAACTGACGCTTTGGATCAAAAGACTAGGGAGCCTGGAGACATAAGGGTTGCATCACTGACGGTTTTAAATGAGAATTCGATTAGTGAAACTAGATATCTCGATCCGCCTATTGAAGCAGATAATATTTCACCAGAAATGCAAAATCATATTTTACGTGCGGGGCACTATGCTTCGGTTTTTAGTTTTTTGGGAAATAGCAAGTTGAGCAGATATTATTCTCAAATGCGAAAGAGGTTGGAAGGATTAATAACAACAGAAGAGCAATCTTTAAAAAATCAGACTTTTCGAGAACTTAGGTTAGAAGAACCTACAGTTGATTTTGAAGGCGAAAACTTCGCCGGCTCATTTTATAAAATTGAAGAACAAAAATATTTGTTTGTAGGTGTAGACAAACGTCTCTTATCATTCCAGGGATTTATAACATACGATGGGTTCGAAAACGATATACAACAAGAAAGAGGAGAGAATATGTATGCGTTATCTAGAGAGGGTATACTAATTATATACATTGGCAGGATTGAAGAATTTAGAGGAATTGTGGATATCAATGGTATAAAAAACTTTCAAGACAACATTACTATGAGCGATATTGATGAAATGAATGAGATTTCGTTTGTAAAATATTTCGAGTACTTGCTTAATGAGAATGGCTTTACTAATGTGAGAGGAGGATCGAGTGAGTATTATTTGGGAGCTGACTTGATCGCTTTAAAGGACAGTCGAACGTATTTCTTTCAATTCAAAATTAGTAAAAATAAGGAAATAGGCATAACAGATGTTCAAAGGATTGTTGACTTTCGGCAGCAAATTAAGATTGGTAAACTAGTCTTTGTCTCAAACGCTGACTTTCCAGATGCAAAGGCGGATGATTTAGATGCGACTATAATCGACAGAGAAAAGCTAAGGGAGTTGATAAAAAATAGTGCATTGTTGCTACAACTAACTAATTAGAAAGTAATTCCGAATAAACAAGGTGAAATCCCTTGAATAGAGGCGCTCGAGTGATAGAATTAAATGATAAAATAACTGAACTCCGATAAGTCAGAGCTAGCGCGGTGGGGTAGCGGGATGAAGATATCCAGCCCAAAGCCAGATTTCTTACAAGGCCATCAAGGATGTGGAACCATGTTCAGAGATAATAAGGTGATCCAGTTATTTCGATCTCCCGATGGCCGATACAGAAGTAAAAATGAAGCCAGCAGAATTTCTAATGATTGCAAGATTTGGAATGATTTGTTACTAATATGGGACTAAAATCGCTGAAACGCCCGATTTTGACGGGGTTTTCATTTTTACTCTGGAAAGTGGACAACTATTCGATGTGCTTGAGGAAATAGGAGCATCCGAATATCAAGCCGGGCGACTATTAATAAACTCTCTCGCTTTAAATAGAACAACAGGGAAGCCAGGAAGCAGGTTTTATCGGCGCTGGGCGGAAATTACTGCTATTTCGGATTATAAACTGCAAGAGATACCGGAGTTACTTAAGATTGAACATAGGCGTTGTTTTGATTTCTGGAGGAACGAGGCAATCTATCGGCGTTTTAAATGATGTGGAGGCCAAGGGTTTTGCTAATGAGAGATTATTGTCACCTTGCTCACCACTTCCATGGCAGGATATATTCAAAGGGGTCACGGTTAGCCAGCCGCTGAATGTCAATAAATAGTGCCTCCATCTTTTCGGCAATTGTAAGAATGGTCTCCCGATGGGCAGCAAGTCGTTTGTCGGCCACTCGCAGAGCATCTCGCAAGTTTTCAGTCGATAAGTCCTTATAAAATAACTCCTTGTCTAGTACATAAGCTTCCCACAATACATCTGTGTCAGAGTATTGGCGTTCAGGATTCCAATAAGGAACTTGGACATGCTGCTGAAAAATTTTATACAATCCATGCCACTCCAATAGTTTTTGACGAATGCGGTTTCGGAACAGGCTCTTAAAGCCCATAATGCTATAGTCGCCTTTTTCTATCGCATAGGCTAGACCGTGCATCTTTTCTCGAATCGAAAACTGAATTCGCCCGATCTCGATATCATTTTGTAACTCATCGAAATCAATAGCCGCGATGAGGGCCGCCAGTTTTTCCCATTGAGCTTTATTGGTAGCAGTCACTTCTTTGGAGATATTTTGTATAAAGGCAATCGTTCCCAGAAAGGAACCAACTGCTGTCAAGGATTTTAATATCGATTCAATCACAAATAGGGGTTAAGTCGGAAAGATATCAAATAATGACATATGTTTATGTTGAGGGGCATTAAATGTTAAATTTGTCGGAAACAACGATATGCGAAGCCGCCTATTTAAGTCGAACATCGAATCAGAGATCTTCGGTCTGAAGGAAGGGTTGGCACTGCTGCAACTGGTGCAAGAAGATACCGAGCGGATCGCACTTGAAAAAGCACGTGAGAAAAAGACAGAGATTGATAAGATCACCGCAACCGGTCAACTCAGTTCAGCAGATGCCGCCCACTATGAAGCCTTCTTCAACTATGGTTTTCATTTTCAGTTTGTAGTCATTCATAGTCTAGTTGTGTCTGCCTTTGCTCTTTTCGAAGATTTTCTATACCAGGTGACCAGATGGCTGGACGATGATCCGATGACAACTGTGCCTCTCGATAAGCGATGGGGATTAAAGGAGTACCGAAAACATTTTTGCACGGAATTCGGACTTGATACGACGGACGGCCGTCATCCCTCCTGGCAGCAGATAATTATTTTCGAAAAAATCCGTAACCTTATTGTCCATCACCATAATCGTTTCGACGGAGAGAATAGCAAGCCGGCTCTGATCCGCTTACTGAAGAAGTATGATGTCCATATAAGGCGGGATCATGAATTCCGAATCAAAGACCGCCGCTTCGTGGACGATATTGCTACGGCGATGTCGACATTCGCAGATGATATCGCTGACGAGATATATAGAAAAATGTGAGGGTAGAGTGACTTAACCTATGTTTTTAATATTTGAGTAGGCGTAATTGATGTTGCTAAATGGGTGCTAAATCGACTAAAACGCCCTAAAACGGGGCGTTTTTATTTTCTGTATTGGGAAGTGACCGCTTTGCTGGCGGCGCGCGATTTTATCCGGTGTATATTCTGTTAGCCGCTGTGCCTCCCACTCACTGGATTCGACTTCAAACGTTTTAGCACATTGGCAGTAGAAAAAGTACTATAAAAATTGGGCAATAATTCGATACCTGTTTTTTGAAAGAGCGCAAGCTAACGAGCGTAAGTATGGAGATGGAACTCTATTTAAAAAGGGAATACAAAAGATTCAATTTTATCATATGAAAATTTTTAAGCAGAAAGTGTACAGGGTCATTGGTTAAAATCAATGTCGCCCAGTGGTATTTAGTGCTAGCTGCTAAAATTAAAATTGGCCAACAAGCTTATTTTTCAACCTTCTAAATGCATTTATTCACCCCATATCTATCTAACATATCCCCACTTTTTTTGCGCCATTTTTTATCCATACCAGCGGTATAGGGTAAGGCGGTAACTAATTTTATGGGGTTTAAGATGCAAACTTTGCCCCTGTTCCCACCAAAACGAAGCGATTATGCAAAAACGAAATCTTAATGGTTTCAAAGGGCAGCGTATGCCCGCCTGGGCCTATTTTCTGAATGCCATTGCCAACGTGATTCGGGTAATTAAAGACTTATAAATTCTCCTTATGTCCAAAGGTTTCAAAAAAACCCGCCGCAAAGGAGAATGGAAGTTTACTACTGACTCCGCTACAGGAGAATGGATCTGGTACCGGCATATCAATGGACACTGGGTCCGTTCGTCCAATGGGTTCAAACGAAAATCCGATTGCATAAAAGCCGCGAAAAAACTCGGTTATAGGCGATGATCCAACAAGCCTCCCTTCACCTCCATACGGAGGGAGGCTTGTTTAAAGCCAATACAATATTACGGCTATGCTCATCGGAGCAATATAGAATTTGTTCAATGAGCGATTTTGAATAAACATCTCATTATCAACAAAAAAGATTAGAAATCATGCTTAGCTTAAAAACAACCTGGATACAACTATGTACGGCAGGCACTCAAAACCTGCCGGATAACAGTTTCCAGAAGAAGATCAGCCTTGGCGTCAATAAGCTGTCGTTGAATATCATTCTGATCAACGCCACCATTGGTGTCGCAGCTTCTATTATGACACACAATGTGGGGCTTTTCATGGGTGTATTGCTGGAAATCGGGCTTACGTCCATCCCCATCTATCTGAACCACCGCGGACGTTACGAGGGGGCGGCACTCACGCTCTACCTGATCATTTCCCTAGCGACATTCTTTTTCTGCTGTTTGTTGGGCAAGCTTGCCGAAGTCGACCTGATGATCGTCGTCCTTATCGCCTCGGCGAGGTTTATTTTTTTAAACCGCCGGATGCGTATCGTCGCCTACGGCATTGCCATCCTCGTTCTTGTGGCCGTCCAGCTAAATCAAACGGTGGTCGTTATCCAGCCGATCGTGGTCGGCAATATCATGCGTTACTTCTTGTTTTGGCTGGCCTATATCGTTGTGCTCTTTCTTGTGATCACCATCTTTAACTGGTATGGCAAGATCAATGATTCCCTACGGGAATGGGCGGACCGGGAAAACAAAAACAAAGACAAGCTGATTGCCAATGCGACACATGAGATCAAAGTTTCTTTCCGATCTATCTTCGCCATTATCGGCATTCTCTGCAAAATTGAAAAACGAAATGATTTCAAAGACTTTACCGATGCCGTTCATGACCTGCGGGCAGCTTGTAAAAACACCAGCAACATTATCGACAATGTATTCGAATACGAACGGTATAATGCGGGCCGCAAACCCGTCCTCCGTGATCAGATGGTCGATATTCGCCTAACCTTGCAAACCATTGTCGAGATCTACCGGCATTTTGCCAGTGAAAAAAATGTCGTCGTCGAAATCATGATCTCGGATGCCGTTCCCTTCCACATCGTGTGCGACGAAATGAAACTGCGGCAGATTGTCACGAACCTGCTGCACAATGCGATTAAATTTACCAACAATGATACGACCGTTAACGTCAATGTGACGCTGTGGCAGCGTCAGCTAGCGATCAGTGTTAGGGATTGCGGGGAAGGCATTACCGACGACATAAAGGGACGGATGTTCGAGCCCTTTGTCTCGCAGAATCCAGACGGCCTGGGGCTCGGACTCTATATCGTGAAGGAGCTTGTTGCGGCTTTAAAAGGATCCATCGACGTCTTTAATAACGCGTCGGGTGGGGCGACGCTGACCGTATCGTGGCCTCTTCCCGGGCTGGAAGCGTATCACGTGCCCGCAATGACCATGCAGTAACATAAAGCGGTATGTAGTAGAAGATAAGGGTAAGCTCGGATATGATACATAGGTAATTGTTTAATTGGTAATTTTATTCCCATTAAACTTTATTCCTATGTTGTATTCAATTCCGGCATTGTATTGCCCATTCCCCATTGCTATTCATCCGCTTGTAGATGAAATAGAAGACCACACGAATCAGTGGGTCACCGATTTCCAGCTCCTGGATTCCTATGAAACTTTTAGAAAATTTCGGGACAGTCAATTCGGTCATTTTATAGGTCGAAGCTTCCCCGATGCCGATTTTATCCGCATTTCGGCCTGGTCCGATCTCAATGCGCTCTTGTTCATCCTCGATGATCAGATCGACGCGCAGGATATCATTAAGGACAAAACGTCCTTTTTTGCCCTGATGAACCGGTTTATCGAGGTGTTGGAAAAAAGAGAGCATTGTACGAGAGACAAAGACGGGCCGGTGCTAACGGCGCTTTCGGATTTCTGGCGGCGGATCACGCTGGTCACGCAGGAACGCTGGCAGCGGAAATTTATTAAAAGTATCGAGGACATGTTTAACGGCGGGTATTGGCAATTCGAACATCTGTTATTGGGGAAGAAGCCGGTGCTGGAAGAATATTTAAAGGTGCGCCAATATTTCGGGGCGGCGCATCTCTCGACGGACGCGTTGGAAGGGATCGCGGGGATCGATCTGCCGCAATATGTCTATGACGATCCCATGGTGCATCGGCTGACAGAGCTTGCGCGGAATACGATTTGCTTTAGCAACGACCTGTTCTCGTTTGGGAAAGAGCTGGAAGAAAAGAACAATGGCGCCGTATTTAACCTGGTGTTGATCGTAAAAGATAAATATGATTTGACCTTATCCGAAGCCATCCGCAAGGCTGCCGACATTCATGACGAACATATCCGGGAGTTTCTCGCGTTGTCGGAGCTGGTCTATCGCTATGACGAGGACATCAATCGAACCCTGAAGACCTATGTGGACGCTTTGGGCGTTTTGCAGCGGGGAAATATCGAATGGAGCACGCTCGAGACCGCCCGGTATCCGCACATCTATGAATTTGTAAAAATGGAAAAAACCGACAAATGATACCTACCATCCTTCTTGCTGACGATCACATTATGATTTCAAGGGCACTGAGGAAGCTCTTCGAGATCGATTTCGGTTATCGTGACACCGAGTCCGTAACCAGCTGTGCCGCCGTTTTGAAAATGCTCAAAAAGCGACAATTTACGCACCTGGTGATCGATATCGGATTGTCCGACGGTTCCGCGCTGGAAATCCTACCCGTTATCAAGGATGTCTATCCTGGTCTGAAGATCATGGTGTATTCGGCCAAGCCGTCGGGTGTATATGGACGGGGCTTGCAGAAATTCGGTGTCGATTATTACCTGTCTAAGGATGCGAGCGAGTTGGAATCTATTCGCCAGTTCCGGATCTTTTTGGGTGGATTGGAAACCTGCCGGCCGAAACCGGCGCCCACGGCGTCACCCTTCTCCACGCTCACGGACCGGCAGCTGCAGGTGATGCACTATCTCCTGAATGGGAAATCGGGGGTCGAGATAGCAGAGGCGCTGAATGTCAAGACGAGTACCGTTTCGACGCTTAAGAGCCAGCTGCTCGAGCGCACCGGGGCTAAGAATATGATGGAGTTGACGGCGTTGGCGAGTCTTTATAGTGTGGCGTAAATTAGCCGCGGCAGCCAGCTGCCGCGGCTTTGTGTTTTAGTTAGCCATAGAGACCATCTCGCCCAGGTGTTCTTCCAAACCCTGTGAGATGAAGGAGATGCGAAAACGGCCTTCTTCGTTGTAGTAATAGGTTCCGCGGTTACGGGAGAATTTGATGGGTGCGCCCATCTCTTTGAGGATCTTGAGGTAGTCGTAGAGGCTACGTTCGGAGATGCCGATCTTGTTCGCGCAGTCGGAAGGTTTTCCGGTTGCTTTTAGATGGATCAAATAGTCTAAGCGGATGAGTCGATGCAATAAGGACTTCATAGCATAAGGTTTGTGCCTTAGAGGCGGTTAATAGAAATAGGTTTGGTTGCTGCTAATCGAGAGGTTAATCAGAGTAGAGTCGTTTCGCTGGTTGGGCTTCGTTGCCGGCAGAGGGGACCTGCCTATGGAGAATTCCCTGTTGTTTCTAGTACAATTTACGACATCCGACTGCAGGATGACAAATTTTATTGGTTCACTAAAGGCAGAATTTGTGCACCTGCGGCGAATTGAATTTTATTTCTCCGTTGTTGCCATTATATAAATTCGTTCGATCATCAGCGCCCCCACAACGAAGGCCACAAAAAGCGGGAATACCTGGTAGCGCAGGACGATGGGCGAAGCAAAGATGCTAAATGCGCCATTGATCCCCCAAAGCGCCAGGACGAGGATCAGGAACTGGATCAACGCATGTTCTTTTCTTTTGATGGCGCCCAGGAAAGCCACGCCGATCAATCCCATGACTAATAGGATATTGGCCATCGCGCCGAAAACGGGGAACCACTCCGTGGCGGGAATCTCGTCCGGCTTTTTCTTGTCGTGATGCCCGACTTTGCGGGTCTTGTAATTGAACCAATCCTTGGCTAACTTGTCCACACTATCTTTTCCCATATTGTACATCCCCAGAAATTCGGTAGGCGGCACCGCAAATTTGACCGCATTCGGCAACATCCATTCCTCCGCAAATTGGATCGGGTATTTCTTGATCAGGTAAAGCCCATAGCTCTGGTACAAGGGCGCTTCTGTGGCCCAGCGTTTAAAATACGGGGTCGTGCTATCCTTTTTGTATTGGCTTTGCAGGTATTGGATCAACGGGCCGCGGCCGCTCCACAGATAGAAATACGCATTAACGGAGTCGTCGTGGCTGAATTTCACCTTCCGCAGCGTATCCATGTGTTGCCGCACCATGGTCTCCAGTCCGGCAAATTGCGTCGGGATGGGGCCTCGTTGCGTTGCGGGGACATGCTGGTACATATACAATGCATTATTCGCCATCTGCCAGCCGCCAAAGGCCGAAAACTGCCATTTGCCGGTGGTGTCTTTCATCTTCTGACTGGTATAGAAAAAGGAGACCGACACGAGTAAAAGGCTCGCCGCGATCCCGACGAGTTTGGTTTTCCACGATTGCCGCGAAAAGAAAAAGGCGAGGATGGCGATAAACGGATAATAGATCGCGTTGTAGCGCACGGTAAAACAGGCCAACAGCAGAACCGCATGAGTAACGATCATCCACGGCCGGGGTTTATAGATGATCCAAACGAGCGTTGTCAGCCACAAAAGGCTGAGCCCGATGAACAATGCGTCCGCGGCGATATAATTGGCGACATAGAGCGGTAGGGGGTCAAAAACGAAGAACAATAAAACGATCGTCTTCACCCCCCGGCCGGGTTTAAGCCAGTAGAGCAGGCTAAAGACGAACAGCAAGGCGCTGCATTGCATAAAGAGATATTGCAGCCCTACCACGATCTTGTCGCTATGGGTAAAGACGCTGATGAAACGGAGGTATTTGGAATAGGCTACCGGCCACATGTTGACGTCGGCGTTATTCGCTGCGGCCTCCAGATAGGAATAGCTGTCCGGCATGTAGTTGGCAAAGGGATACCGGAACTTGAAGATGACGAATTCGATGAGAAAAGCTGCGATGCCGACCAGCCACCACGCGCGATTGGGCTTGTTCTTCCAAAGATAATCGACCAGGAAGGGTGATCTAACAGGCCGGCGCTCCCCGGTTTTTTCGGTAACGGCTTGTTTTTCCTCATGGTATTCCTGCTCCGTGTTGATGGCCCAGATATTGGCCTTGGCGGTGACGCCGGCGGCGATATTATCAACGGCTACCATGGCGGTCAACATGGAATGGTCCGCGTTGTTGTATTTGTGCATCCCGTTGCGGCCGACCAGGAAAAGATTCTCGAAGGTATCGGTATAAGCCCGTACCTGGTCGAATTCGTTATAGGTTCCGAAATAGGCAGGATAGGTTTTCTCCATGCGTTTAACGACACTGTCCAACACGTCTTCGGGTTGCGCCAGATCCATCTGTTGTAACTCTTTGATGGCAAACTGCTGGATGGTTTCATCCGACTCGGCCCAGAAAGCGTCGCTCTTATTGCAGAAATACTCCATCCCGATCCAGGTCGTATCCGGGTCTTTGACCATGCCGCCACCCCAGTTGTTGTAAATCATCAAACGGCCGACCTTCACGTCGCGTTCCTGGATATAGATCCAGTTGTCCTTGAGGTCTTGTGAGAGCTTGTTCAGTAAGATTCCGACGTTGATGAAGTCGCGGTATTGGAGTCCGGCGGCGATCTCGCGGACCTTTGGGGGTACGGAAGCACCCATTCCGCCAATCAGCTCTTGTACGGGCATCGTGGAGAAGAAATAGTCTCCCTCCCAGGTGGTGGTTTGACCCGTTTGTGAGTTGACAGTGACTACGGAATGGATGGATCCCTCATGTGTGTGTATATGTTGTACGTCCTGGTGCTGATAGATCTGGCCCCCCATGGCCCGGACCTGGCGCGCTACTTCTTCCCAAAGGGAGCCTGGTCCATATTTCGGGTAGAGGAATTGTTCGATCAGACTGGTCT
>Ga0210396_10002786_pt1 | contig 17638 bp, 11 predicted proteins | sample IncBWH17OmetaG_FD_155466 | JGI IMG/M metagenome (GOLD analysis project Ga0210396, IMG submission 155466) | Forest soil microbial communities from Barre Woods Harvard Forest LTER site, Petersham, Massachusetts, United States - Inc-BW-H-17-O ... | reverse complement strand
ACCCGCTCCGCGTCCCCGTCAAAGAGCCTGCGCGGCAGGTCGGCCAGGATGGCGGTGACGGCCATCAGGTCCGCCTCGAAGCGGCGTACTTCGCCGCCGCCGAGGAACAGCGGACGGCACGCGAGCCGGCGTCCGTGGGGGTCCAGGCCGGCGAATGGCCCGGTATTCGGGTCAACGGCGTTGAGCGGGTCGCCCGGGTTGCTGGTCGCGCGGCGGTTGAAGAGCTCCGTTATCGGGTCGATTGCAGTGGATGCGCTGGTCACCGCGCCTCCACGCGACGGTCTATCACGGGCCTGATCTTCCCGCTCACGGGATTGCGCTCCAGGTAGCCGTCGGGGTGGCACTCGACCTCGAAGCGGAACATCTCGATCGAATCGTCGAACGCCTGGTAGTCGCTGAGCACCTCGAAGGTTCCGGCAAGGTGCGCGCGGACCGCTTCCGGTTCCACGGTGTGGGGTGATTCCGTGCGCAGCACGACCGTCTCCGTATGGCCCCTCGTGATGATCTCAACCTGCGCCGACGAGATACCGAAGCGCGCGAGCTCGGCCATGATCTCGCTGTGGAGCACGCTTCTGGTCTTGACCTTGATCATGCCGTCGGAGCGCCCCAGGTACTCCAGCACGCGGCCATCGCGCCCGCAGGCACAGGTGCAGCGCACGATGCGCCCGACATCGCCTATCCTGTAGCGGATCAGCGGCCAGTCGAACTTCTGCATGCACGTAACCAGCAGGTCGCCGGCCTCCCCGTCCGGTAGCGGGCGGCCCTGCGAATCGACAACCTCGAGCAAGCTGAAGTCCTCGCACAGATGGTGCAGGTTGCCGCTCATCACGCCGCATTGGTAGCCAAGCTGGGCACCGTCATTGGCGGCGAGCACGCTGCAGATGCTCAGCACGCCGAGATCGTCGCGGAGCCACCGCTTGTCGGGCTCGGCCATGGGGCTGCCGCCGTAGATGACCTTCTCGATCCTCAGCCCGGGCTCGAGGGCCTTAGCGTCGCGCAACAGCGGCACCAGCAGCGAGGGCTGGCCAAGGACGACGTTGGCGCCGAAGTCGCGGACAAAGGTCACCAGATCCTTGGCGGTGATGGTATGACCGAAGCTGTAGGCCTCGACCGGCATGCGGGCGATCTCGTTCTGGCTGGTGACGAGGCCGCCGTACAGGCTGCCGCCGTACAGGACGTTGACGATCCGGTCGCCGGGGCGCAGCCTGCATTCGTACAGCATGGCGATCGCTTCGCGGACCATGTTGTCCCAGTCGTCCAGCGAGTACATGACGTAACGGAGCGCGCCCGTTGTCGCGCCGCTGCGCAGCACCTCGCCGCTAGGCGGCGCGCCGGTGGACAAGCCGCGACCCGCGGGGGGCGAGTTGGCCTCCAGGTCCTCCTTCTCCATGACCGGCAGCGCCGCGAGATCCGCACGGTCGCACACCCGTGGGGCTTCGCTCAAGTACGGGGTGCGGCGCGCCGTGCCGACCAGGTAGCGGAGCTTAGCCGCGATCCGGCCGTCGTAGTCGGGGTCGGCGTCACGCACGGCCGCCAGCCGCCCGCCGACCAGGTACTCACGGCGGAAAAGCCGCCCCGTCCAGGCCGAACGGCAATCGAGGCGGACCGCGCTCGCCGCCATGCGGCGCGCGGCCTCCGGTGTCGTGTCCGGTCCTGGGCTAATCCTGATGGCCTCGCCATCGGGATTAGCCGCCGGGTCCGCGACCGCCCATAGCACGTCGTCGGCCCACGTGGCGGGCACCACGAGGTCGGGGACCGCGACCGGCACGGCGCCCCGCACCGCCTCGCCGGCGGCGGCGAACCTGGACGGCGGCAGCGGGTGACCGTACCCGCGTAGCAGGCCGGCCAGTTCGGCCCAGAATGCGGCGTGCCCGCCGCGGATCACGACCTCGTTGCCCGCGGCCCAGCCGAGCAGGAGCCCGCGCAGCGTGTTGCCACGGCGCAGGTCGTCGAGTACGACCGTGCCCACCGGGCGGAACTCGATGACCTCGTCGGTGTCGGTCTGATGCTGCCATGGATACTGGCCAAGCCCGCCGAACATGTCGTCAAGGCCGCGGGCCAGCGAGCCGACCGACCACAGCGGGGCCAGGCCGGCCGATCGAAGCAGCGCGGCCAGCTTGCCGCCGTCCGCCGCCGCTAGCTCCCGCTCACCACTCTCGACGGCCAGCAGGACGTCCGTCGGGTAGTACCGTTTCACTTCCGGCCCCGCGCTCATGACACGCCCTCGGACGTCACGACAGGCTCCTGACGAACCGACACAGCGGTCGCGCACATGGTCAGGAACTCAGCGAGGACCTCAGGGTCAGGGTGAGACGCCGCGATGAACACGGGAACGAGCCACTCCTGATAGGTGATCTTTCCGCCAGGTCCGTCGCTGAGCTCGATCTCGGCCAGCGTATGGATCTCGTCGACGAGCGGGCTGCCTGATACGAAGCCTGGTATGTCGAGCGTGAGCGGTCGGCCAGGGTCGAACAGGTGGCCGGGAAACAGTGCGAAACCGTGGAACCGGCCCGACGGCGGCTCAGGCTCGGGCCGTTCGAAACCCAGCCTGATCGCGATCTCGTGCGTGGGCAGGTGCACGCCGGTGCGGCGGAGAAACTCATCGACGATGCCCGCGCCGCCCAGCCGGTTGGCGACCTCGAGGAAGACCAGTTCGCCCGCTGGAGTCTGGAAGTACTCCAGGTGAAAACAGCCCTCGTCGACGCACACCCCGGCCAGCGCCCGTGCGATGAACCGCTCATGCGCGGGGTCGGTCGGTATCTGCACGGTAGCGATCGGCGCACCAAGCGCGAACTCGGCGAGCCTGCCGATGTACCGGCTCACGACCAGATCGGTGACCGCATGATGCTCAACCAGGCCGTCGGCGTGGAACATGTCGCCAGTTACGAATTCTTCGAGCTCGAAGGCGCCGGGCTCCTCCTGCGACCAGTACCTGGCGAGCGCGTCGGCCGCCGTCTGATGGACGCTCACGCCCGTGCTCGAGGCACCGCGCCGCGGCTTGACGACCGTGCGCCCGTCCCACGGCAGCGGCTGGCCAGGATCCGGGACCTCGACAAACCGCGGGTGGCGCACGCCCGCCTCGGCCACCGCGCGCTTCATGGCGACCTTGTCCCGCACGAGTTCGAGCTTGCGCTCGCTGGGGCCGGGGATGCGCAGGTGCTCGCGTATCCTGGCCGCCTCGAGGATGCCGAACTCAGACAGAGCGAGAACTTGCTCGAACCCGTCGGCCGGAGCGGTCCTCGCGATGATCTCCGAGGCCAGGTCCGACTCCCCGGGTACCTCGACTCGCGTGCAGCGCAGATCCCGCGGAACCTGAGCTAGATCGTGGCCGGCGCCGAAGTACCAGACGTCGTGTCGTTCGTGATCGATGCCCAGGTGGTACTGGATCTTGCGGTAGGGCACCTGGTGCATGATCAGTATCTTCATGAGCTCCGCTCCAGGGCGGTGATTCCCCAGGAAAAACCCATCGCGCTGGTGGCGAGCAGGATCAGCTCGCCCGATCGCAGCCGCCCGTCACGCTCAAGTTCGTCCAGCGCGACGAAGGTGTCCGCGCCGCCCATGTGAGCGCGCCGGTCGTAGGCGAACACGCTGCGCTCCTCGGGTATGCCCAGCTCCCGCAGCAACCGCAGGTGCATGTCGCGGTCACCGTGGTTGATCAGGAAGTGGGAGATGTCGCAGGGTTTGGCTCCGAGCGCGGTGAGGGTCTGCGCGACCAGGTCCGTGAAGTTCTCGACGTACGCGTCGGCAAGTCCTTCGCGGTGATCGCCACGGCGGATCAGCACCTTGCCGTCAAGGCGCTCGCCCCGGTAGTAGTCGCACCAGCCGGGATCGGTCCGCACGGCAGTGTGCAGCAGTGTGTAGGGGGTATGTCCGGCTGCCACGAGTAGGGCGGCTGCCGCGTCGCCGAAGTTGAATAGCGCCTTTGACTCCGGGTCGCTGAAATCGACCATCCGGGACAGCCGGTCGGCGACCAGCACAAGCGCGAGCGTCCGCGGTTCGCGCTCCACGCGGTCGGCGGCGATACGCAGCGCCGTCGTCCCCGCGCCGCAGAAGTTACCGACCTCGAAGCAGTGCGCTCGGGTAATACGCAGTTCACGCGCCACCGCCGCGGCGGGAGACCAGAACGGCAGGTCCCATTCGCCTGAGCCGGCGAAGAGCACATACCCGATGCGGCTAGCGTCGGCGCGGGCGACCACCTCGGCGCCGGCCCGCGCCGCCAGCTTCCACGACGGCTCGTCGTCCCCGAGCGCGGGCCAGGACCGGGTATGCGTGATCGCCAGGATGTCCGGCACCGGTACCCCGGAGGACGCGTGTATCTGCTCGACGGTCACGCGTCCCTCGGGGAACCGGACGGCCAGGTGGAGGATTCCGCTCACCGCATCGCCGCGTCGACGGGAGCGCTGGCACGCCCCGGGTCCTCGATGCTCACGCGATGAACGGTGCGGCCGACGCCGGGCGCTATCTCTGTCGCCGCGTGGTACGTCGTCTGCGTCTTCCAGATCACCAGGTCATTCGGGGTCCACACGTGGGTGTAGACGTTCGCGGGATCCTGGATGGTCTCGTTGAGCAAGTTGAAGTAGGCCTCGTTCTCGTTCGCGTCGAAACCGTCTACCCCGTGCATGTACTCGGGCGAGCCGTACACATAGTTGCGCCCGGTGTGCGAGTCCTTGCGGATCACCGGGTGCAGGCACGGCGGGTACTTCTCCTCGGCCAGCGCGCGGAACTCGGCGATAGACAAGCCCACGTGATCGGCCGTGATACGCAGGCGCTTGCTGACGGTATGTATGCCGATCCGTCCCTCGAGCTTGGTCTTCCACTCGGCCGGCAGCCGGTCGTAGACGTCGGAAGCGCCGGCGAACAAGGTGTGGCCCGTGGTAGAAGGCACGTTCACGCCGTGCAGCATTGTGTACGGCGCGGGGTCGGGGATATAGGAGGAATCCTGATGCCAGAAGTTGCCGACCCTAGCGACCCCGATCGGCTTGTTGTTCCGCACCTCGTTTGAGGAGATCATGATCTGCTCGTACTCGGGGTGGCGGTATTCGGTGATGACGAACGGCACCGGCTTGCCAAGCCGCTTGGCCAGGTCGATCTGCTGCCCGGGGGTCAGGCTGACGGAGCGGACCACGACGAGGTCACGCTCCTGCACTCCCTTGACCAGCTGGTCCCAGAGCTGCTGGTCAAGCAGGTCGTCGTAGGTGGTGTCGGTGAACTCCAGCCCGATGAACGGGGTGATTTCATGGACGCTCACTATGCCTCCAATGCGGGAGCTGTCGGATGGTTGTTCAGGCACTTGCGGAGCGCGGCAGCGAAACGGGCGATCTGCTCGGCGGTACGTGAGGGGGCGACGGTCACGCGGAACCGCTCGGCGCCGAGCGGGACCGACGGGAAGTTGATGGGCTGAACATAGATGTCAAACTCCTCGAGCAGCATGCGGGAAACCCGTTTGACCCGCCTGCCGCCGGACACCAGGACGGGGACGAGATGGCTGGGCGCGTCGATGAAGTCGACGTCGCGGTCGGTCAACTCGCGCTTCATCAGCCGCACCTTGTCACGGACCGTCTCACGCAACTGCCGCCCGCTCTCACCGCGCACCAGCTCCAGACTGCGCTGTGATGCGTCGAGAACGGGCCGCGGTGCCGTAGTGGTGAAGATGAACCCCGGTGCCTTCGAGCGCACAAAGTCCAGAACGGAGTCCGGACCGGCGACGAAGCCGCCGAAGGTGCCGAGCGCCTTGCTGAACACCCCCTGGATAAAGGTGATGCGGTCCTCTCCGAGCTGCTCGCACCGGCCGGCACCGGTCGGTCCGGTCATGCCGATGGCATGTGTTTCATCCAGATAGGTCAGCGCGCCGTAGCGATCGGCAAGGTCACAGATCTCGCTGATCGGACTGTGGTCGCCTTCCATCGAGTACACGGACTCGAAAACGATGAGTTTCTGGGCCTCCGGCTCAGACTCCCCCAGCAGCTTCTCGAGTGCCGCGATGTCGTTGTGCGGGAAAATATGCTTGCGGGTGGCCGAGCGCCTGACGCCCTCGATGAGCGAGCGATGGTTCAGCTCGTCCGAGTACACGACCATGTCCGGAGCCACGGACAGCAGCGTCGAGAGCGTCTCGAAGTTCGCCGTGTACCCGGTGCTGAACAGCAGGGCCCGCTCCTTGCCATACCAGGCCGCGAGACTCTCCTCAAGCTCTACGTGCGCCTGACTCGTGCCCGCGATGTTGCGCGAACCGCCGCTGCCCACTCCGTGTTCGATGGTCGAGTCGACCTGCGCGCGGATGACGTCGGGATGCCGGCTCATGTCGAGGTAGTCGTTGGAGCACCAGACCTCGATCCGCCTGCCCTCGTGCATGGCGCATCCGGGCTCGCTCGCGACGGTTGAGCAGGGTGTGAACTCACGGTAGATTCCGTCGGCACGCAGGGTCTCGACGCCGCTCGCGCAAACGTCGAAGACTGTTGGACGAGACGCCGACGACGCCGGGTTGGAAGCATGTGCTGTCGACAAATCCAGCCTCCTTCTGCGCACCGCCCGTTCCCCCCGGATAGTCCAGAAGGATCGTCCAGTAAGCGGGTTACTCATCCGCCGCTGAGGCAATACCGCACCGTCGCCGACTCGGGCACGGAACGGTACCGCGCCTGGTCCCCCTGGGTTTCCCGGCCTTCCTGATGCGATGGCGACGGCTGCCGCCAGCTTGAGGATTCCGTTATGCTCCGCGTTGCGTTGTGACGTTTTGTTGCGTCGAGACGATACGGGATCTATCCTCGGGGAACTGCGTTGAAGTCCTGTTGCACTTTCACGGGGCTAGCTCAACACGGGGGCACAGGCAGGGAATGTTCTGTCAGGGGCACGCGATGTGGTTCGCGCTATTAGGGCCATTGCTGGTCCAAGACGGGGCCGCGTTCGTTGATGTGCCGAAAGGGCGGCAGCGGGTGCTGCTCGCGGCCTTGCTGCTGCATGCGGGAAAGCCGGTGGCAGCTGACGCGCTCGCCGAGATGGTATGGGATCGGGTACCCCCGCCCGGCGCGGACGTGACTCTGCGATCACACGTGCTGCGGCTTCGCCGCGTCCTGGGGCCGCGGGCGGGACCCCGGCTGATGACGTGTTCCCCCGGCTACCTCCTCCAAGCGGAAGACGACGAGGTGGATCTGCTACGGTTCCGCTTCCTGTGCCGGGACGGCGGCGCCGCCGTCCGAGCCGGTGCCTGGGGGCGGGCTCACGTGCTGCTGGGCGAGGCGCTGGGCCTGTGGCGCGGCGCGCCGCTGGCCGATATCCCCTCCGAGTCGCTGCGCCAGGAGGAGATCCAGGACCTGGAGGCGCTGCGGCTGCAAGCCGAGGAATGGCGGATCGACGCCGCGCTGCACCTGGGCGGTCACGCCGAGCTGGTGCCGGGGCTGCAGTCCCTGATCGTGCGGCATCCACTGCGGGAACGTTTCCATAGCCAGCTCGTGCTTGCCCTGTACCGGTGCGGCCGCCAGGCTGAGGCACTTGCTGCCTACCAGCGTGCCCGTGATGTCCTGATCGAGGAGCTCGGCGCCGAACCAGGACCGGAGCTGCGGGAACTGCACCAGCGGGTACTGTCAGGCGACCCGACGCTGACGGTCACCGAGCCGACGCGACCCGTGGAAGCTGAACCGCGGCGGGCAGTGCCGCGGGAACTGCCGCCGACGGTGCAGGGCTTTACCGGCCGCCAGGCCGAACTCAAGGCGCTGACCAGACTGCTGGATCGTCCCTGCACGCAGGGCGCCGAGGCGATCATGATCTGGGCGATCGGCGGGACGGCCGGGGTGGGCAAGACCGCGCTGGCGGTGCACTGGGCGCACCAGGCCGCCTGGCGATTCCCCGACGGGCAGCTCTACGTGAACCTGCGCGGCTATGACCAGGGCCAGCCGATGTCGGCCGCCGACGCGCTGGCCGGGTTCCTGCGCTCGTTGGGCGTGCCCGGCCAGGACATCCCGCCGGAGGCGGACGAGCGCGCCGCCCGCTACCGCAGCCGGCTGGCGGGCAAGCGGATGCTGATCGTGCTGGACAACGCCGGATCGGCCGATCAGGTCCGGCCGCTGCTACCCGGTACCCCCACCTGCACCGTGGTGGTGACCAGCAGGGATGCGCTGGCCGGGCTGACGGTCAGGGACGGTGCGGCCCGGCTGGACTTGGGCGTGCTCCCGCTGGAGGATGCGGTCGCACTGCTGCGGACGCTGATCGGGGCACGGGTGGACGCCGAACCCGGTGCGGCCGCCGAACTGGCCGGCCAGTGCTGCCGGCTGCCGCTGGCATTGCGGGTGGCGGCCGAGCTCGCTGCCCGCCACCCGGCCACATCGCTGGCCGAACTCACAGGTGAGCTGGGTGACCTGCGCACGCGCCTGGACCTGCTGGCGGCGGGCGGGGACCCAAGTACCCAGGTGCGGGCCGTGTTCTCCTGGTCCTGCCGCCGCCTTGACGCTGATGACGTCCGGACCTTCCGGCTGCTCGGCTTGCATCCCGGTCCCGGCTTCGAACCATATGCGGCGGCGGCCCTCACCGGCGCGACCGTGCCGCAGGCCCGCCGGGTACTGGACGTGCTGGCCCGCACGCACCTGATCGTGCCCGCCCCACCGGGCCGGTACCGCATGCATGATCTGCTGCGGGGCTACGCCTGCGAACTCGCCGCCACTGTGGACGGCGAGCAGGAGCAGCGCGCGGCGCTGACCCGCCTGTTCGATCATTACCTGCATACCGCCGCGGCGGCGATGGACACTCTGTACCCGGCCGAGCGCCACCGCCGTCCGCGCATCCCCGGGCCAGCCACCCCGGTCCCGCCGCTGCCCGATCCCGCCGCCGCGCGGGACTGGCTGGATCGCGAACGCGCTGTTCTGATCGCGGTCGCCGGACACACCGCAGCCCACGGCTGGCCTGGCCATGCCACCCGGCTGGCGGCCACCCTCGCAAGCTACCTGCACAGCGGAGACTACGTCCCCGAGGCCCTCAGCGTCTTCAGCCACGCGCTCGCCGCCGCCCGCCGCACTGGTGACCGCCTGGCCGAGGCAACGGCCCTCAACCAGCTCGGATACGTCGACTGGCGGCAAAGCCGCCTTCGGCAGGCCGCTGACCGCAACAGGCAGGCGCTGGCCCTGTTCCATGCCGCAGGCGACCGAGCCAGTGAGGCTCTCGTGCTGGGGAACATCGGCATCATTGAGGTGGCGCTGGGCCGCTACGAGCACGCCGCCCGCCATCAGCAGGAAGCCGGCGCCATCTTCCGCGACATCGGGGACTGCCTCGGCGAGGCACGTGCGCTCGGCAACCTCGGCCTGGCCCGGCAACGACAAGGCCGTTACCAGGAGGCGATCGGTTATCACCAGCAGAGCCTCGGCCTGTGCAGCGAGATCGGCGATCGTACGGGCGAAGCGTGGGCGCTGACCCGGCTCGGCGCCATGGACCTGCGGCTGGGCCGCTATCAGCACGCGGCCGGATACCTGAAGCAAGGTCTGACCCTGTTCCAGGAAATTGGTAATAACGGCGGCGTGGCCGAGGTTCTGATCAGGCTCGGCGAGGTTTACCTGGAACTGCGCCGCTACGAGCGAGCTGCTGAGAACTTTGAGCGCGGCCTGGCCACGTTCCGGGAGATCGGCGATCCGGAAATGGAGGCCGAGGCGCTCAACGGCCTTGGCAATGTTCTCTTCAGGAAAGGTGCGGTCGATAAGGCACGCGAGAATCACGCCGCAGCACTGCCACTCGCATCAGAAGCCGGCTCACCGCTGGCGCAGGCCCACGCGCATAGCGGCCTCGCCCGCGCCTACCAGGCCAGCGGCGACTCGCCGCAGGCCCGGCAGCACTGGCGGGAAGCCGTCACCCGCTACGCCGCCATCGGCGCCCCGGAAGCCTACGAAATCCGCGCTCTGCTCGCCCGGGTTGGCTGCGACGGCGATGGCCATCAGGACACGGAGGCGGTCCAGGCACAAGCGGCGGGCGCTGGCGATCCACCTAGCTGGGATGGCGGCGGTTGAGATTAGCCGCGACGCCGTTCGGGATAAAGATCTTGACTATCCGGCGGCCTCGAAGGCGCGGCCGACCTCGCGAGCATCTTCGTTGCCGCTGTGACGAACGCGGCCTGCTGCGCCTCGGTGGGATACGTGGGCGTCGAGCCGGCGGTGGCCCGCCTGGCACCCCACCCGTCAAACAAATGCAACGTCTAAACAAAAGCCGGAGACGATAAGCGCGGCGAGTGGTGTTCCGTGCCTGAGTATGTACTCTGGCGCGGATATCGCCGCTAAGTACACGCTCAGAGACTCCACGCTTGGCAAACTCGTTGAGATAAGGTTTTGGGGTTCCGGCCGACGTTCGTGATCCGGAGAGTGAGTTCAGCTCTGCCTGGGGGGAATCATGGGAGATGCTAGGCCCCGGTACGACTTCTTCATCGCGCATGCGGGCCCCGACAGGGAAGCCGCCGAGCACTTGTTCGATCTTCTCAAAGAGCGGTCCGCGCCGTTCCTTGATTCCCGGATGCTGAAGCCTGGTGACGACTGGGACCATGAACTCGCCCGTGCTCAGCAGCAATCGAGGATCACGATTGTCCTGGTCTCCTCCGGGACCGGCGATGCTTTCTACGAACGCGAAGAAATCGCCGCGGCCGTTTCTCTCGCCCGCACGAATCCCGAAGGTCATCGGGTGGTGCCCATCTATCTCGACGCTGGCGCCGAGGTACCGTACGGGCTTCGGCTCAAGCACGCTATGCACGTCGACGCGGGATATCCGCTGGAGGCGGCGGCCCGCGATCTCCTCAAGCTAACGCCCGATGTGCGGCCGCACAGCAGGGTCAGCTACGCGAGCCTGCAGTTCGAAGGCATCTTGGCCGGCGGCGATGAGGAGGAACTGTACGCGGTGGCCTTCTCCCCGTCGGGTGACATCGCCGCCGGCAGTGCGGGCAAGATCCTCTTCTGGGATCGCGGCGAGCCTGCAGCGCCGCGCATCTTCGAGCAAGCCGGTTTCGTTTACTCGGTCGCTTTCTCCGCCGATGGCGAGTGGCTGGCGAGCGGCGGCGCGGACGGCACGGTGCGGGTGTACCGCGTCAGGGACGGCTCCCTGAGATGGCCGCCGAAGACGCACGACGAGGCCGTTTACTCGGTGGCATTTTCCCGTGACGGCTCGCGGGTGGCAAGCGGCGGCTACGACCGCGTGGTCAAGTTGTGGGACGCTCACACCGGACGGCCCCAACCGGAACTCCACCGCAAAGGCCGGGTTGGATCGGTCGCCTTCTCGCCCGCAGAGCCCCGTCTGCTGGCCGTCGGGGACCTCGACGACACGGTGACTCTGTGGGACGGTCGGGTCGCCCACGAACTCAAGGGTCACACGAGTTCGGTCGAGACCGTGGCGTTCTCTCCGGACGGACGGCTCCTCGCCAGTGCCGGGCTCGATAAAGTCGTGCGCGTTTGGGACGTGCACACACGACGGCCGAGGTGGCAAGGTCGGGGACACGAGTACCTGATCCGCTCCGTCTGCTTCAGCCCCGATGGCGACACAGTGGCCAGCGCGAGCTGGGACGAGACCGTCAGGCTGTGGGACGCGCACTCCGGAGAGCCCAAAGAGGTGTTGCCGTGGGAAGAACTCAAGCAGAGCCACCGCTGGCACACAGACTGGATCTGGTCGATAGCGTTCTCGGAGAACGGGATGCTCGTCGCGACAGGAGGCTCGGATGGCAAGCTCATCCTGCTGCGCGTTGAAGAGCCCGCGTAGGGTGGTACCGCAAACGGCGGACTTATTCTGTTCAGCGCGCCGCGCTTGTATAAATGTCTATGAGTGACCTACCAGGTCATTACATGGGTGGCTTTGTGTTGCCCAGAAAGCCCTGGTCAGACTCGTGTAATGTTGCGCTTGATGTTCCCGGTATGTGATTTAATCAACCCGTGGGGATCGAACCCGAGCTCGAATGGCCCGACAGCCTCGATGTCCCGGCGCTGCTGTCAAGCGGCTGGAATCCTCATCCCTTTCGCGAGTTCATCGTCAAGGTTCACAGCCGGTGCGACCTGTCCTGTGACTACTGCTACATATACGAGATGGCCGACCAATCGTGGCGGCACAAACCACGCGCCATGTCCGCGGAGACGGCCCAGCTCGCCGCCACCCGCATCGGTGAGCACGCCCGGTCGCACGGACTTGAGCGTGTGGCGGTGATCCTGCACGGCGGCGAGCCACTTCTGGCCGGCCGGGATCTGATCTCGCTGCTGGTGACATCGGCAAGACGGGAAGCCGGTTCAGGCGTGGTCGTCGACGCCAGCATGCAGACGAACGGGGTGGGGCTCGACGACTCGTATCTGCGGTTGTTCGATGAGCTTAGCCTCCGGGTCGGGGTAAGTCTGGACGGCACGGCCCGGGCGCACGACAGGCACCGCCGCTTCGCGAGCGGCCGGGGCAGCTACAGCGCGGTGTCAGCTGGCCTGCGTCGGCTTCAGCGGTTTCCGCACCTGTTCAGCGGGTTGTTGTGCACCATCGACCTGCGCAACGATCCGGTTCGCACCTATGAGGCGCTCGCCGAGTTCGATCCGCCGAAGATCGACTTCCTGCTGCCGCACGGTACCTGGCTACGGCCGCCGCCGGGGCGGGTGCCGGACGCCACTCAGACACCGTACGCGGACTGGCTGATCGCGGTGTTCGATCACTGGTACCCTGCGCCCCGGACCCGCGTTCGGCTGTTCGAGGAGATCATGAGCCTGCTGCTCGGCGGGACATCAGATTCCGAGATCGTGGGCCTGTCCCCGGCCCGGATGGTGGTCATTGAGACTGACGGCTCGATCGAGCAGGCCGACACTCTCAAGGTGGCGTTCGACCAGGCTCCGGCCACCGGGCTGCACCTTCGCGCCGAACCGCTCGATGCCGCGCTCATGCTCCCGGCGATCGCGGCCCGGCAACTGGGGGTGCAGGCACTCTCCCCGAAGTGCCGGGCCTGCCGCGTGCACCAGGTGTGCGGCGGCGGGCTGTACGCGCATCGCTACCGGGCTGGCACCGGATTCGCGAACCCGTCGGTCTACTGCCCTGACCTGATGCGGCTCATCGGCCACATCAGGAAGCGGATCCAGGCCGACCTCGACCAGCACCTGGCCCGGAGGGCAACGCCATGAACATCGCGCATCATTCCATGCCGCGGGACATGTTCCGGGCCCTGGCCCGCGGCGATGGCGGCGCCGCCATCAGGGAACTGAGGGCCGCACAGTACAGCAAGCACCTCATACTGCTACACGGCGTCCGTGCCGCGGCCCGGGCCGACGGCCTGGGCGAGGCGCCGGGCTACCGGCTTCTCGCCGAGGCGCAGCGGCTCGATCCCGATGCGGTCGAGGCCGTGATCGCCTATCCTTCGGTCGGCGCATGGGCCCTGCGCACCCTCCGCGGCGATCAGGCATTCCCGGGCGCGACGCCTGACGGGATCGCCGCGATCGCGGCGGCCGCGGCCATCAGAGCCGGGCTGAGCGCGGAGATCGAAGTACCCGTGATCGAGGGCCGCGTCATGCTTCCGTCGCTCGGCGCCGCCGCTGCCAGCGGGGCTACAGCGGTGGTGCGAACAAGTCCGGCGGCGGTCTCATCGGCCGGGCTGCGGGTCTCGGCGACCGCGGGCGCCCCCGGGTGGGAAGAGGTCCGCCGGGTCCGCGCCGGCGCGGTCAGCGTACTCGTCGATGACCTCGACCCGTTCCGGATGCCAGCCGCGAGCGACCTAGCGCCCCGCCTCACCGCCGCGCAGACGGCCGAATTGGGTACGATGCTGGCCGGCGCCTGGCCACTGCTCGGGCCCGCCGCGGCCGCCGAGGTGGCCGCGGCAGTGCGGGTAATCGTCCCGCACCTGGCGCCCGCCGCCGGTCACATTAGCTCGTCCTCACCGGAAACCTTCGGCACGGTGGCGATGTCCAAGCAGCCCGACGGGTATACCTGCGCCGCGACCCTGGTTCACGAAGTGCAGCATCTGAAGCTGAGCGCGCTGCTAGACCTCGTCCAGCTGCTGCTGCCTGATGACGGGAAGCGCTACTACGCGCCCTGGCGATCCGATCCGCGACCGCTCAGCGGCCTGCTTCAGGGCGCCTACGCGTTTCTCGGCGTAAGCGCGTTCTGGCGGCGCCAGCGGCGGCGGGCCGATGGAATGGTCCGGCAACGGGCCAACACCGAGTTCGCCCGTTGGCGCTCAGGAGCCGCGGCGGTCGCGGCAACGCTGCGGTCCAGCGGCCGGCTCACCGCTGCCGGACAGGACTTCGTCGGCGAGATGACGCGCGTCTTGGACGCGTGGCAGCGCGAACCGGTGCCCGACGAAGCCCTGGCTGTCGCCCGGTGCGAGGCTGACCTGCACCTGACCCGCTGGCAAGCGGAGAACAAGCTGCCTGCGCTGTAGCGCCCGCTGGCGGTGCCTGCGCCCGGTCAGATCGGTGGCGGGTCGAAGTCCTGGTCGAGCCGCTGACCCGCGGCGGCGACCATGGCATCGGGATGGTCGGGCCCCAGGGTGGCCGCGTGCCGCGCCCTCGTGTCGGAAAGCAACGCGTCCGCCTCAGCGACCGCGCCCGATTCCCGCAAGTCCAGGGACAGGTTCGCCGCGCATGCCAGCGTGGTCGGATGGTCCTCCCCGAGCAGGGTACGCAGCCGTCGCAGCGTATCCTCGCCGAGTTCGAGCGCCTGGTCCGGCAGGCCGGCGACCGCGAGGTCGCTCGCCAGGTTGACGGCTACCACCAGCGAGTAGTGGTGGTCGCGGCTCACCCGCGCGTCCAGCCCGGCCAAGGCCTGCTCGTTAAGCTGGCGAGCACCGACGGGATCGCCGGTGACCCGCCGGAGCACCGCGAGGTTGCCCATGCAGCCGAAGTAATACGGGTGTTCCGGGCCATAGACGTCGGGATACCGGCTAACGGCCTGTTCGGCCATGCTGAGGGCCTCGTCGAGGTGATCGGTGGTCCGCAGCAGGTTGGTCAGGCTGATGCCGATGGCAAGCGTATCGGGGTGACGCTCGCCCAGCAGACGGCTGCACAGCTCGTAGGTCTCCGTGGCGATCCGCAGCCCTGTCTCCCGCTCTTCCGGGATCCGCCGGGCCGCGCTCGACACCGCGCTCGCGCTGCGCAAAGTCATGATGTGCTCTGCTCCCAGCCGTTCCCGGCCGAAGTCCCACGCGTCCTCGCCCACGTCACGGGCTTCGCGGTAGCCTCCGCAGAGCCGGACGGCCCAAGCCAGGCCGTTCCAGGTGCCGAGCAGGTCCGCGCTCGGCAGGTCTTCCACGGGCGCCGCGCTCATCAGGCGGAATGCCCGCTGGTACAGGTCTCTGGCCCCTTCGTAGTCGCCGTCCAGCCCGTAATCGAGAGCTACGCTGGACAGGACGCGCAGGGTCCGCGGGTCGGTCGGCTCGTAGTCTTGCTCCAGGATGTCCCTGGTCTCCTCGTCCAGCGCGCGGGCTTCGCGGAAACTGCCGCGCGCACGCAGGTCGGCGCCGAACGACATCCGCATCGTCAGGGTCAGCGGATCTCGTTGACCAAGGATGACGCGACAGCGGCCCAGGGTCGCTTCGGCGAGCCGGTAGGACTCCGGGTACCGGCCCAGCAGCCGGAGGGTGTTGCTCAAGTGGCGCTGTGCATGGAGGACATCCGGGCTGTCCGCACCCGAGTCCTCCGTCCATCGCGCGATGAACCGCTCGGCGACGGACAGGCACGACGAAAGGTCGCCGGACAGGTAGAGGTAGCGCATCATGTTCAGCGCGAACTCACGGACCGCGGGCTTGCTGCTCAGCACCAGCCCGGTGGATTCCGAGGTCAGGTGTGGCAGTAGCTCGCGATATTGCGACCACTGCCGGTCGTCGGCGGCGTTCTTGGGTGCCGCGGCGGCGAGGATGAGATGCACCTGATCGCGATAGTCCGCCTGCTGCTCGTCGTCCAGCTCATCCCTGAGCAGCGCCTGGATCAGCCGGTGCACCGAGACCGAACGGCCGTCGATCGTGACCAGGGCGAACCGCCCTAGCTCGCGGATGGCCCGGGCCAGCAGGATCGGGTCCGACATCACGGCGGTCGCCTTACCTCCGGCCGCCTGGGTCCCGCGACGGAACACATCGGTCGGAATCGGCTCAGGGCCGAAGAACGCGCAGCACCGCAGCAATTCCCTGGCCTGGGGTAGCTGCCGCTCAAGGGTGGCGACCGAGAGCTTCCACGCCGCGGTCATTGACATCGGATAGTCCGGGGACTTTCCCTCGGACATGATTCCCGTGACCTGCTCATGCAGCAGCCGCGAATACTCGCCCACCGGCATCCCGGTCTCGGCCAGCATTGCGCCGGCTTGGTCAAGCGCCAGCGGGAGATCACCGAGGTGCTCTGCCAGATGATCGGCATCGGCTTCCGTGAGCCCTTTGGGAACGCGTTTGATGAGGAATTCCACGCTCTCCGAACGGGTGAAAACGTTCATCGAGACGGTATCGATGACGGACTGCCACCGGTGGTTCCTCGAGGTGATGAGAACGTCACCGGGACCGCTCGGGATCAGGTCCAGGATCTCTTCCGGCTGGTCGGCATTGTCAAAGATCAGCAGCCAGCGACCGTACGGATCGCCGCGCCGGAGCGAATCGAGTGCCGCGGCGGCGGCGCTGTCAATCCCGGACGCGGCCTCGAGGCCGAGCCGACCCGCCAGGGCGGCAAGGGATGCCCGCACCAGCGGAAGCTGATCGGCGGGGATCCACCAGACTAGGTCGTAATCGGAGCGGAACCGGTATGCGTACTCGATGGCCACGGCGGTCTTTCCCACGCCGCCGAGCCCCTGCAGAACGCGGGGCAGAGGATCCTCGGGCAGAACGGCGGTGATCTTACTCGCCACGCTCTCCCGCAACCGGGTGAGAATATCCGTCCGGCCGGTGAAGTTCTTATTGCGCTGAGGTACATTTCCCCAGATGGTCGGTACAGCCGCGAGCGGCGCTCCCGCGTCAGCTAACGTCATAGCGCGAGGATATCGGGCAACTCGGGCTACGGACAGTAGTCGTCTACGGTCGTCTATATTGAATGAATATTGTCTATATAGATCCTCTCCTTCTTGAGGCTTTGCCTCGTTCCTTACGCTTGCCGTTTATCGTCGGTGCGCCCTGGTATCGGAAGTGTGGCGCATCCGGAGCTAGCCACAACCGGCCGACCTGTGGCAAGCTGCATGTTGTTTACCTCTCGCGACGGGGAGCATCATGAACGAAGACCTGGCCGACGGCTTGCTGCTTGATGTCCGTGGAATCGCCCTCGCTGACCCGAGTTTTGGCGAAGACGGGTCAGCCCTCGACAAGGTACTTCACCGGCTTCTCACATCTAACTTTGATGCCAATTACAATAGTTTCAGCTCAATGATCTAGGATCATTGTTCCAGTTCGGTGCAAGTTATGGGGATTCCGCGGCCCTGGCGAGCCAATGCACCAGGAGGTACCGGGCGAACGAGCTTGGCGAGTCAGGCGCCGGATACGCCGTACCTCGGGCTGCGCACCTTCGGCCAGACCGATCAAGACACTTTCTTCGGGCGCGCCGTCGACGCGGATGCCATCGCGCAACACTGGCGGGCAAACCCCCTCACGATCGTCGCGGGACCGGTCGCCTCCGGGAAGTCCTCGCTGCTCCAGGCGGGCGTTTACCCGTTAATGAGCGGTCGTCGGTGGGACATCCTGCCGCCGGGACGGATGTCCTATGAGGCAAAGTTC
>Ga0210396_10002785_pt1 | contig 17640 bp, 17 predicted proteins | sample IncBWH17OmetaG_FD_155466 | JGI IMG/M metagenome (GOLD analysis project Ga0210396, IMG submission 155466) | Forest soil microbial communities from Barre Woods Harvard Forest LTER site, Petersham, Massachusetts, United States - Inc-BW-H-17-O ... | reverse complement strand
CTATATCACCCTCGGGCAGAGTGCCGTGACCCTCAGCGGCGGCGAAGCCCAACGGGTAAAGCTGGGCACGGAACTCGGGAAAAAGGATACGGGCAAGACCTTCTATATCCTCGACGAACCCACTACCGGCCTTCACTTCGAAGATATCCGCCACCTGCTCGATGTCCTGAACAAATTAGTCGATAGGGGTAATTCCGTGTTGGTCATCGAACACAATATGGACGTCATCAAAGTGGCCGACCATATTATCGACCTCGGACCGGAAGGGGGCGACGGCGGCGGCAGGATACTCTTCGAAGGCACCCCGGAAGAGCTGGTCAAAAATAAAGAAAGCTTCACGGCAAAATTTTTGAAAGAAGAACTGAAAGCATAGGCTAATGCAACGAATTATTATCGACATGGACGAAGTCATCGCCGACCCGATGGGCGAAATGATCCGATGGTACAATGACGAATACGGCGCCGAACCCGATAAAAACAAAATGGTCGGATCATGGGTCAAAGGATTCCCCGAAGAACACCAGGCGTTGATCATGGAACGACTTAAAGCCCCCGGCTTCTTCCGGCACCTGCCCGTCATGGAAGATGCCGTCGACGTCCTGCGCCGGCTCAACGAACGCTACGAAGTCTTCATCGTCTCCGCGGCGATGGAGTTCCCCAACTCTCTCAAGGACAAATACGACTGGCTCATGGAGCATTTTCCGTTCTTCACCTGGAGGCAGATAGCCCTCACCGGTAGTAAAGACCTGGTATTCGGCGATTTTATGATCGACGACCATGTCAAGAACCTGAAGAATTTCAAAGGGAAGCCCTATCTCTATACCTCCGCCCATAACCTCACGGTCACCGGCTACGACCGCATCGGCAATTGGAAAGAGGCCGCAGATATCTTCCTCAGGTAGACGCGACCTGGCGGTGGTGGCCGGCCCCGGAATAACAATGGCCCCGCGAGGGGCCATGTCGAATCTATGGGGTTAGGGATTAAGTCCTTTGCACAAAAGCTCCAATAAGCAGCAGCAGGGAGTGATTAATAAAATCTTGTTTGTAAAGGGTACCTTAATAGGGAACGGATCAGGTTTTACTTAACCTTCGGATATTCGGATTTTACCAATTTCCCTGCTTGCTTATTGGTTAGGCGTTTATCGTCATCTTACCGTGAGCTGACCGTTTTCGATCCGCTCGTCGTCAGTGAAGACTTCGAAAAGAAAATTACCTTCGGAAATATTGGTCAGGACAGTAGTCTCCTTGTTGCGGATATGGGTCTGACTGACCAGTCGGCCATCCATATCGAAAAGGAACAGCTGGTAGACCTTACCGTCTTCTCCATTGGCGGAAAAGAACAGCACCTGCTGCCGCGCATCCGGGTAAAGCCGGATCTTGTACTTCTTGCTGCTTTGGGACTTGTTGACCTGGATACTATGGATAGTATCGTAACCTGAACCCGGGAAAGTTAAATGCCCGCCGGAAGGGTTGGCGTCGGCGGCATAGGCGGTGAATTGAACGCATAGGGCCAGGCCGATAACCGGGATACCCCTGCTTAAGGCGTTCAGAAAAGAGGATGTTTTCGTTAAGGGTACAGGTACAGTCATAAGTTTTCCAATCGGTTAAAAAAATAGGGTACGGATTAAACAACAACTAAAAACAATCAACAAAAAATAGATGGTACGATCAACAACTTATCGATTATGCCGCCGGCGCCTCGCCGGCATGGCTTTTAGAACCGGATCAACGGACAGTGCGTAGAGTTCCTCCATTGCTGTTCCTTGCCGCCGCCTAGACGGATCCCCAGTTTGAACTGAGCCGTGAAATAAGCGTCGTTTTGAGAAGGGTCGCCGCGTTTGGAGTTGATGGTGTAACTCTTGTTCGAATAACCTCCGTTCGCCTTGTTCGACATCGCTACCGCAATGGGCGCCAGCGTCGGCGAAAGGTATTTGTAGAACAGGCTGGGATCGATATACTTCGTGCTCACGTCATCGATATAATCGGTGAAGGTCTTGCGGTGCACGATCTCGAAACTGAGGTTCACATTGTCGCTCAGGAAGTATTTGATACCTACACCTATCGGGATATTCAACTGCGTCAGCTTGTAATTTTTTCTGTCCGGATACTCGGCAAACCCTTCGCCTTCGGTATGCAAAGGCTGCAGATCCACCCAGTAGGTATCGCCCGTATTGGGATCGTGATAGGAACCCTGCGGATTGAAATGGAACAGACCCAAGCCGATCACCCCATAAGGACGCAGGCGGCCTGCAACATCATCCGGATCGTCTTCCAGCAGGGTCGTAGGGTAGACCTCGGCCATCAGCGTACCTTCCAGGATCATCGAACGGAAGTCCAGGTTACGTCCAAGACGTGTCAGCTCGTCACCGCCCGCAGGCTTGATGTCGGCATCACTACCCTCGATATTACCGTAATTTAAAGAGAGACGGAAGCCCAGGAAGGGCGCCGGATACACCGCATAGTAGCCGCCAATGGCGAGCTTGGTGGTGTTCATGTTATAGTCCTTGATGAAGGTGGTACCCTTACCGGCATGACCGCCCAGGTCGCCTAAGAATACCATGGGTCCCACTGTGAAACCCGCCTCCCTTGTGTTTTGTTCCGCTTCCTGCGAATAGCCGGTAGAATATAGGCATAAGGTAACGGCCAGCATAAACAAACACTTCCAATACAAGGAGTGTACACTCTGTTTCATTTTGATATTAGATTTAGTTTTCCGATGGTTTGGATTCCGCTAATCAGCATTACCTGAAAAGGGGCTTCATGTAAGAAACGAAAAAAGGAAAGTTAATTGTGTATGCCGGGGCAACAATTTTATCCACAGAGGACATTCTTTAAGGGATTTCCCGTACTATATCATAACAACAACATTTCAACGTGCATAATTCCATCTTCGAGATAGTTTTCCCCTTTTTGGACAAAGCCAAACGATTCGTAAAAATGTGTCAGATAGCACTGCGCACCTATCCTTATGGGTTGTCTTCCGTACAACTTATATAAGGTGTCGATACTTTTCGTCAATAGTTCACGGCCGACACCGAGGCCGCGTGCCGCAGGTGAACTTACGATCCTTCCTATCGAAGATTCCACATAGGAAATTCCCGGACGTATCACTCGTGAATATCCCACGAGCAGGCCATCCCGCCATCCCATCAAGTGATCACATAGCTGATCTTTATTGTCCATATCGAGAAAGATACAATTTTGTTCTACGACGAAAACTTCGCTGCGCAGCCGGAGGATCGCATACAGTTCATCGGGCGTCAGATCGGCGAATGTCTTGCAGGTCCAGTTAGTCATATTAATAGCGATATTTATCTCCCCATAAACTGCGCAGGAATTTCCTCAGCTCTTCTTCCCGTGCATTTTTTCCGGGCTCGTAGAATGTTGTACCCGCCAGCTCCGAAGGCAGATACTCCTGCGGCGAGAAGTTTTTTTCATAATTGTGGCTGTACTCATACCCTTTTCCATAATCCAGGTTCTTCATCAACTTCGTGGGGGCATTACGGATAGGTAGGGGTACGGAGAGATCGCCATACTGCCGCACGGCCTGTTCCGCCGCGCCGATTGCCATCGTAGCCGAGTTGCTCTTGGGCGATGACGCCAGGTACGTGGCGCATTGCGATAAGATGAGTTTCGATTCGGGCCAGCCGATCTTGTTGACGGCATCGAAACATGCATTCGCCAATAGCAGCGCATTTGGATTGGCATTCCCGATGTCTTCGCTGGCGAGGATCAGCATACGCCGGGCGATGAACTTGACGTCTTCTCCTCCTTCGATCATTCGCGCCAGCCAGTAGACGGCCGCATTGGGATCGCTGCCGCGGATACATTTGATGAAGGCCGAGATGATATCGTAGTGCTGCTCCCCTTTCTTGTCGTAAAGGGCGATCCGCTGTTGCGCGATCTCCATCACTTTTTCATCGGTGATCACGGCTCCCTGGCCCGCCGCGTCGACGACGACCTCCAGCAGGTTGAGCAGCTTGCGGGCATCTCCTCCCGAGATATTGATCAGGGCCCCCGTTTCTTTAAGCTCGACCTTCGACTCGCGTATCCATTGGTCGTCCCGCATGGCATGGTGCAGCAGCTGCACAAGGTCCTCTTCGCTCAATGGCTTCAATACATAAACCTGGCACCGGCTGAGCAACGCGCTGTTGACCTCGAACGAAGGATTCTCCGTAGTTGCCCCGATGAGCGTCACGACCCCTTTCTCCACGGCCCCCAGTAACGCATCCTGCTGCCCCTTGTTGAACCGGTGGATCTCGTCGATGAACAAGATGGCCCTGGCCCGGTCCTTCGCATCGGCGATGACCTCCCGTACTTCCTTTACCCCCGAAGAGATGGCGCTTAACGTATAGAAAGGGACCTGCAGGGTATTAGCGATGATCCCGGCGATCGTCGTCTTCCCGGTTCCGGGAGGGCCCCACAGGATCATGGAAGGCGGTTTCCCATGCTCGATGGCCGTCCGTAATACACTATTCTTACCGGTCAGATGCTGTTGCCCGACCAGCTGATCCAGCGTTTGCGGCCGCAGCCGTTCCGCCAGGGGGGCCTGTGGTGCTACCATAACAAAATTTAAACAACAATAGTACAACATCTTATCCTTTTTCCTGTTTATACGTGAGGGAATACCCTTATCGTAAAAACCGCCGAAACCGGATTTGAGAAAAGATAAGAATGCATGTCAAAACGAGCCGTCATAAAGGCTTTTTTCGGTTCCTGCCTGCTGCTGGTAACCGTCCGCTGCGCCGCCACCGGCCAGGATCCCAGGCTTTCCGGTATCCAGAACTACGCCCTCAACCGGCCCGGCGTCGTGATGATCCGCACTGAATACAGCGCCAACGTCTACGTCAACAGCATGCGGATGGACAGCAAGGCTTTTAACACCCTGCTGGATTCCATTCAGAACCTGGACCATGGCGGCGGCGTCTCCCCCGAACAGAAACTGGATATCGTGCTGCGCGAAATGAACAACCGCCCCGCCCGGTTCTTCCAGACGACGTTCGACTATATCAAACAGCCGGAGCAGATCACCTCCATCGGCACGGGTTTCATCCTTACCGGCGACGGCTATGTGGCAACCAACTGCCACCTCATCGATCGCGAAGACGCCTTCATCCGCCGCCAATTTATCCTCTCCGCGTTCCAGCAGATCACGGACGCCAGCATCGCCGCCCTCGAGAACTCCTGGGCTACCCATTTTAACGAACAGCAACGCAGCCTCCTCTACAACACCTATGCCTCCGTATACTCCCGCCTCTTTTCCATGATCCTCTACGATCTTAAAAAGAACATCTATGTGGTCTATCGGAGCGATGCGGCGGGCCGGGCTTCCGATACGGTGAAAAAGCAAGCCGATATCGTGGTCAAAGGCGAACCTATGCCGGGAAAAGATATTGCCATCCTCAAGATCTCCGATGGCGACGAATTGCCGGTGTTGAAGCTGGCGCCCGCCGACCTGCCCCAGGTAGGCGAACAGCTCTTTGTCTACGGCTATCCCGGGCCGGTGACCAACAACGATTTCGTCTCCGCGGCCTCGGCCATCGAACCGACCCTGACCACGGGCATCGTCAGCGCCATCAAACAATCCGTCGGCAATTGGCCCGTGATCCAGATGGACGCCAACATCAACCACGGCAGCAGCGGCGGCCCCGTGTGCAACGAAAAAGGGGAAGTAGTGGGTCTGACGACATTCGGCTCCCTGGAGAACAGCGGCGGCCTGGCGGCGGGCCTCAACTTCGCGATACCCGTGACCATCCTCAACGAATTCCTGCGCACGGCCGGGGTAGATCCCCAGATCAGCAACGCCACCCGGCGTTTTACCTATGCTCTCAACCTCTATGGCCAGCACCGTTACCGGGCCGCCTGCAATGAATTCCTGGCCGTCCAGCAGCTCAACGGACACTATCCGGGTATCTATACCTATATCGCCGGTTGTCAGGAAAAAATAAACGAAGGCAAGGGGCGTGCCATCGGTCCCGTGGAGCGAATAGCCATCATCTTCATCTCCATCTCCGCTTTTTTTCTGTTGGTACTCGGCTTGCTTGCCCGTCGTGCCACCCGCACTCGCCGCAGTCCCACAGCGAAGAGCTAAGACACGTCGCTCTGCCTGACGAGATAATACCAGCGCAGGAGCCGCATATTCAGTATCACATTCACGACTACCGAGAGTCCCATGAGCATGATGAATCCGGAAACGGTCTGCAGCACGGCTGTCAGCTCGGCCTCACCGACCCCTTTGGTTTCGGCAATGCCCGCTTCCATCGATTTCAACGTCGTCTTAGGGTCTGTGATGATCATAAAAGCATTGGCGATCGTGCAGATCCCGAAGAATAAAGCGACAAAGCCAATAAAACGTACGCCCACAGGCGTCTGATTGCTTAATTTGATCTGCGGATGACGGATGCTTTTTTGCAGCATCAGACAGGCATAACTGTGCAATGGAATGGCGCTGAACAAAAACACCGCGATGATCATCGGTATATATCGCGTCGCAAGCCCAAGCAAAAGTAAGATACCCAGTAGGCCTCCCCATACAATGAGGTTGAACCATGTCAATACCTTCGCCACCTTTATCGTAGGTTTCATAAACCGTCCCTCTCAATGTTTTTTAGTTGTATAGAAAGCTCATGCAGCTGCACGTCATCGATCGTACTCGGCGCATCCAGCATCACGTCGCGACCGCTGTTGTTCTTGGGGAACGCGATGAAATCCCGGATACTCTCGCTGCCTCCGAGGATAGCGCATAACCGGTCGAAACCAAAGGCAATACCCCCGTGCGGCGGCGCACCATATTCAAAAGCGCCCAGCAGGAACCCAAACTTATGAAAGGCCTCTTCCTGGGTCATGCCCAGCGCGGCGAACATCTTCTCCTGTAGTTCTCGTTGGAAAATGCGGATGGAACCGCCGCCGATCTCGTTTCCGTTCAATACCATATCATATGCATTGGCCTTGATTCGATTATAGGGATGCTCGAGGTATTTATCGGCGTTTTCGATCACAGGATTGTTATTGATCATGACACTGATGTCCGAAGGTTTCGGCGAGGTAAAAGGATGGTGACGCGCTACCCAGCGGTTCTCCGCTTCGGCATATTCGAACAAGGGAAAGTCCAGCACCCAGAGGAGCTTGTATTCATTCTCCTTGCGGAACCCCAGCCGGCGGCCCATCTCCAGCCGCAGCTCGCTCATGGCCTTCCGCGTTCGCTCTTCGCGGCCGGCAAGCACGAGGATCAGATCACCCTTCTGGGCGCCGGCGGCCGCGGCAATCGCTTTTAAACGCTCTTCGCCATAGAATTTATCGACACTGCTCTTGAGCGAGCCGTCCATATTGTATTTGATGTAGACCAGCCCCTGCATCCCGATTTGCGGCCGTTTCACCCACTCCGTGAGCTCGTCCGTCTGCTTCCGGGTATATTCGCTGCAGCCGGGCACCGCAATGGCCAGCACCGTCTCTGCATTGTCGAAGACCCCGAAACCGGCGCCTGCGATCAGCTCTCCCTTTGCCGGATGAATAAGCCCGCCTCTTCGGTCGCCAATGAGATAGCCCATTCGTTCTGCCGTATCCACACTTAAGCTAAAAGCCGACTTGAGATTGAGCAACCGCATCCCGAATCGGATGTCGGGCTTGTCGTTACCATAATGCCACATGGCCTCCTCCCAGGTCATCCGCGCTATCCGCTCCGTATAATCGATATTCTTGACGGCTTTAAAGATATGCCGGATCATCCCCTCGAACATGGCCAGGATATCTTCCTGCTCGACAAAGCTCATCTCGCAGTCGATCTGCGTGAACTCGGGTTGACGGTCCGCCCGTAAGTCTTCGTCCCGGAAACATTTGACGATCTGGTAATACCGGTCGTAGCCGCTGACCATCAGCAATTGCTTGAACGTCTGCGGGCTTTGCGGCAAAGCATAGAATTGCCCCGGGTTCATCCGCGAAGGAACCACGAAGTCCCGCGCCCCTTCCGGCGTCGACTTGATCAGGAAGGGCGTCTCCAGGTCCATGAACTGATTTTCATGCAGATAGTTCCGCGCTGCCCTGTTCACGGCATACCGCAGCTCCAGGTTTTTCTTGACCGCCTGCCGCCGGAGATCCAGGTACCGGTATTTCATCCGCAGGTCATCACCGCCATCGGTATCGTCCTGTATGGTGAAGGGCGGAGTGGCCGCCTTGTTCAGGATCGTATAAGAAGCTACCTTGATCTCGATATCGCCGGTGGGCAAATTCGCATTCTTGCTGGTCCGTTCGGAGACTTGGCCTTTTACCTGTACCACGAATTCCCGGCCTAACGGCGCCGCCGTCAGTTGGTCGTTCAGGTCTTCGCCGAACAGCAGTTGTGTGATCCCGTAACGGTCCCTAAGATCGATAAAAGTGATACTGCCGAATTTTCGTACTGTCTGCACCCAGCCCGCCAGAGTCACCATTTGGCCGATCTGGGCGCTTCTTAGTTCGCCGCACGTGTGAGTTCGATACATTACCTGAATTTAGAGGGGCAAAGGTACTAAAACCCAGCGTTTTGTCCGCTTCGGCGAGGTCAAAACACCCTAATTGCAGAAAAAACCTGTATTTTGAGACTATGAATATCGCGATTCAGCATGCCATAACCTTCCTGGTCGTCGCCATGGCGCTTGCCAGCGTGAGCACGCGGATCATGGCATGGGCGCGACGGCAAAAACAGCGCCGCCTCTTCGAAGCCAAAACCGGCGATTATGATACCCTCCTTTCCCGCTGCAACCCCTACTATGCCAGCCTCAATAGAGCCGGAAAAGACCGCTTTTTGGCACGCGTACAACATTTTGTCGGGGTCAAGACCTTCAAGTATATCGATATCGAGCCCGATGAAAGCATGCCCCTGCTCGTAGGCGCCGCGGCCGTACAGCTGACCTATGGCCTGGAACATTACCTGCTCGACTATTTCGGGACTATCCATATCCTGAAAGACCGATACCGCTATGGACTGTACGAAACACCCTTCGAAGGTCATGTGAGCGAAGACGGCATCTATCTTTCCTGGGCCCATTTTCTCAGGGAATTCACCAATTATTCCGATGGACAGAATGTAGGCCTCCACGAAATGGCGCATGCGCTCACCTACGTGAATTTTACGGTCCGGGAAGGCCGCGACAAGATCTTTCATGATCATTTCACTAAATTTTCGGCCGTCGCCAGGCCGATCTTCGAACGTATGCAGGCCGGCGAGACCAATCTCCTGGATACCTATGCCGCAACCAACTACCAGGAGTTCTGGGCTGTCTGTATCGAGACCTTTTTCGAGCGTTCCAACGCCTTTCGCCGCCAGCTGCCCGAACTCTATATGTCCCTTTGCAGTCTCCTGAACCAGGACCCCCTCACCGCCGAAAAGATCCTGCAGTCCCATGCCGGCGAGCTATCCCTCTCTACAAATGCTTAATTTTCAATTAATTGCCGAATAAGAAGAAAACCTTTGCACAACGCTTTTACTTTTCAGGAATTCTTTTTATTTTGTTTCCCATCCGTACGATTCATTCCTCTTGATTAAACCCGCCTATCGATTTCCCACTCTAATCTGAAAGCGATAGTCCGTATCCACTAGCCAATGTAAGACCTGGTGTTTGTCGCTCATTTCATGAACTTCAAAAAGGATTATGAACCTTATGGAAATCGTTGTCATCTTCTCATTGGTATTGGGGGTCTTACTACTCAATCGCCCGGTCACGCTGCTAGTCCAACGCCTTTATACGAAACATCAGTTCAAACGTTTTATCTCCAGCGAGACTTTTTACCACTCCGTGGTTTCCCGTCATTTTCGTTATTATAATCGTCTTGGCCTGGAAGACCAGCGCAAATTCCTGTTTCGCACCTTTCTCTTCCAGCATTCCAAGAACTTTCACTATATAGAGGTGGACCCATCGGCCGAGATGCCCATCCTGGTGAGCGCCGCCGCCGTGCAGCTGACCTTCGGCCTGGAAAAGTTCAAACTCAATTACTTCGACGATATCTTTATCCTGCGGGACGACTATCACTACGGTTTTTATTCCCGCCCGTTCATGGGGCATGTGGACCAAACGGGTATTTATCTCTCCTGGGATAACTTTATCCGCGGCATCTCCGGTTATACGCCCAATTGCAACGTCGGCCTTCACGAGATGGCCCACGCGCTGGCCTATGTCAACTTCATCACTCAAACCGAGGAAGACAAACATTTCAAAAAGGAGTTCCCCAATTTCTCGAAGGTAGCCCGCCCCATCTTCACGGCCATGCAACAAGGCGGCACCAAAAACCTCCTGGGCGACTATGCCGCGACCAACTACCACGAGTTCTGGGCCGTCGCCGTCGAGGTCTTCTTCGAAAGCTCCGTCCACTTCCGCCATGAGCTCCCCGAATTGTACCAGGCCATGTCCCGCGTCCTCAATCAGGACCCGCTTAGCTGCCTCACCGGCAACACGACCCTCATCGTCCGCTCCGCCACCGAGCCGGTCGACACCGCTCACTAATCCGCGCGGCCGGGACCATCAATGCGACCGTCGCCGCGGCCGCTCGTTGACCTCGCCGCCGCCTACCGTCCGGGCTCATTTGAATCCTATCCGCTGTCTGTCCTCCCAACTCTTCTGGTTGACCTTTTCATCCAGCAGGTTTTCGATTTGTTTGGCGACAAATTCTTTCAATGCGATGAAGGCCCGCACAATGGCAATGCTCATGCGAACCGCCTTCTCACTCTTCAACACGCTGGCCAGCATCGTAACTCCGTGCTCCGTAAAAGCATAAGGCAAATAGGCTTTGGCGCGCTTTTTCCTGGAATTTCCTTGTTCCCCCGAACTCATCACAATTTGTGATGACATCCCATCTATTTGATTTTCAATAACTTGTGCGTCGTGCGTGCCATATCTTTCCCATTCTTCCGCCGTTAGCCGTCCACCGCTCACTTGAATCCTATCCGCTGCCTGTCCTCCCAACTCTTCTGGTTGACCTTTGGCGCGCTTTAGTTTCAGGGCTTCTTTATTTTAAATGTAATTAACTGATAATCAATTGGTAAATTGCTGCTAACAGACTAAATTAAAAATATTAAATTTGTGCCATGTCGCTTATAATCACTCCCAAAAATAAACAACAGGAAAAGGTAGTCAGGGCATTCTTGAGCAGCCTTAACATCGGTTTTTATTCGGAAGCAGAAGAAGAGGCTGCACTAGCAAATGCTATGCAGAAAGGGAGAAAAACAGCTTTGCTCAATAAAGCAGAGAAGGCTGACTTTCTCAAGCGGTTAAAGCAGGCAAAGTGAACATCGAAATTCGAAAATCCTTTCAAAAGGATGCTATAAAACTTCCCTCTCCCGCTCAGGTCCAGCTCTCCAAGGTAATTGATAATTTATCCCGCGCCAAGAAACTATCGGAATTGTCATCCTGTAAAAAATTGACGGGTTTCAAAAATGCCTACCGGGTCAGAATGGGCGAATATAGAATAGGTTTTATTTTCGAAAACGAAACTATCGAACTGGTTCGGGTTTTGGGTCGGAAAGAGATCTATAAATACTTCCCATAGAAAGCCCTCGCCCTTAATCCATTTTCCCGGTCATTTTGTGTTTCTAATCTGTCACTAATTCCTCGCAAACCCACATCCAATGCGGGAAACTAAATTCTGTATTGGGAAGTAGGCTCTCCGCCTGCGATGCCGGTTTTCGCCTGAAAATCAGGTGTTTTCACGGTTGACCTTTGCTGATTTTATGCTTTTATTTGCCTTTGGTAGTGGTTTTTGGGGTGGGATTTTGGTTGTTAGCTTTGAAAATAGTGACCACGGTTGGATGACTTGGCAACAGGCGGAGGTATTCCGGCATTTCCGTTAGCCAGGCTTTCGAAGAAGTGACTATTAAATGTTAAATAAAATAATGATGAGGGGCTTGAAATTCATAGTAGGATATTTGATCTCATTAGTACTGAGTGTAAATTTGTACGCACAAAATGTTCCAGAGCAATTTAAGCTGCCCATTACTTTTATCGCGGTTAAAGATGTCGAAGGGAAATTAAAATATAATGGAACAGGTTTTATAGCATCTATACCATTAGATTCTGCAAATCTTTGGCTTTATCTCGTGACTGCTAAGCATGTTATTGTTGATGAAGCTGACAATAGGCTGTGTGACACTATTTGGGTCCGAATTAATTCTTTCGAAAACTCTTCGTATGTCCTGCCTATTGAACTTTACGGTGATGGACCTGACAAAGATGTTTATTTTCATTCAGATACATCTGTCGATTTGGCCGTTATAGGAATAACCGCAAATACAACACTTCTAAATTTTAGATCGATTGGAGAGTCATCTTTATTCAAGTCGAAAACGGAATTTGATACCTCATATGTGAAAGAAGGAACAAATGTTTTTTATACTAGTATGTTTAGTCCGTATTTAGGGTATAAGAAAAACTCTCCAATAGTAAGGTTTGGAAAAGTTAGTTTGATAACGGATGAAAAATTATTGTGGGATAGCGCCAAAAATGAACTTGCAAATTTATTCTTGGTAGAGACAACTACGTTCGGTGGCAATAGCGGTTCGCCAGTTTTTTCTTATGAGATGCCATTTCAATTGACGGATACTTCAAACCATCACAATTTTTCCAAAGATTCGACCAAAATGATCGGTGTAATTAAAGGCTCTTATCTGGAGAATATGCCTATGGGATTGAAGCAGACTTCTGCAATGGTTCCTACATACACTAGTAATGTTGGAATATCAGGAGTAATTCCATCCTATTTGCTTTATGAAATATTGCATAGCGATGAACTAGAAAGGATACGGAAAAATTTGACGAAAAAGAGTAAAAATAAATAATATGTCTAATAATTCTTTTTGCCATATCTGGGGTTTAATATTATTCTTATTGATTTCAAATCAATTGTGCGCGCAGAAAAAGGGCTTTGAATCCCTTGCTTTTGCTAAGACTTCACTTGAAAGCATCGTTAAACAATATGGTTCAGATATACCTGATTCTTCCAAAGTCTACAAGGAATACTACTTGCCGATCAGTAAACAATATAATCAGGCTAAGGCAAGCTATGCGGCGTATCTAGGCGCGATGAAGGATTGTATACTTGAAAACGATGGGGAAAAGAAAATAAAGAAGTGCTTGCAAAAGCAAACCTTAGATATCAAAAAGAATTTGGATTCCCTCCAAGCGTTGTTTGACAATGCATATTTATTTTATTACATAGAGCACCCAACTCCTTCTAATGCGGAGATCAAGCCTCATAATACTGGTGTAATAACAGCCGCGACGATCACTTCATTGATAAGTGCGCTGATAGATGCTGGAATAAAAATTTGGGATGAAATTCAAAAGAAAAATAAGCAATTTAAGGACGACTACCTAACAAATATTGGAAGTAAGGATTATGTACTTGGTGACTTCGACGACCTTGTAAAGCAAGGATCGGCTAAGAAGTAATTTCACCAGACTAGAATATATTCTAATCGCCGTAGTTTCATTGTTTCGGAAGAAATCAAATGATTCCATCCACTTTCATCGACAAATATCCCTCCGTTGAAATAATCAAATGATCTAGCAACTGCACATCGATGAGCCGGAGGGCTCTCCTGATCTTGAAGGTAGCGGCTTTGTCGTTGATGCTGGCGTGCAGTATCCCAGAAGGGTGGCGAAACTGCATTGTTCTCCCTGAACGGGGACGTGCAGTTTAGGCTGGAGCCGGTGAAATAAATCGACGTTGCCCTGACCTCTCGTTGCCTTAGCAGCGGGTATTGCAAGACACAAGTCTCTTGTAATACCCACATTCTTTATTTAATTTCGGCTAATTAGAATAATTATTATGGGCATTCCTCCAAACTCTGTAAATTGTTGGTTTGTATCTGCTGAAGAGGCGGCGATGGCTCTAAGAGATTCTAGGCCCTTTTGCGAATACGTTAATCCGTACAATTATTTCTTGCGGACTCGGAGAATTAATAGAACCACGCTTGAAGGGTATATAGGACACCAAGACGCAGTGGAGGAGTATCACGGGAAGTTGGTGACAAATTACACATATTTCAAAGACCATAGTGAACGAAAGAAAATATACTTCACCTTTGACAGATCCGTTCTTTATCAAGTAACTGACATTTATCCTTCCAACCCGCTATTGTTTACTTTACAACAGGTTACCAATTTACTTATTAACCAAAGTATGATTAGCCAAGAAGACATATATAAGCTCTTACTCAATGAGAAATGGGCGGAAATCCTTACGATTCTTTATAAGCATAGGACAGAGATATCAAATGAACCTATCCTAAAACACGCTGCTCAGACTTTTGAGAATGTTTTCATTCAAAAGGTCAAGGATATTGCCATAGATAATGCTGAAATGAAAGAAGTACTTGAGCATTGCTACATACTACACCACGGCAAATTTTATCTCTTTGGAGAGGAAAATATAAAGACGATTACCATAGAATTAGGAAGACGAACTCCCCTAAAACAGGGATATGATTATGCGAAGCAGTATCCAGAAGAGGAGATAGCAAAGAAGGTAATCGAACAATATAAAAAGGAACATTATAGTCTAGGTCAGGCAGATCAAAATCGATTCACAATTTCCTATAATTGGGTAGAAATATTCAATCGATTATTCGAGCTGATAAACGTCGAAAAGGATGGGATAACATATTTTTCAGGGCCTCGGTTTATCAAAGTTGTCAAGCAGGTAAGCCCCTATCATCCTGGATATGAGCAATACATTGAACTGAGAAACACAGAAGGGAAAAGCACAAGCCGCAAAATATACTTTTATGACATATTAATGGATAATGACGAACATAGCCGTCAAAAAATAGTTAATATAATTATTGAAGTAGTAAGGCCTTATTTTCCCGACAAAGTCAGGGCAATTGAGATGCTAATGGGCAAGGAGTCTGTGGAAAATGCCGTAATACAGGCTACAAAGACCAATGGTGTTGCTGGCAGGCGCCCAGTGGTTTTTATCTCATATTCCTGGGACGACGATGAACACAATGCTTGGGTATTGCGATTAGCAGAGAAGCTCGTAAAGAGTGGGATTGAAGTCATTTTAGACAAATACAAATTAAGTCTTGGTAAAAGTCTTCCTCATTTTATAGAGCAGTCCATTGCCTCGGCAAATCGTATCTTAATCATTTTTACTCCAAATTATCGACTTAAAGCAGATAAAAGGAGTGGGGGAGTGGGGTATGAATATTCTATTATGAATAATGATTTGTATAACAACCAAACGATGAATGATAAGGTCATTCCTGTGCTACGAAAAGGGAATATGCAAGAAAGCATTCCATCATTTATGCAGCAGTATATTCATTTAGATCTGCGTGAAGATGCAAACTTTGAAGCAAGGTTTACTGAGCTAATTCGGGATATTTACAATGATCCCGCGATAAAACCTCCGGAAATCGGTTCAAAACCAGCCTTTTCATAAGGGGCCAATAGTTTCCTCCGAGAAAGTGGCGACGAGGGCTGTTCTCTTGGCAATAATAGAATTTAGTACATAGAAAATAAAAAATGCATGAACTTAAGTTATTTTATTCCATCTATACTGGGGATAACTTCTGCGGTTATTTGGCTTGGGAAGTTGATAATTACGAAATCTTTTGATGCTAGAACTGAAGAATACAAGGCCGAACTAACCAAAGATATTGAGGAATTTAAGAATGAGCTATCCAAAGTTTCGATGGAGCATCAAGTCAGGTTTTCAAAACTACACGAACAGAGAGCGGAAATAGTTAAATACTTCTTCGGTGAAATTGTTGAGCTTGAGGGCTTACTTATTCATGCAACCTCCATCAACCAAGGCCCTGAATTTATGCTTGATATTCAAAGGGATGATACTGCAATGGATAAAATTAGAGGCCTTATAAACTATTTTGATCTGAATAGGATTTTTTTCTCGAAATCGACTGTTGTAAAAGTGGATGCAATTTTTAAAGAATCATGGGAGATTATTGCTCAGATGCGTGCGGTTAGGAGGAGTGCTAGTGAAGCAAATAGATATACAAAGCAAAATACACCTTTACCTCAAAGTTATGTAAGCGCCTCTGACTTATGGGATAAAGCATTTGAAAGATCCCACTATCAATATAAGGCATTAAAAGAGGAATTGGCTAATGAATTTAGAATGCTGCTAGGTATATCAGTTGGTTAAATCCTCATGCCTTTATATATTAAGTTACTAATCCGGGACTAAAATCGCTGAAACGCCGTGGAACCGGGGCGTTTAATTTTCTGTAAGGAGTTAATATGTTAACAGGTGTTGCACGGTTCTTAATGGTTTAAAGTTTGAAATTAAAAAATGTCATTGAAAACAATCTGAAATGAAAGAATCGTTAAATCATTTAGGGCTAGATGTACTTTCGCATTTTATTTTTGCAATACTTCTTTTAGTAATTGGTTGGCTTCTATATTTTTTTACTGAAAGAAAAAAACAATTGAACTTTTTTGGCATTAAGACCACTAAAAGAATAGTGATATACTTATCAAATCTTAGGATAGTTCGCGGAGGATCCATTGGTATTGACAATAACCCTAGAGCATATTCTGGAACGACAGTAGTATATAACGAACAGCTTGTTGCTTCAAAATTTAAAGAGAGGTTCAATTTTTTATTGCCTTCTTTGAGCGAAAATTCCTCAATATTAAACAACATATTATTTGCTGACATAAAGGTAACCATTCTTCCCTCGCCTCTGACTTTGGGCGAAATAGATGCTACTACGTCTTTGATTTCATTTGGTAGCCCAGGTTATAATCTAACATCTAAGTATATTGAAGACGATCGTAAATCAATTGTAGCATTCTCAAACGATATGCAAGCAATGAAAATTGATCATGTCAGTGATTTCTCGGATACGGCAAGTGGGTTTATTCAAAAACTTGTTGATTCGAATTCGGGAAGGTGCACATTCTATACTGCAGGCCTTTCAGAGCTGGGAACCATCGGTGCAGCAAATTATTTGTGTAGCAATTGGAAAATACTGCATGAGAAATATGGATCTGAAAAGCAATTTATAGTAATGCTGAAATTTGATAATGGTAATTGGGATAATTGGACAATTGTCTTGGAAAGAGAAATACCTTGATTTGAGCAAATGAAACAGGAGAACGTTTTCGAATATTGCTACTTTAGGGTTTCTCGGCTTTTGGTGATTTTTGTCACTAATCTGTCACTAATTCCTTTGAAACCCGCGTCCAATGCGGGAAAGTATATTCTGTATTGGAACATAAAATCCTCCGGGAATCGCTCGGCATTTCTTTTACCACATTCATCGACTCAAGATCTTACTAAACCGCCGCACATCCGCTTCGGGTAAAATCGCCGTCCCATCAACGATATGCCGCACCAGCTGCCGCGCAAAGAACGGCGCCAGCGAACAGCCTTTGGTGCCCATCCCATTGAGGATGCCCACCGCCGGGTACAAAGGATGAAAACCTACGAACGGCCGCCGCTCCAGCGTCGCCGGCCGCACCGAAGCCACGTGCTCCACGACACGGAAAGGCAGTTTCACCCACTCGCGTAACGCCGCTTCCGTCCGCCGGCGAAAAATCTCCGTGGGCCCCGAATCTTTGAACGACCATTCGTAAGACGATCCTACCCAATACAACCCATCCCTCCATGGTACGATGCTCATCCCTTTTTTGAAAATCGTTTTGAGCG